>Ga0316194_10003770_pt1 | contig 10527 bp, 5 predicted proteins | sample CroRivsedime1_MG_FD_204936 | JGI IMG/M metagenome (GOLD analysis project Ga0316194, IMG submission 204936) | Coastal sediment microbial communities from Maine, United States - Cross River sediment 1 | ecosystem: Environmental > Aquatic > Marine > Coastal > Sediment | place: USA: Maine... | reverse complement strand
ATCGGCCCGTCGCTCGTCCACATGGGAGTCTTCGCCGATGAAGTGAAAACCTCGATCGATGCCGATGAGCTTGGCGGCGACCATTTCGTGAAGCGCTCCCTCGAGCTCTGCGGCGTCGCGCCACACGACGGGAGAAAAACGGAAAATCTCACCCGCGGAGAGCGGGAAATCGAAGATGTGATAGTACAACAAGGTGCGCACGACACCCTGTTGGCCTGCAGAAAGCTCGGGCTGGATGACAGTAGGGGCGGTTAGAAGGATCGCTCTTCTCCCTGGCTCGCTCACGATCATCGGATCGCGGGAATGTCGAGTCTTCTCGAAGTCACGGGATGATTCTAGCCTTGAAGGGCCGAGACTTCCATGACCGGAACCGGACCATCGCGGATGCGGTGGAATCACGATAGGCTGCTTCTGATGCCACCCGATCCCTCCGTTTCCGTCATCGTCCCGGTCCATCGCGGCGAGGCCACCCTGCCTCGGCTTCTGACCTCCATCCGCGCACAACGGCCACCCTGCGACGAGCTCTGGATCCTCGAAACCGACCCCACGCCCACGATCGCGGACCTCGCCCGGTCGGTCGGGGCCGAGTATGTCGAGGTCGACGGTGCGTCCTTCGACCACGCGGGGACACGCACGGCGGCGGCTCGTCAGGCCACCGGCGAGGTTCTCGTCTTTCTGACCCAGGACGTCATCCTGAGGGACGAGTCCACCCTCTCAAGGCTCGTGGAATCCCTGCTGAGCGACGACCGGATCGGCGCCGCCTACGGCCGGCAGATCCCCGATGAGAACGCCGACCCGGTGGCGGCCGTCAAACGGCTCTTCAACTACCCCGATCGATCCCGGACAAAGACGGCGGCCGATCGTGGAGAGCTCGGGCTGAGGACCCCCTTCATCTCCAACGCATTTGCCGCCTACCGGCGGTGGGCCCTCGAGGACATCGGCCTCTTCGGCCGACGCGAACTCATCTGCGAGGATGTCCGCGCCGGCGCCACGCTCCTCGAAGCCGGCTGGACGATCCACTACGAGGCCGATGCCGTGGTTCACCACACCCACCACTTCAGCCTCGGCCAGGAGTTCGGCCGGTACTTCGACATCGGCGTGGCCCACCACCGGCACCGATGGATCCTCGATCGCTTCGGCGGCTCCGACGGCGATGGGCTGCGCTATCTCCGGGTCGGCTTCGCTCATCTTCGTCGCGAACGACAGTGGCTCAAGATGCCGGAGTTCGTCTTGCGGGCCATGCTCGGCCGGGTCGCCTACTCCCTCGGCCGGCACCACCGAGGTCTGCCCCGGTCGTGGCGCCGTCGTTTGTCGTCGTTTCCCGGATGGTGGGACCGTTTCGAGTCGGATGGGGATTGATCCTGAACAACGACCGGCAGTCGCTCCCGGCGATCAGCTCGAGACCCGGATCCTCCTTCAGCGCCTCGTAGCCCATCTCCGGGGACCGGACCGTCCATCGGCGCCAGCAGGGACCACGGAAATCGGTGATCCCTCTGGCTCACGATCGCCGTTACCCCAGTAGAATCGGCCGATGACGATGCCCCTACCACCCTCATTTATGGTTGGACGATGACCGAAACGGCCTCGGAGATGGCCATCGAACAGGTCCGTCGGCTGGTCGCCGATGCCTGGGGCCTCGATGTGCAGATCGAGAACCTGGTCGGATTCGCCGACAGCAATTTCCGACTCACCGCCGACGACGGCGGACAATACGTCCTCAAGCTCTCACCGCCCGGCACGAGCCTCGAATGGCTCCAGTGTCAGAATTCGGCCACGCTGCACCTGACTACGAGCCCGTTGGCGGCACTGGTGCCACGAGTGGTCCCAACTCGTGGTGGAGAGGTTCTTCTGCGACTGGATGAGGAGTCCGAACACCCTCGATGGGCGCGTTTGATGACCTATCTCGAGGGAACACCGCTGGCCAAGGTGACCAAGCGTCCGCCCCTCTTGCTCGAGGAGATCGGACGAACCCTCGCACAGCTGGATTTCGCGCTGGCGGACTTCGATCACCCGGGCGCCCACCGTGAGTGTTTCTGGGACCTCACGACCACCCCGAACAACGCTCACTTCGCCACCTACATCGATGATCCATCACGTCGAGCCCTGGTCGAGGCCCACCTTCAGCGATTCGCAACCCGTGTCACGCCCCGCCTGTCCGAGCTCGAATGCGCCGTCATCCACAACGACGGCAATGATTACAATCTCCTGGTCTCCGCTCCCGACGGGGGAGACCCGCATCTGACGGGTGTGATCGATTTCGGCGATATCCTCCACACCGCAGTCGTCGCCGAGATCGCCATCTCGTGCGCCTATCTCATTGTCGATCGCGACGAGTGGTGGGATGACGCGATGCACCTCATCCGGGGATACGACTCGGTGCGCCCGCTGACTCGACTCGAGCGGGATCTGTTGCCGGACCTCATCATCGGACGGATCTGTGCGAGCCTGATGTTCTCGTCGTACGGCCGCCACTCGAACCCCGACAACGCCTACCTCCAGATTTCCGAGGCGCCCATGTGGCGACAGCTCGAAAGGATGGCCATGGACGACCACAGCCGGCTTGCCCCCGCCGTGGACACCGCCTGTCGAAGGGCCCCGAACCGCAGTATCGATCAGATCCTCTCGATCCGCGAACGCCACGTGGGTCGAAACCTCAGCGTTTCCTACAGCGAACCACTCAAGATCGTCCGGGGCGAAAGTCAGTACCTCATTGACGATCAGGGCCGGCGCTTTCTCGATCTGGTCAACAACGTCTGTCACGTGGGTCACTGCCACCCGCACGTGGTCGCCGCCGGTCAGCGCCAGATGGCCGAGCTCAACACCAACACACGCTACCTGCACGACAATCTCGCTGACTATGCTCTGAAGCTCACGGTCACCTTTCCCGATCCCCTGAGCGTGTGTTTCTTTGTTTGCACCGGCACCGAGGCCAACGACCTCGCCCTGCGGCTGGCGCGCACCCACTCGGGGACCAGGGAGATCATCGTCCTCGAGCACGCCTACCACGGCCACTCGCCATCGCTCATCGAGATCGGCACCTACAAGTGCGAAGGCCCGGGTGGCGAGGGGCTCGCGGAGCATGCGCACGCGGCGCCCCTTCCCGATCCCTACCGGGGGCCCCACCGCGGCGGCGACGCCGGGGCGCGCTATGGCAACGAGGTGCGCGCCATGGTTGCGGAGCTCTCGGCGGCGGGCCGGCCCCCCGGCGCCTTCATGGCGGAGTCGCTCATCGGCTGCGGCGGCCAGGTCATCCCCCCCGATGGCTTCATGCCCGCGGCCTTCCAAGCGGTGCGCGCAGCGGGTGGCGTGTGTATCGCCGATGAGGTCCAGGTCGGCTTCGGCCGAGCCGGAAGCCACTTCTGGGCCTTCGAGGCTCTGGACGTCGTTCCCGACATCGTCACTCTCGGCAAACCCATCGGCAACGGCCACCCCATGGCCGCCGTGGTGACGACGCCGGAGATCGCGGCGAGCTTCGTCACCGGGATGGAGTACTTCAACACCTTCGGCGGCAACCCGGTTTCCTGCGCCATCGGCCTCGCTGTCCTCGAGGTCATCGAAAGCGAGGGCCTCCAGGAACACGCCCGGGTGCTCGGCGAGCAGTTTCTCGACGGCTTCCGTGAAATGGCGCCCCGGCACCGACTCATCGGCGATGTCCGCGGGCTCGGTCTCTTCCTCGGCGTCGAGCTCGTCCGCGATCACGACACCCTCGAACCGGCCGACACCGAAGCGTCCGCCGCGATCGACGCCATGCGTAACCGCGGGTTCCTCCTCTCCACAGACGGCCCGCTCCACAACGTGCTCAAGATCAAACCACCCATGGTCCTGACCGCCGAGGACGTCGCAGCCGTCCTCGAAAACGTGGATGAGGTGCTGGACGAGATCGAGGCCCGGAGATGAAGTCGGCCGTAGATGAGGCCCGCGATCGCATTGCACCCCGCATCCGGCTCACCGAGTGTCGATTCTCGAAGACGTTGAGCGACGCCGCCGGCGCCGAGGTCTATCTCAAACTCGAGAACCACCAGCTCAGCGGGTCCTTCAAGCTGCGCGGGGTGATGAACAAGATCCTCTCGCTGACTTCAGCCGAGCGGAATCAACGCCTTGTGGCGGCGTCGACGGGCAACCACGGTGCGGCCTTCGCCCACGCCGTCGGAGAACTCGGACTCGACGGCCTGCTCTTTCTTCCGACCAATGCCGCGGCCACCAAGCTCGAGGCCATCGAGGCATCCGGCATTCCCTTCGAGCTCGTCGGTGATGACTGCGTGGTCACCGAGACCCATGCCCACGCCTACGCCGAGACCAACAACGACGTCTGGGTCTCGCCCTACAACGACCCGGCCATCGTTGCCGGCCAGGGCACCATCGGACCCGAGCTGCAGATGCAGGTCGACGGGATCGAGGCGGTGCTCATCCCGGTGGGCGGCGGCGGGCTGGCCGGGGGGATCGCCGCGTATCTCAAGGCCGTCGACCCGTCCATCGAGATCATCGGCTGTGAGCCCACAGCCTCGGCGGTGATGGCCGAGTCGGTCAAGGCCGGCGCCATCGTCGAACTCCCCAACCTGCCGACCCTTTCCGACGCCACCGCCGGCGGCATCGAGGAGGGCTCCATCACCTTCGATCTCTGCCGGCGGTTCGTCGACCGCTACGAGCTCGTCTCGGAAGACGAGATCGCCGCCGCCATCCGCTTCATCCACGACCACGAAGACATGGTCATCGAAGGCGGCGCCGCGTTGCCGGTGGCGGTCATGCTGCGCCGGCCGAAAGAGTTGCAGGACAAGAAGGTGGTGCTGGTGATCACCGGATCGAAGATCGACGACGTGGTGTTGCGGCGGATCCTGAGCGACGAATAGAACCGCAAAGGCGCCAAGGACGCCAAGACATCGCAGAAAACGCGGAGGCGCGGAGACGCAGAGCCGTCCCGTGACTGAGTTGGCGACACCGAGGTCTGATGTTGTCGGACTTCGTGGTGCCGGGTTGGATTCGGACGCGAGATAATGCACTGGCGGAGGAAAGATGAAGTTTCCGATCTTCGAGCTCGAGCGGGTGCAGTCGATCTACGAGAACACGGTGGAGTACAACCTCACCGAGAGCGGGTTTCACCCCTTCACCCTCGCGGAGCTCTTGCGACCCGAGCAGCTCGAGACCCTCCAATCCACCGTTCTCGGTTATGGCCAGACCAACGGCTCACCGGCGGTGCGCGAGCGCATTGCCGCCCTCTATCCCGGTCTCGACGCCGACAACGTCCTCGTCACCAACGGCTCGTCGGAGGCCAACTTCGTGGCCTGTCACACCCTTCTCGAACCGGGCGACGAGGTCGTGATGATGGTGCCCAACTACATGCAGATCTGGGGCATCGTCGAGGCCATGGGGGCGGTGCCTGTGGCCTTCCACCTTCGCGAATCAGACAGCTGGGCGCCCGATCTCGACGAGCTGCGGCGGGCTGTCAACGACAGGACGAAAATGATCACCGTCTGCAACCCCAACAATCCGACCGGATACACCCTCACCGCCGAGGAGATGCGCGCGATCGCCGCCACCGCCGATGGGGTGGGCGCCTGGATCCACGCCGACGAGGTCTACCGCGGCGCCGAGCTCGACGGAGCCGAGATCCCGAGCTTCATCGGTCTCGCCGAGAAAGTGATGGTCAACGGGGGACTCTCCAAGGCCTACGCCCTGCCCGGCTTGCGCCTCGGCTGGCTCGCCGGCCCGTCAGAGACCATCGCCACTGCCTGGGCATACCACGACTACACCTCCATCACCGCCGGGATCTTGAGTCATGCCATCGGTGAGATCGCCCTGGCGCCCGAACTCCGTTCGAAGATCCTCGAACGTAACCGTTCCCTCCTGCGCACCAATCTCGCCCACACCATCGACTGGGTGGGTTCCATGGGCGACCACCTGCGCTTCACCCCGCCCAAGGCCGGAGGCATGGCCTTCATGAGCTATGCCTTCAACATCAACTCCTCGGAGCTCGCCGACTGGCTGCGCACCGAGCACAGTACATTCATCCTCGCCGGCGACTGCTACGGGATGGACGGGTATTTTCGCATCGGCATCGGCGCCGAGACCGGGTACCTGAGGGCCGGGCTCGCCCGGGCTCGAGAGGCGCTCCTCGAGCGGTTCGGTTGATCCACGGAAACTCGAGGGTTCCGCCCGTCACAACCACGAAGGCACCACGACACGAAGGAACGAGGCCTGGAGCTTTCACAACGACAACGACACGCCTCTGTGCCCAGGCTTCTATCACCGACGTCCAGCGGCGGCCAAGGTGTCGCCGATGACCACGGAGTTGTTCCTGCCGTTTCCAAGCCGTCTTCGGGTCGAGGCCGCGGGAGTGATGCTCCAGAGGTTCGTTCCTTCACAGTTGTAAAGAAACCCTCAGTTTCTCGGATCTGATGCCCTTTCCGCGTCTATCGGAGCTATCCTTCTGGGATATTGGGCGATGGTCGCTCTCTTCACGAAACCGTGGACCATCACCCGTGAGTGCTTGCGCCACCGAAACCCGGGAATCACCCACCTTGGCGTGAACGTTGTTTTGGAAGTTGGGTGGTCCTTCCAGGCGGACGAGCGGACGAATTCGGATCGAACCACCCTCGAAAGTGAAGACTCATGCAACTCAGAACACCAGATGCATCACCATACCGACCTGCGCTCCGTCGATCGATGGCGGCGCTGGTCCTTGCCGGAGGCCTCATCGGTCTCTCGGCCTGCGGCGGCTCCGATGACACCGGGCCGCCAGCCGCAGAGCAGCATTCCCGCAACGGACAGGGCGGGGGTCGTCCCCAGTTGCCCACCATGTCGGTGGCCGTGGAACCGGCTGCCCGCGGCGACATCGCCACCTACTACCGTGCCACCGCCTCCCTCGACCCCGACAAGCGGGCCGATGTCCTGGCCCGGGTGTCCGGGGTGATCCAACGCATCGTCGCCGAAGAGGGTGATCGGGTCGCCAATGGCCAGATTCTGCTCCACATCGAGGATGCCGAGTACCGCCACCGGACAACCATGGCCCGGGTCGATCTGGAGAAGCAGCAGGCCCGCCTGGTTCGCGCCGAGAAGATCTTCTCCCAGGGTCTGAGCTCGGCCGAGGACTTCGACGCCACCAGAACCGACTCCGCGTCGGCCGAGGCCGCCCTCGACCTCGCCGAGCTCGAACTCAGCTATACCAAGGTGACGGCGCCCTTCGCCGGCCAGGTGGTGCGGCGCTTTGTCGATCAGGGCCAGACCGTGTCCAACGGCACCGCGCTCTATTCGCTGGCCGCTATGGACCGGTTGTTGGCGCGGGTCTTCATCCCCGCCAAGGAGTTCCGCAGCATCCGGCCCGATCAGCCGGTCCAACTCGTGGTGAGCTCCAACGGCGACCGGCTGCAGGGTCGTATCGACCTCGTCAACCCGTTGGTCGATCCCGAGAGCGGCACCATCAAGGTCACCGTCGAGGTGCGCGACTACCCCACCACCACCCGCCCCGGTGATTTCGTCGAGGTTTCCATCGTCACCGATAGCCACTCGGACAGCCTGCTGGTTGCAAAAGTCGCGGTGGTCACCGAGCGCGGCCAGCGCTCGGTCTACGTCGTCGATGGAGAGACCGCCTACCAACGCCCGGTGGAGGTCGGCTTCGAAGATGACGTCAACGCCGAGATCATCTCCGGACTCGAACCCGGCGAGATGGTGGTCATCCAGGGCCAACGCGCCCTTCGAGACGGCCAACCGGTGTCGGTGCTCGACGCCCTCGATCTCGATATTGAGGAAGCGGGAGAGAACAAGACCGAGAGCAGCGCCGGTTGATGAAATCCCTGGTCGCCCTCGCCGTTCGACGACGGGTCACGGTGCTCATGTGCGCCCTCGCCCTGGCCGCCTTCGGCGTGGTCGGCTACCAACGCTTGCCCCTCGATCTCCTGCCCGACATCTCCTATCCCTCGCTCACGGTCCAGACCGATTTCCCCGACACCGCGCCTGCCGAGGTGGAGAACCTCGTCACCCGTCCGGTGGAGGAAGCGGTGGGGGTTCTGCGCGGACTCCGGACCGTTCACTCCGTCTCACGTCCCGGAGTCTCCGAGGTCACCCTCGAGTTCGACTGGGGCGCCGATATGGATCTGTTGCTTCTCGATGTGCGGGAAAAGCTCGACCGGCTGATCCTGCCGGCGGAGGCCGAAGACCCGGTGGTGCTGCGTTTCGACCCTTCCCTCGATCCCATCGTCCGGATCGCGCTTGGCGGTACCGGTGATCTCACCGAGAGCCGCCGTCTCGCCGATCGCCGCCTCAAACAGGCTTTCGAGAGTCTCAAGGGCGTGGCGTCGGCGCGGATCAAGGGCGGGCTCGAGGAGGAAATCCACGTCGAGGTCGATCAGGAGCAGCTGGCCGCCCTCGGCATTCCCCTGGAGAGGATCCGCCAGGTGGTCGGGGTCTCCAACGTCAATCTCCCCGGTGGCTCGCTGCGCGGCACCGATACCCAGTTTCTGATCCGCACCGTCAATGAGTACACCTCGGTCGAGGAGATCGGCGAGCTCGTCCTGTCCGCCGCCGGACCGTCGCAGATCCGGCTGCGCGATGTAGCCGAGGTGAGCTGGGGCGCCCGCGAGCGTGAGGAGATCATCCGTGTCGGCGGGGTCGAGGCGGTGGAGATCGCCATCTACAAGGAGGGTGACGCCAACATCGTCACCACCGCGCGCGGGGTGCGCGAGGCGCTGCCCGAGATGACCAAGCTCGTCCCCGAAGGCTATGAGCTCACCGTGCTCTTCGATCAGTCACGCTTCATCGAGCAGGCGCTGGTTGAGGTCCGGTTCACCGCGGTGGTCGGTGGCGCGTTGGCCATTCTGGTGCTCTTTGTCTTTCTTCGCGATACCCGATCGACGGTGATCATCGCCACCGCCATCCCGCTGTCGGTTCTCTTCGCTTTCATGGCCATGTACCGGCTCGATGTCTCGCTCAACATCATGAGCCTGGGTGGGCTGACCCTGGGGATCGGGATGTTGGTGGACAACGCCATCGTCGTCCTCGAGTCCATCCATCGAAAACGCATGGAGGGACTGGGTCGCACGGCGGCGGCCATCGACGGCACCACCGAGGTGGGCGGCGCGGTGGCGGCCTCGACCCTGACCACGGTGGCGGTCTTTCTGCCCATCATCTTTGTCGAGGGCATCGCCGGGGCCCTCTTCGGCGACATGGCCATCACCGTGACCCTGAGCCTGCTCGCCTCGCTGGTGGTGGCCGTGACCCTGATTCCCATGTTGAGCGCAATGGGTGGTCAAGAAAGCACGACCCGCCGCGGCGACCGGGCCGCCCCCCCGGCCGAAGCCAGTTTGGGAATCGTGTCGCGAATCTACGACAGTCTGCTCCGGACCGCCCTCCGTCGACGATGGCTCACCATCGCCGCCGCGGCGGCGGCCTTCGCCCTCTCGGTCGCCGCCATCGGTCGGCTCCAAACCGCGCTCATCCCCGACATCTCACAGGGCGAGTTCTACTTCGAAGCGACTTTGCCCGAAGGCACCCCGGTGGAGGCCACCGACCGCGTCCTCCAATTGATGGCTGCGCCCCTCGAGGGCGACCCCGAGGTCGCGGTTTCCTACGCCACCGCCGGCAGCCGGCTTGTCTCCGGGGGCTTGAGTCTGAGCACCACCGCGGAGCACTACGGTCAGCTCAATGTCGTTCTGACGGATCGACGCAACGAAACCGTTGAACAGCAGGTGGCCAATCGGCTTCGCGATGGCTTTGCGGCTATCCCCGAGCTCGACACCACCTTCGGCAAACCCACCTACTTCAGCCTCAAGACCCCCGTCGAGGTCATCCTCTTCTCCGACGATCTCGAGGCGCTGTCGTCGTGGGCGCCCGTGCTCGCCGACAAGCTCTCGGCCATCCCGGGCCTCGTGGATGTCCGCTCCTCCCTCGAGGAGGGCAACCCCGAGCTCCAGATCATCTTTGACCGCGACCGGCTGGCCTCCCTCGGGCTCGACATGCGCGTCATCGCCGAGACCCTTCGCGACCGCGTCCTCGGTGTGGTGCCCACCCGATTCCGGGAGGCTGATCGCCAGATCGACATCAGGGTGCGCAATCTCGAGCAGCAACGACGATCGGCCAACGATGTTCGCAATCTGGTGATCCCGGGCCCGGACGGGCGCCAGCTTCGCCTGCTCACCGTCGCCGAGGTCCGCGAGGACCGGGGACCGGCCGAGATCCACCGGGTCCAGCAACAGCGAGCCGCCGTTTTGAGCGCCAACCTCGAAGGACGAGGTCTCGGCGCGGCGGTCCGCGACATCGAGGCGCTGCTCGCGGCCAACCCGCCGCCTCCCGGGGTTCTCGCCGAGCTCGGCGGCCAGGTCAACGAGATGCAGACGTCCTTCGACAGCCTTCGCTTTGCCCTGGCGTTGGCGGTCTTCCTGGTTTATCTCGTCATGGCCGCCACCTTCGAACGCCTGATCCACCCGTTCGTCGTGCTCTTCACGATCCCGCTGGCGCTGGTCGGCGTCGTGATTGGGATCTTGGTCACCGGAATCGATGTCAGCGTCATCGCCCTCATCGGCGTCGTCATGCTGGTCG
>Ga0316194_10003769_pt1 | contig 10528 bp, 20 predicted proteins | sample CroRivsedime1_MG_FD_204936 | JGI IMG/M metagenome (GOLD analysis project Ga0316194, IMG submission 204936) | Coastal sediment microbial communities from Maine, United States - Cross River sediment 1 | ecosystem: Environmental > Aquatic > Marine > Coastal > Sediment | place: USA: Maine... | reverse complement strand
GACCCGAACCGCAGCGCGCATCTCGCCCTCATCCTTTATGCGGATGGCGAGCGTCGCTACATCATCGCGGCGAAGGGCCTCGAGGCTGGCGCGAAGGTGATGGCGGGCAGCGAATCGCCGATCAAGGTCGGTAACTGCCTGCCGCTGAAGAGCATCCCGGTCGGTACGCTCGTCCACTGCGTCGAGCTGAAGCCGGGCAAGGGCGCCCAGATGGCGCGCAGCGCGGGCGCCAGCGCCCAGATCGCTGCCCGCGAAGGAGCGCACGCAACGCTGCGGCTGCGTTCAGGCGAAATGCGCAAGGTCCTCGCGACCTGCCGCGCCGTCATCGGCGAGGTCGGTAACGGCGAGCACAACCTGCAGAAGCTCGGTAAGGCCGGCGCGGCGCGGTGGCGGGGTGTTCGCCCGACCGTACGCGGCGTAGCGATGAACCCGGTTGACCACCCGCATGGTGGCGGCGAAGGCCGTACGTCCGGCGGTCGTCACCCGGTATCGCCCTGGGGCACGCCTACTAAGGGTGCCAAGACCCGCAAGAACAAGCGGACGGATCGTATGATCGTCCGCCGTCGGAAACGCAAGTAGGAGATTGAGCGGTGCCACGTTCAGTTAAGAAGGGGCCTTTCGTTGATGGCCACCTCGCGAAGAAGGTTTCTGTCGCGCAGCAGAACAACGATCGTCGTCCGATCAAGACCTGGTCGCGTCGTTCGATGGTTCTGCCCGAGATGGTTGGCCTGACGATTGCCATTCACAACGGACGGCAGCACGTGCCCGTACTGATCTCCGAGAACATGGTCGGTCACAAGCTGGGCGAGTTCGCCGTCACCCGGACCTTCAAGGGTCACTCCGGTGACCGGAAGTCGCGGTAGGGAGAGCTGAGATGCACGTAGCAGCCAGACTTCGTTACGCTCGGATTTCGCCGCAGAAATGCCGGCTGATTGCCGACATGGTTCGTGGCAAGCCCGTTGGCGAGGCCCTGCAGACGCTGACGTTCGCCCCCAAGAAGGCGGCCGGTATCGTCAAGAAGGTGCTTGAGTCCGCGATCGCGAACGCCGAACACAACCACGGTGCCGATATCGATGAGCTCAAGGTCTCGGCGGTCATGGTCGACGAGGCACCGACATTTAAACGCTTCCGGGCCCGTGCCCGGGGACGTGGCGCGCGAGTTTTGAAGCGCAACAGTCACATCACCGTTCAAGTCGCGGACGAGTAAGGGGTAGAGGGACCGTTATGGGTCGGAAAGTCAATCCTGTCGGAATTCGCCTCGGCATCACTCGGGACTGGGATTCCCGTTGGTACGCCGATTCGAAGAATTTCCCCGAGTTCGTGAATACGGACTGGAAGATTCGCGAATTCATCAAGAAGAAGCTGTCGGACGCTTCGGTCAGCAAGATCAAGATCGAGCGGCCGGCGCGTAAGGCGCACATCACGATTCACACGGCTCGGCCGGGCATCGTGATCGGCAAGAAGGGTGAAGACATTGAGCGTCTGCGCGTCGAGATCGCGAAGATGATGGGGATGGTCCTCGGGGACGTCCGCGTCAACATCGCTGAGATCCGCAAGCCGGAGCTCGACGCCCAACTCGTGGCCGAGGGCATCGCCCAGCAGCTCGAGCGCCGTGTGATGTTTCGCCGCGCCATGAAGCGGGCCGTTACTACCACCATGCGCCTGGGTGCGCAGGGCGTGAAGATCAAGGTCGGTGGTCGCCTGAACGGTGCTGAGATTGCCCGTTCCGAGTGGTATCGCGAGGGCCGCGTGCCCCTGCACACCTTCCGGGCCGATATCGATTACGGCCTGGCCGAGGCCCAGACGACATATGGCGTGATCGGCGTAAAGGTCTGGATCTTCAAGGGCGAGGTTTTCGAGAAGCCCGTCGTTGAGGCGCCCGCCGCCGACGCAGCTGCGCGTTAGGAGATAAGACGATGTTGCAGCCGAAACGGACAAAGTTCAGGAAGCAGATGAAGGGTCGCAACCGCGGCCTCGCGCTACGCGGCAGCACCGTGGCTTTCGGTGAGTACGGCCTTAAGGCCATCGGCCGGGGGCGGATCACGGCGCGCCAGATCGAGGCAGCCCGACGCGCGATGACCCGTCACGTGAAACGTGGCGGCAAAATCTGGATTCGGGTTTTCCCGGACAAGCCGATTACCCAGAAGCCGCTGGAAGTCCGGCAGGGTAAGGGTAAGGGCAACGTGGAGTATTGGGTCTGCCAGGTGCAGCCCGGACGGGTCCTCTACGAGATGGAAGGTGTGCCGGAAGAGATCGCCCGCGAGGCGTTCCGGCTGGCCGCTGCGAAGATCCCCTTCGCCACGGCGTTTGTGAGCAGGCAGGTGATGTGATGAAGGCCAGTGACCTTCGGACCAAGACGGCCGTGGAGCTGAACGAGGAGCTCCTGAATCTCCGCCGCGAGCAGTTCAATCTGCGGATGCAGCAGGCGACCGGTCAGATGGCGCGTTCCGATCAGTTCGGAAAGGTGCGCAAGGACATTGCACGGATCAAGACCGTGCTCAACGAGCAGGCGGTTGCTGACCGCGCGGGTGAGAAATCATGACCGAGACGACTCAGACCGAGACGACCGAGGCCGGCGAGAGCAAGCTCCGTACGGTGACGGGCAAAGTCGTCAGCAACGGGATGGACAAGACGGCCGCCGTGGCTATCGAGCGGCTGGTCAAGCACCCGATGTATGGCAAGTACATCCGGCGCACGACCAAGGTGCTCGCCCACGACGAGCAGAACGAGTGCCAGGTTGGCGACACCGTGGAGATCGCGGAATGCCGGCCGGTTTCAAAGCGCAAGGCCTGGCGGATCGTCAATGTGGTCGAGCGCAGCGCGGCGGCCGGTTAATCCGGGCGTCTGACACAGATTTAGCGAGTTTTTCGGGGATCCAGTCATGATCCAGATGCAGACGGTACTGACGGCTGCGGATAACAGCGGCGCGAGGCGCATCCAGTGCATTAAGGTGCTGGGCGGCTCCAAGCGGCGCTACGCCGGCGTGGGCGATATCATCAAGGTGAGCGTCAAAGACGCGATCCCGCGCGGCAAGGTTAAGAAGGGCGAGATTTACAACGCCGTCGTCGTGCGTACGCGTAAGGGCGTACGTCGGCCCGATGGCTCTGTGATTCGCTTTGACGGCAACGCGGCGGTGCTGCTTAACGCTCGCCTCGAGCCGATCGGCACCCGTATTTTTGGGCCGGTGACGCGCGAGCTGCGGACGGGTAACTTCATGAAGATTATTTCCCTCGCGCCGGAAGTTATCTAGGGCGCCCGCGGAGACCGATATGGCAATTAGCAAAATCAAGAAGGGCGACGAAGTCATCGTGACGGCTGGCAAAGACAAGGGCCGGCGCGGCACGGTACTGCGGGTGTTTCCGAATGAGCGGCTTCTCATCGAGAACGTGAACGTCGTGAAGAAGCACCAGAAGCCCAATCCAAACGCCGGCGTCGGCGGCGGGATCATCGAGAAAGAGATGCCCCTGCACGCCTCCAACGTGATGCTCTACAACCCCATCGCCAAGAAGGGCGACCGGGTTGGGATCCGCACGCTGGAAGATGGCCGGAAGGTTCGTTACTTCAAGTCCAACGACGAGGTCGTGGACGTTTAGTCCGGGTAATCGAAATGTCGAGGCTGCAGGAACAGTACAAAGAGACCATCGCCCCCGCTCTGAAAGAAGAGCTGGGTCTCTCCAACATCATGGAGGTGCCACGGATCACCAAGATCACCATCAATATGGGTGTCGGTGAGACCGTGGGCGATCGGAAAATTCTGGACAAGGCGATGGGTGATCTCGAGAAGATTGCCGGTCAGAAGCCGGTCCTGACGCGTGCCAGGAACTCCGTGGCGAGCTTCAAGATCCGCGACGGCATGGCCATCGGCTGCAAGGTAACCCTGCGGCGCGAGCGCATGTACGAGTTTCTTGACCGCCTCGTCAGCATTGCGATTCCGCGTGAGCGGGACTTCCGGGGGCTGAGCGCCAAGTCGTTCGACGGCCGCGGGAACTTCAACATGGGCGTCCGGGAACAGATCATCTTTCCGGAAGTGGATTACGACGAGATCGACGCGATTCGTGGCATGAACATCACGATCACGACGAGCGCTCGCGACAACGAAGAAGGACGCGCCCTTTTGGCTGCGTTCGATTTTCCTTTCAGGAAATAAGAGGCCGGGACGAATGGCGAAGAAGTCAATGATTCAGCGCGAACTCAAGCGCACCCGCATGGTTGCCCGGTACGCTGAGAAGCGCGCCCGGCTGAAAGCCATCATCAACAGCCAGCAGAGCACCGATGATGAGCGCGCGGCGGCCTGGTCAAAGCTGCATGCGATGCCGCGGGACGCGAGTCCTGTTCGCAAGCGGAGTCGCTGTCAGATCACCGGTCGGCCCAGGGGCTACTACCGGAAGTTTGGTCTCGGTCGCAACAAGTTGCGTGAGGCTGCCATGAGCGGGCAGATTCCTGGTTTGTCCAAGGCGAGCTGGTAAAGCTGCCGACTGCTTACGATTGAAGGTTTTTGTGCAATGAGCATGACTGATCCCATCGCGGACCTGCTTACCCGGATCCGTAACGGCCAAAAGGCTGCCAAGACACACGTCGACGTGTCGTCGTCAGGCATCAAGAAGGCCGTTCTCGAGGTGCTGAAGGACGAAGGCTACATCGCCGGGTTCCGTTCAGAGTCCGAAGGCAACATGGAGACGCTGAGCGTCGAATTGAAGTACTTCGGTGGCAAGCCCGTGATCGAGACGATCCAGCGCGTAAGTCGCCCTGGTCGCCGCGTTTATCGCGGCAAGGACGACCTGCCGACCGTCATGGGCGGTCTTGGCGTGGCGATCGTCTCGACCTCTGAGGGCGTGATGAGCGATCGGAAAGCGCGCGAGCAGGGCCATGGTGGCGAAGTTCTCTGCGTGATCTCCTGACGCATCTGCACACACTGAGAGATTAGTAACGATGTCCAGAGTTGGAAAATTACCGGTCGGGTTGCCGAAGGGCGTTGAGTTCAAGCTCGACGGCGGCACCGTCACGATCAAGGGTTCCAAGGGATCGCAGTCGTTGAACCTGCATCCCGGGATCACCGTCGAAAATGACGACGGCAGCCTCAAGGTCGCTCCGCGCAAAGAGGACCGCAAGGTTGTCGCGATGGCGGGTACGACCCGGGCGCTGCTGGCGAACATGATCCTCGGGGTGACTGAAGGCTTCGAGCGCAAGCTCGAGCTGCGCGGCGTCGGCTATCGCGCCCAGTCCAAGGGCAAGTCGCTGAACCTGACCCTGGGCTTCTCGCACCCGGTGGAATACCCGGTGCCGGAGGGGATCACGATTGATACCCCGAGCCAGACCGAGGTCATCGTCAAGGGCGTCGACAAGCAGAAGGTCGGGCAGGTCGCCGCGGAGATCCGCGCTTTCCGGCCGCCCGAGCCGTACAAGGGTAAGGGCGTGCGCTACGCGGACGAACGCGTAGTCATCAAGGAAGCGAAGAAGAAGTAGGTAACCGGGAATGGATAAGAAGGAAAGCCGTTTGCGCCGCGCGCGTCGCGCCCGGGCCAAGATTCGCGAGCTCGAAGCGGTCCGCCTGTCGGTGCACCGCACAGCGCAGCATATCTACGCGCAGATCATCGCCGCCGATGGCGGCACGGTGCTCGTTTCTGCCTCCACGGTGCAGGGTGACCTGCGCAAGGAGCTGAAGGGAACGGGCAATGTCGACGCCGCCAAGGCCGTAGGCCAGGCGATCGCCGAGCGCGCGAAGGAGGCCGGCATCAAGCAGGTCGCTTTTGATCGCTCCGGGTTCCGTTATCACGGGCGCGTTAAGGCTTTGGCCGACGCGGCTCGCGAGAACGGACTCGAATTCTGACTAGAGGTCAGGGGACTCTACGAATATGGCAGGACCAGACAGAAATTCAGCCGGCGACGACCTGATTGAAAAGCTCGTCACCGTCAACCGCGTCGCGAAGGTCGTGAAGGGCGGCCGTCAGTTCGGGTTTACCGCGCTGACAGTCGTTGGCGATGGCGATGGCCGGGTCGGCTTCGGCTACGGCAAGGCCCGCGAGGTTCCGGTGGCAATCCAAAAGGCCATGCAGTCGGCTCGCAAGAGCATGCGCCGCGTGAACCTCAAGGGTGACACGATCCAGTACGCGTCGAACGGCTACCATGGGGCCACCAAGGTCTACATGCAGCCGGCCTCCGACGGTACCGGCGTCATTGCCGGCGGTGCGATGCGTGCCGTGTTCGAGTGCGCGGGCGTGCGCAACGTGCTGGCGAAGAGCTACGGCTCGCGCAATCCGATCAACCTGGTTCGGGCAACGTTCAAGGCCCTGACCGAGATGCATTCTCCCAAGGCGATCGCCGCGAAGCGTGGCAAGACCGTCGAAGAGATCATGGGTTAAACCGATGGCGACCAAGAAGACCAAATCCGCGGGGGAACTCAAGGTAACCCTGCTGAAGAGCACGAGCGGCCGGCTTAAGAGCCACAAGGCCTGCGTTTCCGGTCTCGGGCTGCGTCGTATCCGTCACAGCGTGACGGTCGCCGACACGCCCGAGAATCGCGGCATGATCAACAAGGTTTCGTACCTGTTGCAGGTAGAGGAAGTCTGAGATGCGCCTGAATTCCATCAAGCCCGGTGAGGGCAGCCGCAAGGCTGGCAAGCGCCTCGGCCGCGGTCATTCCGCCGGCCAGGGCAAGACCAGCGGCCGCGGTATCAAGGGTCAGCACGCCCGTTCCGGCGGCTACCACAAGGTCGGCTTCGAGGGCGGCCAGATGCCGCTGCAGCGGCGCCTGCCGAAGGTGGGCTTTGCCTCGCGCGTCGCGCGCTACTCCGCCGAGGTCCGGCTCCAGGAGCTGGCCAAGGTCGAGGGGGACGTCGCCGACGAGCTGACCCTCAAGCGGGCCGGCGTGGTGGCGCAGGATGCCAAGAAGATCAAGGTCATCGCGTCGGGTGAAATCTCCCGGGCCCTGACGGTTAAAGGTCTTAAAGTGACGCCCGGCGCGCGCAGCGCGATCGAAGCGGCCGGCGGAACCATCGAGGACTGATTTCAGTCCAGGTAGCAGACAGTGGCGAAAGGCAACGCATTAGGTATGAATCCCGCGGCCGCAATCGGGGAAGCTTCTCGCTTCTCTGAGTTGCGTCATCGCCTGCTGTTCCTGATCGGCGCGCTGATCGTCTACCGGATCGGTACGTTTATTCCGGTGCCGGGCATCGACCCGGAGGCGCTCGCGCGCTTCTTCGAGCAGCAGCAGGGCACCATCCTCAGCGTGTTCAACATGTTCTCGGGCGGCGCGCTCGAGCGCCTGTCGATCTTCGCGCTCGGGATCATGCCGTACATCTCCGCCTCGATCATCATGCAGATGATGGCGGTGGTCGTACCGAGTCTGGCCGCCCTCAAGAAGGAGGGTGAATCCGGTCGCCGCAAGATTACGCAGTACACCCGCTACGGGACGGTCGCGCTGGCAACGTTCCAGTCGGTCGGCGCCGCGGTGGCGTTCCAGAACCAGGGCGTGGTCATCGCCCCGGGACCGCAATTCGTATTCACGGCCGCTGTGACCCTCGTAACCGGCACCATCTTCCTGATGTGGCTGGGTGAGCAGGTCACCGAGCGCGGCATCGGCAACGGCATCTCGATGATCATCCTCGCGAGTATCATCTCCGGTCTGCCGTCGGCTATCGGTGGCTCTCTCGAGCTGGTGCGCACCGGCGAGATGGCTGCGGCGCTGGCGATCTTCCTGTTCGTGCTGATCCTCGCCGTCACCGGTTTCGTCTGTTTCGTCGAGCGGGGCCAGCGACGCATCGCGGTCCACTATGCGAAACGACAACAAGGCCGGAAGATGTACGCCGGCTCGACCTCGCATCTGCCGTTCAAGATCAACATGTCGGGCGTCATCCCGCCGATTTTTGCCTCGAGCCTGATCCTCTTTCCGGCGACCATCGCGCAGTGGTTCGGTACGAGCGAAGGCTTTGGCTGGCTGTCGCAGCTCGCCGCCGGCCTGTCTCCCGGACAGCCCATCTACGTGATGTTCTACGGTGGCCTGATCATCTTCTTCTGCTTCTTCTACACCGCGCTGGTCTTCAATTCGCGGGAGACAGCGGACAACCTCAAGCGGTCGGGTGCCTTCATTCCTGGCATCCGTCCTGGACAGCAGACGGGCGAGTACATCGACACCGTACTGACGCGACTCACCTTCTGGGGCGCGATGTACGTGACGGCAGTCTGCCTGATGCCAGAATTCATGATCATGTATGCGAATGTGCCGTTCTACTTCGGTGGCACCTCGCTGTTGATCATCGTGGTCGTGGTGATGGACTTCATGGCGCAGCTTCAGGCGCACATGATGAGCCACCAGTACGACAGCATGCTCAAAAAGGCCAACTTCAAGGGTTACGGCCGCACGGGGAAGGTCCGCTAGGCGCGACCCGGGGAGAAAGACTATGAAGGTTCGAGCTTCAGTAAAAAAGATTTGCCGGAACTGCAAAATCATCCGGCGCAACGGCGTGGTTCGTGTTATTTGCACCGATCCCCGCCACAAGCAGCGTCAGGGCTAAGCGCTATCTTTTGATAGTCCCTGAATTGAGATACAATTGACCGTTTGGCGCTGCCAACAGGAGAAGTCTTAAATGGCGCGTATTGCAGGGATCAACGTCCCGGTAAACAAGCACACCGTCGTGGCCCTGACCTACATCTTCGGGATCGGGCGTACGACCGCGCAAAAGATTTGCGACGGCGCCGGCGTGGCCCCGAACGCGATGGTTCGTGACCTGTCTGAGCCCGAGGTAGATAACCTCCGCGCAGAAGTCGCGAAGATCGCGGTCGAGGGTGATCTCCGACGCGAAGTGTCCATGAACATCAAGCGTCTGATGGACCTCGGTTGTTACCGGGGAATTCGCCATCGGCGTGGGCTGCCGGTGCGGGGACAACGAACCCGGACCAACGCCCGTACCCGTAAGGGCCCGCGTCGTCCGATCCGCAAGTAAGCGACCGGACTGACTGGCTTAAGAAACTGACTGGATTGACCAGGTAGGCAATATGGCAAGGCCGACGACTCGTACGCGTAAGAAGGTGAAAAAGACGGTGATAGACGCCGTTGCTCACGTCCATGCGTCGTTTAACAACACGATCATCACGATCACCGACCGCCAGGGCAACGCGCTGTCCTGGGCCACGGCCGGCGGCTGTGGCTTCCGCGGCTCGCGCAAGAGCACGCCCTTCGCCGCCCAGGTGGCAGCGGAGCGTGCCGGTCGCGCGGCGCAGGACTACGGCGTCAAGAACCTCGACGTGAAGGTCAAGGGTCCCGGCCCGGGTCGGGAATCGGCCGTGCGTGCGCTGAACGCCTGCGGATTCCGGATCACGCACATCGCTGATGTGACGCCGATCCCGCATAACGGCTGCCGTCCGCCCAAGAAGCGGCGCGTCTGACGGAGAGCAAAGAACATGGCTAGATATCTCGGACCCAAATGCAAACTGTCGCGCCGCGAAGGCACCGACCTGTTCCTGAAGTCCAGCGTTCGCCCGCTGGATTCCAAGTGCAAGCTCGACATCCCTCCCGGCGGCGCCCCGCAGCGTCGTCCCCGCGTTTCGGACTACGGTCTGCAGCTCAGGGAAAAGCAGAAGCTTCGCCGTATGTACGGCGTGCTCGAGCGTCAGTTCCGCAACTACTACAAGCGCGCCGCCCAGAAGAAGGGCTCGACGGGTGAAAACCTCCTGTCGCTGCTCGAGAGTCGGTTGGACAACGTCGTCTACCGCATGGGTTATGCGGCGACGCGCGCCGAGGCCCGCCAGTTGGTGAGCCACAAGGGCATTCTCGTCAACGAGCAGATCGTTAACATCGCGTCCTTCCAGGTTCAGGCCGGGGATGTGGTTGGGGTTCGCGAGAAAGCCCGCGAGCAGCTGCGCATCAAGAGCGCGATGTCTATCGCCACACAGGTCGGTCTCCCGGGCTGGGTGGAAGTGGACGAGAAGAAATTGACCGGTACCTTCAAGCAGGTTCCGGATCGTGACGAGATCCTGCCGGACATCAACGAGAATCTGGTGGTCGAGCTCTACTCCAAGTAATCACTGAGGCCGTCTCCAATGCAGGGATCTGTTACAGAATTTCTCCAGCCGCGTGTCGTCAAGGTTCAGGCCATGACGGGCAACGTTGCACGTGTCACGATCGAACCTTTCGAGCGCGGATTCGGGCATACGCTGGGTAACGCGCTTCGCCGTATCCTGCTGTCCTCTATGCCGGGCAGCGCGGTCGTCGAGGCCGAAATCGAAGGCGTGCTCCACGAGTACACCAGCATCGAAGGTGTTCAGGAGGATGTCGTCGATATCCTGCTGAACCTCAAGCAGGTGGCCATCCGTATGCACACCCGCGACGAGGCTGAGCTCACGCTGACGAAGAAGGGCGCGGGTCCGGTCACGGCCGGCGACATCACGGTCGATCACGACATTGAAATCGTGAATCCCGAGCACGTCATCGCCACCCTGACGAGCGCTGGTTCCCTGAACATGACGCTGAAGATCGTCCGCGGCCGGGGCTATCGTCCCGCGCTCCTGCGGCCGGCTTTCGAAGAGCAGGCGG
>Ga0316194_10003768_pt1 | contig 10530 bp, 14 predicted proteins | sample CroRivsedime1_MG_FD_204936 | JGI IMG/M metagenome (GOLD analysis project Ga0316194, IMG submission 204936) | Coastal sediment microbial communities from Maine, United States - Cross River sediment 1 | ecosystem: Environmental > Aquatic > Marine > Coastal > Sediment | place: USA: Maine... | reverse complement strand
CGTGCTCGAAACTCATCTCCCCGTCCTGAGCAAGCGAGGGGCGGGGCGCCAATGAGAAGCTTCCGAGCAGGAACAGTGCCGCGAAGATCTGGAGTAAACAAAGCCGATGTCTAAACATGGAGATCCGTTACCCTGACTTGAGGTTGGTGCCGGCAGCAGGAGTCGAACCCGCGACCTGATGATTACAAATCAACTGCTCTACCAACTGAGCTATGCCGGCCTGGCCGGAATTATAGGGTCAGCGCACTGCCCTGCGAAACCCTACTTAACAATCTGAAGCCTGGCGCGTCGGCGTGACGAATCGGGTGGGGTCCTGTCTGTCTCGCCTTCCGGTGGCGGCGCCTGCTTGTCATTGGTACCGGAACTCGCTTCATCCGGCTGTGCGATCTGAAATGCCAGTCCCTGCCCTGACTCCTTGGCAAAAATGCCCTTGACCGCGCTGACTGGAACCGAGACTTCCTGAGACACACCACCAAACCGCGCGGAAAAGCGAATCACATCATTATCGATCTTGAGGTTGCGTGTCGCATCAGGGCTGATATTCAATACGATCTCGCCATCTTTGACGAACTCCATAGGCACATGAGTGTCAGCATTCACCATCACCGCCACATACGGACTTTGCCCACCATCGCAGCACCATTCGTAAATTGCACGAATGAGATAAGGCGTGGTCGACAGGTTTTCCGTCACTTGCGCATCACTTTCTCGGATGGCGTAAGCGCTTCGATATACGCTGGTCTGCTGAACAACCGCTCTGCATATTTCATCAGCGGCGCGAGTTGCTTGGGCAACTGGATACCGTAATAGTCGAGCCGCCACAATAAAGGCGCGATAGCAACGTCAAGCATTGAAAACTCGTCACCAAGCATGTATTTCTGTTTGACGAACACAGGGGCCATCTGGGTAAGGTTGTCGCGGATCGCGATTCGCGCCTTGTCCGCCTGCTTCTGTGTGCCGCCTTCAATCGCATCGATGTTGGAGAACAATTCGTTCTCGAAGCGAAACAGGAACAATCTGGCCCGCGCGCGCATCACCGGATCGGCGGGCATCAACTGAGGATGCGGAAACCGGTCGTCAATGTATTCGTTGATGATATTGGACTCGTAAAGAATGAGGTCCCGCTCCACTAGAACCGGAGTCCGGTTGTAAGGATTCATCACCGCCAGATCTTCCGGCTTGTTGTACAGATCGACATCGATGATCTGAAAATCCATGCCTTTTTCGTATAGAACGATCCGGCAGCGTTGGCTAAATGGGCACGTAGTCCCTGAGTAGAGTGTCATCATGGCAGCTTGTCCGTTTTTCTAGTGCACGTCTTTCCAGAATTCGCGCTTGAGCAGCCATGTCAGAGCCGCCATTAATCCAAGGAACATCAGAACAATGATTCCGAGTTGCTCACGTTTAACGCTGGCAGGCTCGGCCATGTACTCGAGATAATTCACCAGATCCCGGATCGTGCCGTTGTAAGCCTGTTCGCTCATCGTTCCCGGGGTTTCGAGAACCAGCTTGTTGTGTGCCTCACCATGATCGCCCGCAGCCTCGGTATGCAAGCGCTGAACACCCTGCAACTGCCACAACACGTGCGGCATCGCGGCATTGGGAAACACCACATTGTTCCATCCGGTGGCGACCGATTCATCACGGTAGAAGCCTCGAAGATAGGTATACAGCCAGTCGGCCCCTCGCGATCTGGCAATGACCGACAAGTCCGGCGGCGCGACACCGAACCAGGCCTTTCCGTCTTCCTCACGCATCGCGATCGTCATCGTATCGCCGATCTTCGCACCAGTGAAAATCAGATTGTCCTCGACCTGCTGCTCGGTCAGCCCCAGATCCAGCAGCTTGTTGTAACGCATGTACGAAGCCGAATGACAGCCAAGACAATGATTCACAAACACCTGGGCACCACGCTGAATTGAAACAGCGTCGCGCAAGTCAACATTGGCGCGATCCAGTTTGACTTCACCCCCTGCGGCGGAAGCAATCGCAGGAAGCAGCAAGCACGCTACAAGTAGTACGACTCTCACGACGTCACCCTTTCCGGCTCCGGACTGGTCCTGTCGATCCTCGTGTACCAGGGCATCAGGACAAAAAACAGGAAATAAACGACAGTGCCGATGCGGGCAACCACAGTGGCACGATCTGCATTGCCCAGCCATGGGCCAAACTGGCCCCAGACGTTGGTCGGCTCAGTGCCGAGGTAGCCAAGCAGGATGAACACCACTACGAATAATGTCAGCGCTGACTTGTAAACAGCACCGCGATAGCGAATCGACTTGACCGGGCTACGATCCAGCCATGGCAGGAGAAACATGATGATGACCGAGGCACCCATTGCCAGCACACCTGGAAACTGGGATCCAAACATCGGCGGCACCGCGCGCAGGATTGAATAAAACGGCGTGAAGTACCACACCGGTGCGATATGCGCTGGCGTCTTCAGCGGATCGGCCGGGACGAAATTGTTGTGCTCAAGGAAATAACCACCCATTTCAGGGGCGAAAAACACAATTGCCGTGAACACCGCAAGGAATACAGTCACACCAAACATGTCCTTGACGGTGTAATACGGATGAAAGGGAATACCGTCGAGAGGAATCCCGGTTTTCGGGTCTTTCTTTTTCTTGATTTCGATGCCGTCAGGATTATTCGAACCGACTTCATGCAAGGCCACCAGGTGTGCAGCAACCAGGCCAAGGAGCGCGAGCGGTACGGCAATCACATGAAAAGCGAAAAACCGGTTCAGTGTCGCATCGGATACAACATAGTCACCACGGATCCAGATCGCCAAATCGGGGCCGACAAACGGTACGGCAGCAAACAGATTGACGATCACCTGCGCGCCCCAGTAGGACATTTGCCCCCACGGAAGCAGATAACCGAAAAACGCCTCGGCCATCAGGCACATGTAGATCAACATACCGACAATCCACAATAATTCCCGCGGCTTTCGGTAGGAACCATAAAGCAGGGCACGGAACATGTGCAGGTAAACCACCAGAAAGAACATGGAAGCCCCGGTGGAGTGTATGTAGCGAATCAACCACCCCCAGGAAACATCCCGCATGATGTACTCGACCGATGCAAACGCTTGCTCCGCATCGGGCTTGTAGTGCATGGTGAGGAAAATCCCTGACACAATCTGGATGACCAGCACAAGCAGCGACAAAGCGCCGAAGAAATACCAGAAGTTGAAGTTTTTTGGTGCGTAGTATTCCGAAAGGTGTTGCTTCCACGTCGACGTCAGCGGGAACCGCTCATCGACCCAACCCAACAAAGAATTCAACAAGCCCATCTGGTCAACTCCTCTTGCTGTCTTCGCCGACCAGCAATCGCGTGTCCGACAAGTAAGTGTGTGGCGGGACCTCCAGATTGGACGGCGCCGGCGCCCCTTTGTAGACGCGTCCGGCCAGGTCAAACTTCGATCCGTGACACGGGCAGAAGAACCCGCCGCTCCAGCCGGCCCCCAACCCACTCGCTTCTCCAACCTCGAGCTTCGGCGACGGCGAGCATCCCAAGTGTGTACAAATCCCCACCAGAACCAGGTAGTCGGGCTTGATCGACCGCAATTCGTTTCTGGCGTAATCCGGCTGCATTGGCTGCCTCGAATCGGGGTCGGCGACAAGCTTGTCTGTTTCGGGCACCCTCTCGATCATCCCGTCAGTGCGGCGAAGAATCCAGACCGGCTTGCCACGCCATTCTTCTGTAATCATCATCCCCGGTTCGAGCTTGCCGAGATCGATCTCGACCGGCGCACCAGCGGCGCGCGCGCGCGCACTCGGGAACATGCTCATAACAAACGGAGCCGCAACGCCAATACCGGCCACCGCTCCGGCTGCGCCCGTCCACGCAATCAGCGTTCTGCGCTTGCCCTTATCAATCGAGTCCGCGCCGGCTTCGGCCGCGCCTTGTCCCGGTTGAACATCACCGGGTCGGTCTTTATTGTCTACCATGTGGGTCGCCAGTCGTTCAGAAATATCTGCTGTCTGAAAAACCGGTTATTCTACCCTATTGAAGCTGGAAAAGCATAGCTTTTGGGGGGCAACCCCCTGTAATATATGGATAATTGTCACCGCCACAAAACGTCAGGTCTATCGAGCCGAAGCGCCTGCAATTTCGGCATCGGGCACCTGTCCTGCCTCGCTCGCTGGCGCAGTCGGCCAGCAAGAGGCCGTTGCTGTCCAGGGGAGCGGGAAATGACGCCCGTTCGTTTGCCGAGCATGCGTCAGACCTGCAACGAATTCGGCGCGGCGCAACCGTTTGAATTCACATTGGCTCGATACCACGTTCTCCCGAAAAAGACATAACGATGAAAGCCACAGTTAAATGGATCGACAATGCCGCATTCGTCGGCGAAAGCGAAAGCGGCCACGCGTTCGTCATGGATGGAGCCCTCGAGGGTGGCGGGCGCAACCTCGGGCCGCGCCCGATGGAGGTGGTCCTGTTGGGCACCGGAGGTTGCAGTGCTTATGACGTTGTCACCATTCTGAAGAAAGCGCGTCAGCGGGTGAGCGACTGCCGGGTCGAAATCGATGCCGAACGCGCTGAAAAAGAGCCAAGGGTATTTACACGCATCCACATGCACTTCGTGATCAAGGGATCCAGCGTCAATCCAGTGCACGCGAAAAGAGCGGTTGAGTTATCAGCGGAGAAATATTGCTCTGCGTCGATCATGCTCGGGAAAACAGCGGAAATTACTCACGACTTCGAGATTGTGGAGGATGCAGTCCCGACCACGACCGACTAGCCTGCCGGCGTTGCTGCGCTAGAGCCGGTAAGTCGAAAACGTCATGGCGCGCGCCGCCAGCTTCATGACTTTCCTGAGCGGGCCCGGCAGTTCTGCGGCGCCATGAACCGTTGCGCTCGATGCGTGTCGGGCTTCGTCCTGCTTCATCATCTCGACAACAGCCCGGCTTTTCTGGTCGGACTCCGGCAAGCTGTCCAGATGACCATCGAGGTGTGCCTCGACCTGTCGCTCTGTTTCCGCCAGAAACCCCAGGTTCCAACGGTCTCCCAAAGCGCCTGACAAGGCACCTACAACAAATGCGCTCGCATAAAACGCCGGATTGAGAACACTCAGGCGCCCGCCCAGGCTCTCTACGCGCTCAGCCGTCCAGGCAAGGTGGTCAGTTTCTTCTTCTGCGGCCTGTTGCAGAACTGTTTTAGTCTCTGTATCTCGCGCCGTCAGCGCCTGCCCGGCGTACAGGGCCTGGGCGCAAACTTCACCAGTGTGGTTAACACGCATGAGCGCCGCGGCATGACGACGCGCGGCTTGCGGCAGATCCGCTTCTCCGATCGCATCGCCCGGCATGGCGCGAGTAGAGCGAGTGGCGCCAGCGAGCGTCCTGAGCGCTCGGTCAAATTCCACAATGGCGCAGTCCAGGCCGTCAGGTGTGCGGCGCACGGTGCTATTTCTTTCTCATAAGAAAGCGGAATTCACCGTCTGCCGCAGCATGCTCCAGCAATTCATTTCCCGTTTGCCGTGAAAATGCCTGGAAGTCGCGAACGGAACCCGGATCGGTCGCCAGTATTCTCAGCGTTTGCCCTGATTCCATACCATTCAGCATTTTCTTGGTTTTCAGAATCGGAAGCGGGCACTGAAGCCCGCGGGCATCGAGGTCCTCGTCGAATCGCATTGTTTCACCGTTTGACATAGCTTCCTATTATGCATTCGGTCGCCGGCCAAGTCATCGCCTGGTTGGCGCCGGACGGAATCGCTAGCGCGTGTCGATCCACCCATCCATCAACAAGCTCGAAAGACGGATATTCGCAGACTCAAGCCGGGACACAAGCAGCTCGAGGAATGCCGAATCAAAGGCATGGGCGCAGGTTTGTGTGGCGTGGGACAGGGCCTCGGGACTCACCCTGACGGCGGTAACGGTATCGGCGGCGACCACACTTGCCGTTCTCGGCAAATTGCGACTGCCCACGTAGGACATCTCACCGAAACAATCACCGGTGCCGAGGATATTCAGCACTTTCCCCTGCTTGGTGACCCTGACCTCACCACTCACAACAATATAAAACGCGGTTCCCACATCGCCTTCCCGAATAACCAGGTCGTCGGGGCCATACCTCACCCACTCGGCTATGCGCAAAACCTGCCACAGATCGACATCGGTGAATCGGCGAAAGAAGTCCAGGCGCCGCAACGTGCTGAATTTTTCAGCATCCGCGATCTTGTCATCGGCGTACTCAAGCTTGCCGAATGCATTGGCCAGTTGTTGTGCGAACTCCTCCCACGTCGCATAGCGCTCGCCCGGCTCCTTGCGCAAAGCAACAAGCACCGTTTCGTCAACCCGCGCCGGAATCTGTGGACGATGCGCGCTCGGCGCAGCGGGATCGGCAGTGAGTATCTGGTTCATCATTCCGAATCCGGTCGTACCATCAAACGGGAGATGCCCGGTGAGCAACTGGTAAATCACGACGGCGAGCGAAAACATATCCGTGTGATGCGTCAGCGACGCCTCATTCAACTGCTCGGGAGACATGTAAGCCGGTGAGCCGATTCCCGATATTTGTGTGGTATCGCTGGAAACATTCAAAGCTGCTCCGAAGTCCGTAATCTTGATATCGGAGTCATCGGTCAACAGTATGTTGGCAGGTTTGATGTCGCGGTGAATGATGCCTCTTTGATGCGCATAGTCGAGCGCCTTGCAGCATTTGAAGGCGATCTCCATCACCGTTTTGATCGGCAACAGGGTTTCCGGCGCGATATGCTGCTCGAGTGTCCCGCCGCTCACGTACTCCATCACAAGATAGCTGCCTGCTTCTTCAGAAGCCGCGTCATAGATGGTCGCTATATGAGGATGTGAGAGCTTGCCGGCAAGCGATGCCTCGGTCAGGAAAAGCTTCCGGAAACGCTTGCCGTATTCCTGATCCCTTAACGCGTCGGCGTGAACGAGCTTGATCGCCACCTCCCGGTTTGCGAACGAATCACGCGCCAGGTAAACGATACTGGTAGCACCTTTACCCAGCTCACGAACGACTTCGTACTTGCCAATCCTGTTCATCACACCCACGGCCGGGAGAAAACCGCCTCATGTTAGGAAAAACCGCCATGTCAGGCGAGCAATTCATACCGCAGTCCGGATAATCCTTACCGGCGAGTGCGTCCTGACTTATCAATCCTGACGACGTAACTCGGCGTCAAAAAGCATCAACTCGCGTAGCCGGGCATCCACACTGGATCGTTCATAAAAATCCCCATCAGCAATCGACTGCGCAAGCCGTAGCTGCTCGATTGCCGCGGGCAGGTTGCCACGCAACAGCGAGGCTTCCGCCTGCGCCCGGTGCTGTGCCGAAAGCTCCCCCAGCACCGCATGCGCCTCGGCTTTCATCTCATACAAACGGGGATCGTTGTCGACGACCGCAATGCTTCGGTCGAGAAATTCCGCGGCCTGTCTGGCTTGCCCGGTGTCCATCAGCGCCTTCGAATAGCCGTAAACCAGCGCCTTTCTCGTTGGATATAGCGCCAGGCCCTGGCGATAAATTTCCAGTGCCGGCTGCATTTCCCCGGAGCGAGCCTCGAGTTCCGCGGCCAGTGCAAGAATCATAGGATGATCCGGCGCCTGCTCCCTCATTTGATCGACCTGCACGCGCGCTGCATCAATATCATTTTCCGTAAGCTCTTCCATCCGCAGCATGGCCACCACAAGGCCGTAGCGCGACGCCAGCTCACTGGTCGATTTGCGCTCATCAATCCGCTTCTTGAACGTCGGGACCGCGTCTGAGGCGCGACCGTCCAATGCGAGCAAGCGCGCTCTCACCAGATGGAAATCCAGACTGTCCGGCACCTGGCGATACGGCAGATCACTGGTGCGGCTCTGAATGTCCGCAATACGCTCGAACGTCAGCGGGTGGGTTCGCAGATACGATGGCGCACCACCCTCGTACACTCGCGACGCGCGCTGCAAGCGTTCGAAGAAAACGGGAATCGCGTGCACATCGTAGTTCGATTTCTGCACGATCTGCAGCCCGATCCGATCGGCTTCCCGTTCATTGTCGCGACTGAAGCTCAACGCCGATTGCAGCGGCAAAGCCTGCGAAGCCAGAATCGCCGCCTGGGCAAGTTCGGGACTGGATTGTGCTGCGAGTATCGCCACGGCAAGTGCCGCGAGCGAGGCGAGTCCCGTCTTCTTCTGGGCCGCCATCATGCGTGCAATGTGACGCTGCGTAACGTGTGCAATTTCGTGGCCGATGACACCGACCATTTCCGACTCACTCTGCGCCGCCAGTATCAGTCCGCTATGAACGCCAATATAGCCACCCGGCAAGGCAAACGCGTTGATGGATTTGTCATTCATTACAAAAAACTCGAAATGCCCGCCCGGATCGGGGCTTTTGGCAACCAGCCCGTAGCCAATCTGGCCGATATAGTCGGTCACTTCGACATCGGCGAGAAAAACGCTGCTAGAGCGGATTTGTCGCATTACTGCTGCGCCGTAGCGTAACTCCTGCAGCGGCGACAACATCGACTGCGATGCATCTCCAAGATCGGGCAGATCCTGAGCACCGGCCGGGCGCCAGACCAAGGCGAGAATCAACAAAAAAACGTGTACTTTCACAGTGCTATGATATCGGAACCTGCTCAAAGTTCGAGCATTGAACGTTAAAGATTGGTGAGGATCCGGTTGGACAAGCTGACGCATTTCGACGCCCACGGGCAGGCGCACATGGTGGATGTCGGTGAAAAATCCGAAACACGCCGGGTGGCCGTTGCCTCCGGCACTATAAGTATGCTGCCCACGACACTGACAAGGATACTGGAAGGCAGCGCCAAGAAAGGCGATGTCCTGGGGGTAGCGCGTATTGCTGCCATACAGGGGTCCAAGCGCACTTCTGAACTGATTCCCCTGTGCCATCCCATCCCCCTGACCAGAATTGCGGTCGAGTTTGAAATCGATGAGCCTGCGTCCTCGGTTGCCTGCATGGTGACCGCCGAGACAGTGGGCCGTACCGGCGTCGAGATGGAGGCGCTGACCGCCGTCGGCATTGCGCTGCTTACCGTGTACGACATGTGCAAGGCCGTTGACCGGGGGATGCAAATAGAAGGCATCCGTTTGTTGCAGAAGACCGGTGGGAAATCCGGGCAATGGACGGCCAATCAAACGACATCCGGGTGAACCCGCGCAAGCCTGCAAGGTCACTACCTGTAATGAGATTCAATCCGCTGCGACGAACCATGGTGGTTACGCTGCTCCCGTTTGCCTTACTTGCGCACGACGCAAACGCCGGCGCAAATATCGGCCATATTGAGGAAGGTCGCCGCCTGGCACACGATTTTGACAAGGGAAACTGCCTCGCCTGCCATGCCGCCCCTTCCGATCCCGAAGCGATCACCAGGGCAAATATTGCGCCGCCGCTGGTCGCGATGCGCGCGCGCTTCGGTGATCGTGAAGCTTTGCGAAGTCAGATTTGGGACGCAGCGCAAAACAACCCCGACACCATCATGCCGCCGTTTGGCAGGCACCTGATTCTGACCGGCGATGAAATCGAGCTGATCATCGACTACCTGTATACCTTGTGAGCCGCTTACCTTACCCGGAATACAACCATGCAACGTAATCGAATCAGGCTCGCCGCGCTGATTGGTGCCGTGACCGGAGCTATTCTGCTACCCCTACGGGCCCTCGCGGCGTCGTGGAATGAAAAGGCATTCGACGAAACCCGATTTCCGGATGCGTTAAAAAGCATTGGTGCGCTGGACCTCGTTGAATCCGAGCAGATCGAACTCAAGACACCGGAAATTGCCGAAAACGGCGCTATTGTTCCCATTCAGGTATCGAGCAACATTCCGGCAACCGAAAAGGTGTTCGTATTCGCGGAGAAGAACCCCCAACCTCTGGTCGCAACATTTACCTTTCGCCAGGGGGTACAGCCGTTTTTTGCCACGCGTATCAAGATGGGTGAATCGGCCAGGGTGCATGTCGTAGTGCTTGCCGGGGGCACGCACTACACGGTTTCTCGCGACGTCAAGGTCACGATCGGCGGTTGCGGTGAATAGGCAGAAGGCCAAACAAGAAATGGGAAATTTTTAGTGGCAGACCCGATGCGCATGCGCATCACCCGCAAGGGTGACGTGGCCGATGTGAAGATGCTCATTTTCCACCCGATGGAAACCGGTTACCGCAAGAACACGGTAACAGGTGAAATCGTCCCCAAGCATTTCATCAAGACCCTGCAGGCAATGCATAACGGTGCCACCGTGCTGGAAGTCGAGTGGAGCCGTTCTGTCTCACGCAATCCGTTTCTGCATTTTCGCGTCAATGGCGCACAAGCCGGCGACAAGATCACGATCGCCTGGCAGGACAACTTCGAGCAAACAGGGGGCGGCGAGGCGGTCATGAAATGAACCTGATACCACGCTCCCGGAAACTCTGGCGAGATGTGTTGATTGCCTTCTTGATGATGATGTGCGCGGCGCCGGTGATATCGTCTCCTGAAGAAGACCGTCAGGCATTCATGGCGCTGTTCCGGGAGCGTTTTCCTGAAACCCCCCCGCAGGACTACATACACGGCTCGATG
>Ga0316194_10003764_pt1 | contig 10535 bp, 10 predicted proteins | sample CroRivsedime1_MG_FD_204936 | JGI IMG/M metagenome (GOLD analysis project Ga0316194, IMG submission 204936) | Coastal sediment microbial communities from Maine, United States - Cross River sediment 1 | ecosystem: Environmental > Aquatic > Marine > Coastal > Sediment | place: USA: Maine... | reverse complement strand
GAAAGCAGTCGGTGGCGGTATTGTCGCCGTGGATCTGTTCGAGAGCGACGACGGCCTGATGGTCAACGAGGTCAACTACACCATGGAATTTCGCAACAGCATCGATACCACGGGTGTCGACATTCCGGCGCGAGTTGCTGACTACGTTATCGGTCTCGGCAAGCAATGATCAAAGTCTCGATCGTAGGCGGCTCCGGTTACACCGGCGGCGACCTGCTGCGCATCCTGCTGTTTCATCCCGAGGTCGAAATTCAGCAGGTGACGTCGGAACGCCATGCCGGCAAACCGGTCGCCAGCCTGCACCCTAACCTGCGCAAGATCTGCAAACATAAATTTGTCAGCGCGGCGGAGCTCGAACCCTGCGATGTGCTGTTCCTCGGCCTGCCGCACGGACAGATGATGAATCGCCTGGCCGAATTCGAGGCACTCGCCGATATGCTGGTCGATTTATCCGCCGATTTTCGTTTGCGCGACAACAGCGCTTACGAAACCTGGTATGGAAAATCACATGCCTGCCCCGAGAAACTCGATGGCTTTGTGTATGGCATTGCCGAGTTACACCGCGAGCAATTGCGCAGCGCAAAACGAATTTCCGGCGCCGGCTGCAACGCTACCGCGACCATTCTCGCGTTACACCCGCTGTACCAGGCCGGTGTGGTCGAATCCGCGGTCGTCGAGGTGAAAGCCGGCTCCAGCCAGGGCGGAAACTCGGTCAGCGAAGGCAGCCATCACCCCGAACGCAGCGGTGCCGTGCGTTCTTACAAGCCGACCGCGCATCGCCATCTCGCTGAAATTCAGCAGGAACTGGGCGCTGACAATGTCCATTTTTCGGCGACTTCGATCGAGATGGTGCGCGGCATTCTGGCCACCTGCCACGTTTTCCTGAACCAGGATCTCGAAGAAAAGGACGTGTGGAAATTGTATCGCGCGGCCTATGGTGATGAGCCCTTTATTCGCATCGTCAAGGAGCGTTCTGGCATCCATCGTTACCCGGAGCCGAAAATCCTCGCCGGCAGTAACTACTGCGACATCGGTTTTGAGCGCGATCCACACAGCAACCGGCTGGTCGTCATCAGCGCACTCGACAACCTGATGAAAGGTGCCGCTGGACAGGCCGTGCAGGCGTTCAATATCGCGCAGGGCTTCGATGAGACTACCGGACTGCAGTTTCCGGGTCTGCATCCCTGATAGACCTGTCCCGTGTGCCGCATCCTCTTTGCCCGCTCGGAAACGCCATTTTCGATCGGTGAATTGCTCGAACCCTTCGCCGAGATGGCCAGGGAAAGCCGCGAATTTCAGGGCCATGGCTGGGGCTGTGCCTGGCGTGAAGACGCAGCTGACGGTGACGGCAGCTGCTGGCGCCAGTACCACAACATCCTGCCCGTATGGGAAGATGACCTCAGCCAGTTCAGCGACACTCGTTTGTTGATGGTGCATGCGCGTAGCGCATTCCGCGACGAGGGAATTGTCGTGGAAAACAACATGCCCTTTTCCGATGGCGAATCGGTGTTTATCTTCAACGGTGAATTGCGCGGTGTGCGCATCCAGTCGGAAGGCCGTATCGGTGCCGAGAAAATCTACAATTACATTCGTCGCTTCGACAAGGGTGACCTCAGTGCGGCGACTGACAAGGCGGTTGCAATCATCAAAAAGCGCAGCAGTTATGTGCGCGCGATGAACATCATCCTGTCCGACGGCGAGCAATCCTGCCTGTCGAGCAATTACAGCGAAGATCCAGAGTATTTCCAGATGTACCGCAAGCAGGATGCAGACAAACTACTGGTATGCTCACGCCCCATCGATGGCGCAGCGGACTGGCAGGCCATCGACAACGACACCACCATCCCATTGTGACGACAACACTATGATGCTGATAAAAATAGGCGGCGGCGAGCAGATCAACCTCGAAGCCACCATCAAAGACCTCGCCGAACTCGAGCAACCGTTCATCATCGTGCACGGCGCCAACGTGCTGCGCGACCAGCTTGCCCAACGGCTAGGCATGGAAAAAACCGTGCTGACCTCGGTCTCCGGGTACAGCAGCGTGTTTTCGGACCAGGCGGCACTCGATGTCATCATGATGAGTTATTCCGGGCTGCGTAACAAACAGATTGTCGAACTGTGTCAGCGCAATGGCATCAATGCCGTTGGCTTAACCGGGCTCGATGGTCGCCTGGTGCAGGGTGAACGTAACAAGGGCATACGCGTTCGAGAAAACGGCAAAACCCTGATCAAGCGCGACCTGTCGGGCAAGCCGCGCCAGATCAACGCCGCCCTGCTTAACCTGTTGCTCGATAACGGCTACTGTCCGGTGCTGACCATACCCATCGTCGATGAGAACGGATTCGCGATCAATTCGGAGAATGACGATATCGTCGTGCAGCTCGCCCAGGCTCTCAACATTGACAGCGTGGTGCAACTGATCGAGGCCCCGGGTTTTCTCGACGATCCGACCGACGAGAGCAGCCTGGTAACAACGATGAGCCTCGCCGAGTTACACGCGCGTGAGGCCACGGTAGAAGGTCGCATCAAACGCAAATTGCTGGCCCTTACCCGGCTCTGCCAGGGTGGGAAAACGCGCGTCATCATCGCCGACGGCCGCGGCGAACAACCCGTCATCAATGCGCTCGCGGGCGCCGGAACCCACATATCATGACCGACTACAAAGCACTGGAACATGACTACGGTATCTTACTGCAGGCGAAACGCGACCTGGTGGCCGTGCGCGGCAAGGGCGCCTGCCTGTACGATGAAGCCGGCCGTGAATATCTCGATTTCGCCGCCGGCATCGCCGTCGCTTCGCTCGGTCACTGTCATCCGCAACTGGTCGCCGCCATTCAGCAGCAGGCGGAAACGCTGATCACCTGCCCCAACATCATGTACAACGATGTTCGCTCGCGCTTGTTAAAGAAACTGGTGGAAGTCACGCCATCCGCATTAACCCGCGCCTACCTGGCCAACTCGGGTGCCGAAACCATCGAAGCCGCGCTCAAGTTTGCGCGCCTGCACACCGGCCGCACCAATTTCGTCAGCGCCATGCGCGGCTTCCATGGGCGCACCATGGGAGCGGTCAGCGCGACCTATACACCGAAATACCGCGAGGCATTCGAGCCGCTGATTCCGGGTTTTGACTATGTCCCCTACAACAAGATCGAAAAGCTCGATGCAGTGGTCAACGACAACACTGCCGCGGTACTGCTGGAACTGGTGCAGGGCGAAGGTGGCGTCAATCCGATCAAGGCCGAGTATATTGCCGCAGTGCGTAAGATCTGCAGCGAGCGCGGTGCGCTGCTGATTATCGATGAAATTCAGACCGGCTTTTGCCGCACCGGGAAATTTTTCGCCTGCGAGCATTTCGATTTGCAGCCCGACATCCTGTGCGTGGCCAAGGCGATGGGCGGCGGTGTACCCATCGGCGCCACGCTGATCAGCGACGCGATCAAAATCGAGCCCGGCCTGCACGGGACTACTTTTGGTGGCAACCCGCTCGCCTGCGCAGCAGCACTGGCCGCCATAGACGTCTACCAGAGTGACAACCTGGCGCAGCGCGCGGCCGAGCTCGGGGCGTATTTTGAAGCCGAACTGAAGATCAAAGATCTGTCACAGGTGCGTGCCCTGCGGCGCATGGGATTGATGATCGGTATCGAGTTGAAACAGAAAGTGCAGGATACCCTGGCGAAACTGTTGGACGCCGGCATTATCGCCCTGCCCGCTGGCCCCAACGTCATTCGCATGCTGCCACCGCTGATCGTCGAAAAAGCGCAAATCGATCGCGCGGTCGCCGTGCTGCGAGAACTGCTGGCGTAATCCTTGAAAGCAATAGCCTTGAAACGCACTTGAATCGACGCATAAGCTGCTAACATGACCTCAGCACGACAAATTGGACACTTAGTTTATAAGGTTATAGCTAACTGATCGTTTTTGTGAATTGGGTAAACTTATATACTCGCGCCTTCGCGTACTATCTTGCTCCCAGACATGGCCACTCCCGCAAATTTAGTTGAAACCAATATGACAACTGCCCCTGATCTCAGCACCTACGGTATCGACGACACTGTCGAGATAGTTTACAACCCCAGTTACGACATCCTGTATGCCGAAGAAACGGCCGATGGCCTGCAAGGCTTCGAAGTCGGTTTTCAAACCGAGTCGGGCGCAATTTCAGTCGACACCGGCGACTTTACCGGTCGCTCGCCAAAAGACAAATACCTGGTGCGCGATGACAGCACTCGCGACACCATATGGTGGTCAGACCAGGGTGAAAATGATAATCACCCCATTGATTCAGATACCTGGGTCAAACTGCGCAGCCTGGTAACCGCGCAACTGTCCGGCAAACGCCTGTTTGTCGTCGACACCTTTTGCGGTGCCAACCCCGACAGTCGCCTCAAGGTGCGCTTCGTGACCGAAGTTGCCTGGCAGGCACACTTCGTCACCAATATGTTCATCCGCCCGAGCGCTGAAGAACTGAGCGATTACACCCCCGATTTTGTCGTGCTCAACGGCTCCAAGACCTCAAACCCGGATTTCCAGGCGATGGGGCTTAACTCGGAAAACTTCGTTGCTTTCAACATGACCGAGGGCATGCAGATCATCGGCGGCACCTGGTATGGCGGCGAAATGAAAAAGGGGATGTTCTCGATGATGAACTACCTGTTGCCGCTGAAAGGAATGCCATCAATGCACTGCTCCGCCAATGTCGGTGAGCAGGGCGATGTCGCTATTTTCTTTGGTCTGTCAGGCACCGGCAAAACTACCCTGTCGACCGATCCCAAGCGACGCCTGATCGGCGATGATGAACACGGCTGGGACGATGATGGCATCTTCAATTTCGAAGGCGGTTGCTACGCCAAGACCATTAACCTCAATGCCAGTGACGAGCCCGATATCTTTCGTGCGATCCGTCGTGATGCGCTGCTCGAAAACGTCGTCGTCAATGATGCCGGTAGCGTTGATTATGACGATGGCTCCAAGACCGAGAACACGCGTGTTTCATACCCGATCTATCACATCGATAACATCGTCAAGCCGGTATCGCGTGCCGGGCATGCCAACCGCGTAATCTTTCTCACCGCGGATGCCTTCGGGGTACTGCCGCCGGTTTCACGGCTTAGTCCAGAACAGGCGCAGTACTACTTCCTGTCGGGTTTTACCGCCAAACTGGCCGGCACAGAACGCGGCATTACCGAGCCGACACCGACATTTTCTGCCTGTTTCGGCAAGGCCTTCCTGTCGCTGCACCCGACTCGTTACGCAGAAGTACTGAATCGTAAGATGGATCAGTTTGGCAGCCATGCCTACCTGGTCAATACCGGCTGGGACGGCAGCGGCAATCGCATTTCCATCAAGGCAACACGCGCCATCATCGATGCCATTCTCGATGGCTCGATCGACAGTGCTGACTGCAGCACGCTGTCGATCTTCAACCTGACCATTCCACAGGCACTGCCAGCGGTGGATTCGGCGATACTCGATCCGCGCAACAGCTACGCCGATAGTGGCGAATGGGACGCGAAAGCCACTCGACTCGCTGGCCTGTTTATCGAAAACTTCCAGCAATATACCGATACCGAGAGCGGTAAAAGCCTGGTATCCGCAGGTCCGCAGTTAGCCTGACGCGACAGACCTCGGTCGCAACGAGGCGATCTGATCCAGCAAAATTCCGGGGATTACACCAGTTCCCGGTATGTTTTCGCCGATATCGACAGGCAACCGGGCATCGCGGGGCTTGCCTGCACCACCACCGGACAGGCAAAATGGCAGTCCGGCAGTGGCGAGCAAAGCTAGATGAAAAAAGCAGGCTTCAAAATTCTCGAAAACGAGTGGATCAAGTTATCCGACGGACGTCGACTCTCAGCGCGTATCTGGTTACCCGATAGCGCTGTTAAAAAACCCTCTCCCGCCATTCTCGAATACCTGCCCTATCGGAAGAGGGATGGCACCGCACAACGAGATGACAGTACTTACCCGCATTTTGCCGCCGCAGGCTATGTCGGTGTGCGCGTCGATATCTCCGGCACCGGTGAATCCGACGGTGACTGGGACGACGAGTATTCGCCACGTGAACTGGCTGACGGCTGTGAGGTGATCGAATGGATTGCTGAGCAGGCCTGGTGCGATGGCAATGTGGGCATGATGGGGATCTCCTGGGGTGGCTTCAACAGCCTGCAGATCGCCGCCCTTGCGCCATCTGCACTCAAAGCGGTTATCTCGATCGGCACTACCGTCGATCGCTACAATGACGACATCCACTACAAGGGTGGTTGCCTGCTGTACTCGAATTTCTACTGGTCGAGCACGATGCTGTGCTATGCCTCGCGCCCACCGGATCCCGCGCTGGTCGGCGACAGCTGGCGTGACACCTGGCTGCACCGTCTGAACACCCAGCCTTTTCCGCTGTCTATGTGGCTTGCCCATCAGCGCAAGGATGACTACTGGAAACACGGCTCCATCAGCGAAAACTACGGCGCAATCGACATTCCGGCACTGGTCATTTCCGGCTGGGCGGACGGTTACATCAATGCCCCTCCCGCTGCTGCCGAACACCTCGGCAATGCCAAGTCGGTTAACGGCCCCTGGATCCACAAATATCCCCATATTGCCGCACCTGAGCCGCGTATGGACTTCATCAGGGAAGCCCTGAACTGGTGGGATAAATGGCTGAAGGGCAAAGACAATGGTGTGGAAAAGCTCCCCGATTACCGGGCATATATTCTCGAGGATGCAAAACCATTGCTGCACCACGTAACGGCGCCAGGACGATGGGTTGCGGAAAATACACTGCCAGCAGGGGATACCCGCGAGCGCAATTACTACCTCGCACCGAATCGCCAGTTACTCGACATCCCCGGCAGAACTCGCTTCAAAACACTGGCCTCACCACAGGATTGTGGCACGGCCTGCGGCGAGTTTTTCACCGTTCGACCCGACGGTGAACTGCCGGCAGACCAACGTCGTGACGATTCCGGCTCACTGGTGTTTGATAGCGGCAAGCTGCACCAGCCCATTGAAATCCTTGGACGACCGAAACTGCGCCTCAAAATATCCATCGACAAACCACTCGGCAACATCGCCGTGCGCCTGAATGACATTCATCCGAACGGCGAGGTGTCGCGTGTCAGCTGGGGTGTGCTCAACCTGGCTCATCGCGATGGCAATGAAAACCCGCAGCCAATGGTTCCGGGTGAAGCAGTAGCGGTCGAAATCGAACTCAACGAATGCGGGTATCGTTTCATGCGCGGCCACAAGATGCGCGTCGCTCTTTCAACCAATTACTGGCCGATGGTAATGCCACCACCGGACAATGTAACCGCAACGATTCGCCTGGGGCCGGACGCGCTCATCGCGCTGCCGGTGCGCGCCGGGGTCGATGCCTATACCATGGATCCCCCAAAGGATAAGAATCCAATCGTCGAGTATTCGCAGATCTCCGAAGGTTTGCACCGGCGCTGGGTGGAACGCAATTTCCAGACGGGCGAGTCCCATTACCGTATCATCGATGACACCGGCGAGATTGAAGTGCCCGGGCACGGTATGATTAGCCAGTATCGACACGATGAGCGCTGGACCATCGCCGCCGACGACCCGCTAAGTCATCGTTCCATGAGTCGTTATATCTGCTGGATGCGGCGCGGTGAGTGGTCGGTGCGTACCGAGTCAGAGAGCGAAATGCGCTGCGATGCAGACAATTTTTACGTCAGGGCGACGATTCGCGCCTTCGAGGGCGACGAATTGATCAATGAACGGGAATGGGACGAAATCACTATTCCTCGAGACCACATGTAATTCATTAACCACCTGCTACAGACACGGCAACATGAGGGAAATGACCAGTCATCTCCCGCGTCGTGCTGGCAGTTAACGAGCATTTTTATGGCCAGACTACCGCGCTACTCGATCATCAATCAGCCTCAGCATGTAATTCTGCAGGGCCGCCAGGGACAGTCAGTTTTCCATCAGCAACAGGACTACCAGTACTTTCACGACTGCCTCGATGCGGCGGCATACAATTACAATCTCAAGCTGCATGCTTACGTGTTGATGCCGGATCACGTCCACGTGCTGGCGACGCCCGGCAATGCCGACAGTGTCTCGCGCGTGGTGCAGTCGATCGGGCGCAATTACGTACAGTATTTCAACGAGCTTTATGACGGCGTTGGCACGCTATGGGAAGGTCGTTATCGCGCCACCGTTATTGACGGCAAAAACTATCTGCTCACCTGCAGTCGCTATATCGAACTCAATCCGGTGCGCAATCAGCTGGTCGACAAGCCGCAGGATTATCACTGGAGCAGTTACGCACACAATGCGCTGGCTCAAACCGACGAAATGATCACGGCGGCAAGCGAGTATCGCAAGCTCGGTGATTCGGCAAGGGAATGCGCGAAAGCCTATCGTAAGCTTTTCCGACTGAGGCTCAGCCAGCAACAGGTGCAGGAAATCACCGATGCGACGGTGAAAGGCTGGGTACTGGGCGATAGCAAGTTTGTGCGCAAGATCGAAAAGTTAAGCGGTCGGCGTGCAAGCCAGTTGCCCAAGGGTCGCCCCAGGGGCAGCTGAACCGAAGCTCCGTGCAGCCCATCGAAGACAAGCGCGGTCCCGGACTAAAATTTCCCCCACCATTGCTGGTGCTCGTCCTGATCGGCACAGGCTACCTGGCCGATAGCTGGCTACCACTGCCGATCACCCAACCGATCACCCAATCGATCACTCAGAGCATCGACCTGCGCCTGATCGGGCTGTTGCTGGTCATAGCGTCACTGCTACTCGCCCTGCCGGCCCTTTACTGCTTCCTGCGCGCGAAAACGCACGTCGAACCCTGGCAACCGACAACGGTGATCCTGCAATCAGGAATTTTCGCCTACAGCCGCAATCCAATCTACCTGGCCTTTTGTATCGCGACGCTGGGGACCGGATTGCTTATCAACAGCTGGTGGGGGCTTGGTGTAACGCCAGTGCTGGTTTACCTGCTGCAGCGACTGGTGATAAATCGCGAGGAATTCTACCTCGAACAGAAATTCGGTGAAGATTACCTGGCCTACAAGCGCCGCGTACGACGCTGGTTATAAGCTGATTGTTAAACTCTGCCCGCAGAATCAACCCGCAAAAAAATCAACTTCGCGCTATCGCCACAAAGCTTGCCTGCAGGCTCGCCTGTGGCAGATCTCCGACACTGATGTCGAGCAGCAACTTGCCCTTGCCGCGTTCATGAATTGCCTGCAAAAATAATTCGCGTTGCGCGGCACTCGCACTGCAGCGGCACTCGATATCGCCGTTGACCGGAGCGCGATAAGAAATTTCCGCACGCGCGACGACCAGGTCCGCATCGATCCCGGCTTCGTCGATAAGCTGCGTGCACAAAGCCCAGCCGGTTAACACCGCGATCGAATAGAGACTGCCAGCGAAACCAGTACCATGGATGTTGATGTTGGGTGAGAGTGGCGCCTTTACCCGAATCTCTCCAGCTTGCAGATGCTCGATAGAAAACTGCATCGTAGCGCTAAGCGGAATAGCGTCACGGATCTTACGCGTCAGTTCGATAGCGGACGACATCTCAATATCCCCTGCTACGATCGACCAGGTGCAATAGCGGCTCGCCATTTTGCAGGCGCCGGTAATTCTCGGCAATATCAAGTATCGCGTCACCGAGGTGATAGCCCGAGATGTGTGGGGTCAGTTGAATTCGCGGATGCAGCCACAGCGGGTGATCGGCAGGTAGTGGCTCGATCGACATAACATCCAGCACGGCACCGGCCAGCAAACCGTCATCAAGGGCTCGAATCAGGTCCGGCTCGTTGACCAGGTCTCCGCGGCCAACGTTGATCAACAGGGACTCGGGCTTGAAGCGCTGCAACAGATCGTAATTAAAAATATGCACCGTCTGCGGCGTCGACGGCAACACCGAGATCACGTAGTCGGCCAGCGGTAACAGTTGCGCAAGCCCTTCATGTCCGGCAAAACAACCGACGTTATCCAGGTTCCGGGGGCTGCGGCTCCAGCCCAGCACCTGGAATCCGTTATCGACAAAACGCTGCGCAACCAGCTGGCCGATGCGCCCGAGCCCAAGTACAGCGACGGTAGTATCACCCGTTTTGCGCGGCGGATAAGCAACCCATTCGGAGCGCGCCTGGTGATGATGATACTGACGCATATGACGTTGCTCCTGTAACACGTAAGCAAGCGCATATTCCGCCATCTCGGTACCCGATGTGCTGGTTTGCAGGCGTGTGATCTGCACCGCTTCGGGCAGCGAGTCATCGGCCAGAATATTGTTTACCCCGGCACCGGTCTTCTGAATCAGCTTCAGGTTCGAATAGCGCAGAGCCTCACCGGAATGATAAGTGCTCACGGTCAACATATCGATCTCATCCAGGTTGCCCGGATCGGCAGCGGTACGAATATCCGCAGTGGGGTACTGGCGCAACAGTTCGGCGCGCAGGTCCTCATCTTTCATCCAGTCCGGATGTTTGACATCGATCAAAAGTGCCATGTCTCTCTCTTTGCTAATTGACGAATGTGCTCGGGCCCGATACGAC
>Ga0316194_10003763_pt1 | contig 10539 bp, 8 predicted proteins | sample CroRivsedime1_MG_FD_204936 | JGI IMG/M metagenome (GOLD analysis project Ga0316194, IMG submission 204936) | Coastal sediment microbial communities from Maine, United States - Cross River sediment 1 | ecosystem: Environmental > Aquatic > Marine > Coastal > Sediment | place: USA: Maine... | reverse complement strand
CCGGCTGCCGCCTGATCGAGGATGATGTCGCGTACGTTTCGCCTGCCCACCGGATCGAGGCCGCTCATCGGCTCGTCGAGGATCAAGAGCTCCGGTTCACCGAGCAGCGCCTGTCCCAGTGCCACCCTCTGCAGCATCCCTTTCGAGTAGGTCCCCATCGTGCGGTCGGCCCGGCCGCCCATTCCCACCTGATCCAGGACCTGTGAAATCCGGTCCGCGAGACCGGATCTCTCGACGCCCAGCAGCTCGCCGCCGAACCGGAGGTACTCACGACCGGTCAGGTGGCGGTAAATGTAGGGACTTTCGGACATGAACCCGATCCGCCGTTTGGCCTCCAACGAAGTGTGGTGCAGACCACAGACCGTGATTTCGCCAGCATCCGGGTAGATGATCTCGGTAATCGCCTTGATAGTGGTCGTTTTTCCGGCGCCATTGGGACCGAGGAATCCAAAGATCTCTCCCCGTGCGACCTCGAAACTGAGGCCCTTGAGGACCTCGACCGAGGCCTCGAAGAGCCCCGGGTGGAAGGTCTTTTGAAGGTCTTTGACACTGAGTTGGATATCGGTCATTGGATGCTCCCAGGTAGCTCTCAGTATAACCGTTGTGGATCGGTCTCCGCGGCACGGTCAAGCCGCGGACAGGGTGAGAATGCAACTTCGTGTCATAATAGATATTTGGAAAGGAGAGAGGGCATGTCCGAGTTCGCTCCGATGGACATTCTCGGGAAGAAATTCACCAAAAAGCTCCACGGCTACACCGAGCTGGAGGTGCACGAGTACCTGACCGATCTGGCGCGCGTCATGGAAGGGCTGCTCCGCGAACGCGGTGAGCTCCGACAGCGTGTACACCACATGGAGCAGGAGCTCTCCGCCTTCCGCGAACGCGAGTCCGCCCTCAAGGAGGCGTTGGTCGCCGCACAGAGGTCGGCCGAGACCACCATCGAGGTTGCACGTGCCGAGGGACAGCGCATCGTTGGCGAGGGCCACGGCCTCGCCGAACGTCTGGTCGAAGAGGCCAATCAGCGCGCCCTCAACATCGAGAGTGTGATCTCCGACCTCCGTAACCGGCGCCGTGAGGTCCGCTCTGAGCTCAATCGGATGGTCGAACTGCTGGAGGGCCTCATTCTGGACGACCAGCGCCGTGAGCGCGACGAGCCCTCGATACCGCAGCTGGCAACCTTCCTACGACCGGCCGCGGAAAAGACCGAGAACGGGGGATGAGCCTCCTCGTTCGCGGCGCCCACCAGGTTGCCACACCGACCGGGAACGGCGCGCGGCGCGGGCCGGAACTTGCGGCCCTGACGGTCTACCCCGATGCCGTAGTCCGCTGTGAGAATGGTCGAATTGCCTTCGTTGGTGATGAGAGTGAGCATCGGCGCCGATTCGGCAAGGCCGACGATATTCTCGAAGCCGACGGCGGCTGTGTACTGCCCGGTTTTGTCGATCCCCACACCCACCCTGTCTGGGCGGGTTCGCGAGAGGACGAGTTCGACCGTCGCCTGCGGGGTGAGACCTACATGGACATTGCCCGTTCTGGCGGCGGCATCAACTCCACGGTCCGAGCCACCCGAGAAGCGAACTCGAAGGAACTCCTCGCTGCAGTCCTGGACCGCCTCGACCGCTTCCTGACCCACGGGACGACGACGATCGAGGCAAAGTCCGGATACGGTCTCGACCTCGAGACAGAGCTGCGGATGCTCGAGGTGATCCGCGACGCCGATAACATCCATCCAGTCGATCTCCACCCCACCTGTCTCGCGGCACACGAAATTCCGCCCGAATACCGAGATGATCCCGAGGCCTGGGTGCAACGATTGGTTGACGAGATCCATCCCGAGATCGCCCGCTCCGGCCTTGCCGAGGCAGTGGACGTGTTCTGTGAGGAAGGGGTGTTCAACCTCGAGCAGACCCGCCGGTTGCTCGCCGACGCCGACGATCTCGGCTGGCGGATCCACCTTCATGCCGACGAGCTGACACCGCTCGGCGGCGCCAATCTTGCGGTTGAGTTCGGCGCCCTCTCTGCCGACCATCTGATGTGCGTAACTCCCGAGGGAGTCTCCGCGCTCGCCCATTCGGAGACGGCGGCGGTTTTGCTTCCTGGCACCTCGTTCTTCCTTCGGTCGCCGTGGGCGCCGGCGCGGTCGCTGATCGACGCAGGTTGTGCGGTGGCGCTGGCCACCGACTGCAACCCCGGCTCTTCACCTACCGAGTCGATGCCGATGATCCTTGCCCTCGCCACCCTCGGCATGGGCCTCGGGGTCGCCGAGGCCATCACCGCCTCAACGCTGAACGCCGCCGCAGCCCTCGGTCGAGCCGATGAGATCGGCAGCATCGAGGAGGGCAAGAGCGCCGATCTGCTCGTCCTCGACGCGCCCACCTACCATCATTTGGTCTACCACTTCGGTGTCAATCCGGTTCGTCACGTCGTCAAGGGCGGAAGGGTCGTCGTCAAGGGCGGTCAGCTCACATCTCAGGACTAGCCTGGCGCCGCCTTCGGCGGAATGCGATCAAGGTCAGCAGAACCGCCGCAACGATCGCGCCGACAACTGCCCGCAGACCGGTTGCCCAACGAACCTCGATCTCGCTCCTTCCGGGCGGAAGGCTCACGGCCAGGGCCGCTCCCCAGCGATCCGGCATGGCCGGTCGTTGGTTCACGGTGACAATCCAGTGCGGATCGGCAAGGAGCCTGAGAACAAGGGTGGTGGGGTGTGGGCTCTCGACCTCGATCCTTCGTTCGAGTGGTTTCCAACCGACCACTCGAGGATCGTCATCCCCGGGAATGACCGCGGCTCGGCGCGGGCCGAGCATGACCATGGTCTCGCCAAGGTCCTCCCACCACAGCGGACGGTGCTCCATGACATCGACCAACAACGGGTTGCCCGAGAACGACTCCATCACCCGCTCGCCGGCCACGACCGGGTCGGTGGCCACCCCGAGGCCGGGATCGGGCACCAACTGCAGCGCGGGAACGCCGGCCAGAGGCACGATCATCGCCACCAGAGAAACCCCGAGAAGGAGGCGTCCCCGCTTTGGCGCTTCATCCAAGACAGCGGTTGTTGCCAGGAGAGTCGCCGGCAGCATCCATCGCCACGGAAATTGGAGCCAGGCAAGGGGGCCGAAATACCGCCACAGCAGGGCTGACGGAAGACTGGCGAGCACGATCGCCACCAATGCCAATCGGCCGCGGTTCGTTTTCCACGAGCCACTGGCTCCCAAGGCTACCAGGAGACCAAGGGCCGCCCAACCCATTGCGATGTTGATCTCCGGAAGATGCGGGCCGGACACCCCGATCAGGTTGCGCAGGGGATGATGTTCGCCACCGGTCAGCGCCGATCGAAGGGGGAAATTGGGCGCAGACGCGAGGAGAGGCCACCAGTGCCAGACGCTCAGCCCCACCGCCACCAGGCCGGCGACGGCAAGTTGCCATGCCCCGAGAAGCTGTTCTCGGACACCGGCAGGGCCGTGACCGTCTGAGTTCACCGGCGTGTCGGCCCGCACGGTGAAGACTGCCAAACCGGAAATCATCGCAACCATCATGGTGGTCGGCGCATGGACCAGCCAGAGGAGGGCGAAGAGGACCCCGTCGCGATCCCACCGCCAACTCCGCTCGGCTGCGTGTTCGAGCAGCAGCCAGGCAAGAGGCACGCCAAGGAGTTGTGAGACCGGAAACCGGCAGAAAAACTCCGTCAGTATCGCCGGTGACAAGAGCACACAGCAGGCCTTTGTCAGCCGGGACCAATGGTTTCGTCCTGGAGCGACCAGCATGACCAGGATGGCGGCGAGGGCAAGCGCTGCGCGAACACCCCGTCCGCCTGTGCCCAGAATCAGGCCCAACACTCCACAGATTGATGGCCCCAGCGGGGAGTACAGCCCTATCCCCGGTGAACCGAAAGCGGCGTTGAGGTCCGGCAGCCATACCGGAAGTGAGCCCGCGTGTAGGCACCGCATGACCTGCCAGGGCCACAGAACGTGGACGTAAAGATCGGTGCCGCGAGGGAAATAGGGAATTGCGACGGCGATCGTTACCAGCGCGCCACTAGCGAGCACCAGGGCGACCACGGACCGGGATGCCTTCATCGAATCAACCGTACCACGGGGCCGGAAAGCCTCTTCGCGCCTCCCGCGTCGGCGTGCAAGGTACCACCCACGCTTCCTCGCGGCTCCCGCTGCGACGTGCAAGGTACCACCTTCACATTTGTTGCGTTTTCATGAGGTTCTGAAATAGAACGTGTTGACTATGCGACAAATGTGAAGGTGGTACCTGTGTCGTCGATGCAGCACGCGCTCCTCATTGGGGTACCTGTGTCGTCGATGCAGCATGCGTTCCTCATTGGCGCTGTCGGACGAGATCGACGGTTGCCGCTTCGACCTCGTCGACGGAGATGCCTCGCATCCGGTCATCGCAGCCGGGTGGGGGAGAAACGACACAATGTCCGGAACCCAGAGGGGTCGTGCGACCCGGATCGGTGGGCCCGAACAAAGCCACCACAGGAGTCCCGACGCAGGCCGCCAGCTGCATCGGCCCCGAATCGTTGCCCACCAGTAAGCGAAGGCCAGTTGCCACTGCCGCAAGACCGGCTACGTCCGTGTTCCTTCCGACGACCGGAAGCTCATGTCGAGCGGCTCGGCTGAGCTCATCGGCAACCGCATCCTCGCCGGGTCCGATCACCACCACCGGGTCGTATCCGCGTGAACGCAACCGGGCCGCGAGTTCGCCGTATCGCCGAGCAGGCCAGCGCTTGGCATCACCGCGGGCGGTTGACGGTGCGAGACCGATGGCTCGCTCCCTATCAACGCCAATGTTCCTCAACGCTGCCTCACCCTCGGCCTCGATCCCGGCAGGCAGATCGGGGCGCCAGGAGGCATCGGCCGCCTCGAGTCCGAGAACGGCCAAGAGCGAGTCGGCATCGTGGACCTGGTGCCGGCTGCGATCAATTCCGCAAGATGCGGACAACAGAAGCTGAGCACCCTCTCCTCGGCTTCCGGCGCACCACCGAGAGCCGAGTCGAATCAGGATTTTCCCCCTCGCAGCGTTGCGGAGGGTGATGCCGATATCAAATCGTCGTCCGCCGCCACGGACTTTCAGGGCCGAGGAGAACGGCGATGCTTTGCGAGGGCTTGCCACCACCCTTGTCTGGGAGAAGACCGCCGACAGGAACCGAACCATCGATGGCCGGGTATGGAGTACGATCTCGCCGCCGCGGTTGCCCTCGACCAGTCGGTTCAGGGCCGGCATCGCCATCATCTGATCGCCGACCCAGTTGGGCAGGTCCACCAGCATCGTCGCCGGGAGCTGGGGAGGACTGTTCATGCGAATAGGGATTAGGGCACGTCGACCCGAAGACGGCGGATGGCGAGAGCTCTACCGGTGGACTCGTCGGCATCAACCAGAGCACCACGAAGCTGGACGTCTCGCTTCGCCGGCTGGAATGGACGCGGGGTGTTGAAAAGGAATCGCTCGAGCACCTTCTCCGGCCGCATGCCGATGACCGACTCGTAGGGGCCGGTCATGCCGACGTCGGTTTGAAACGCCGTGCCCTGGGGCAGAATGCGTTCGTCGGCTGTAGGAACGTGGGTGTGGGTGCCCAGCACCGCAGTCACGCGACCATCGAGGTACCACCCCATGCCCTGTTTTTCCGAGGTGGCTTCGGCATGCATATCGACCAGGATGATCTGTACCTCGGGATGCTCGGAGTTGATCTCTTCGAGGACCTGGTCGGCACATCGGAAGGCGTTATCGATCGGCGCCATCAAGGCCTGGCCCTGAAGGTTGATGACCGCCACCGGTATTCCCGAGGCCGTCTCCTCTACGCACCAACCGCGGCCAGGGTTACCGGCTGGATAGTTCGCCGGCCGCAGGAGGGAAGGATGGGCGTCAAGCAGCGGCACGCCCTCCTTCTTGTCCCAAACGTGGTTGCCGGTGGTCCACACCTGGATCGGCAGTGGATCGAGCTCCTCCATCACCTTGGCGGTGATCCCGAACCCCCCGGCCAGGTTTTCGACGTTCACGACGACGAAATCGACCCGCTCGCGATCAACCACCGACTCGAGCTGGGTCATCACGGCTCGGCGCCCGGCCGAGCCCATGACGTCGCCAACGAAGAGGAGTCTGATCAACGAGCGTACTCCACCGCTCTCGTTTCGCGAATCACCGTGACCTTGATCTGGCCGGGATAGGTGAGCTCAGCTTCGACCTTTTTGGCCAGATCGCGGGCGAGCCAGATCGCGTCCTCGTCCGAAACCGAACCGGACTCGACAACGATTCGCAGCTCGCGCCCGGCCTGAATCGCGTAGGCCTTCTCGACGCCCTTGAAGTCTGTGGCCATGCTCTCGAGCTTTTCGAGGCGCTTGATGTAATTTTCCAGGATTTCGCGCCGCGCCCCGGGCCGCGCCGCTGACAGTGCGTCGGCGGCGGTCACGAGCACCGCTTCCACCGACTGCGGGTCGTAATCGCCGTGGTGGCACTCCATCGCGTGGATCACGTCGTCCGATTCGCCGTGCTTGCGAAGCAGCTCACGGCCGAGCTCGAGGTGGGTGCCGTCCATCTCGCGGTCCACCGCCTTGCCGATATCATGCATCAAGCCGGCACGCTTTGCGACCTGGGCGTTGGCCCCGAGCTCCGCCGCCATATGGTGGCTGAGCCAAGAGACTTCCATCGAGTGTTTGAGAGCATTCTGTCCGTACGACGACCGAAACTGCAGGCGGCCGAGGAGCTTGAGAAGCTCAGGGTGAAGATCGGGGATACCGACCTCGAGAGCCGCCGCCTCACCGTCAGTGAGGAGTTTTTCATCCATCTCGCCCTGGACCTTGACCACCAACTCCTCAATGCGACCCGGGTGGATGCGGCCGTCCTGGATGAGATTCGCCAGGGCTTGCCGGGCAATTTCGCGCCGCACCGGTTCAAAGCACGACAAGATGACCGCACCAGGAGTGTCGTCGACGATCAGGTCAACACCGGTGGCCTGCTCGAAGGCGCGAATATTGCGCCCCTCACGACCGATGATCCGGCCCTTCATTTCGTCGGACGGCAGATCGACCACCGAAACCGTGCTCTCGACCACGTGCTCTGAGGCGATGCGCTGGATGGCCATCGAGATGACTCGACGCGCCTTTTCCTTGGACTTCTCATTAGTCTCGTCTTCGATCCGCTTGACCACGTTCGCGGCGTCGATTCGAGCCTCGTTCTCCATCGACCGCAGGAGCTCGGCCTTTGCCTGCTCTACGGTCAGACCCGCGATCTGTTCGAGTCGCGAGCGCTGCTCCGATATGGCGCTCTCGAGCTCCTGCTCGTGCTCGGAGAGACGGCCGTCACGTTCCTTGATCTCGGCCTCCAGCGCCACCATGGCCTGGTCGCGATCGGTAAGCTCTGCCGTCTGCTCTTCGAGCTCCTTCTCTTGTTCTTCGAGTCGACTGGCAAGCCCTGAAAGCTCGACCCGTAGATCGCGGGTCTCACGTTCAAATTCGGTGCGTGCCGCGAGCAGGTGCTCGCGTGCCAGGATCTCGACGTCTTTCTGGATCCGCTGTCCCTCGATCTCGCCCCGCGCCACAATTCGCTTCGCTTCTTTCTCTGCGTTGGCGATGAGGCGGGCCGCCGCGCCGCGCGAACGCTTCCAGAGCGCCCAAACAACGACCATGGCGATCAGAGCGAGCAGCAGCAGAACCCCAGCTGCTACTTGAAGTAGTTCCACGATGCACCCCCATGTCAAGGAGCGATCAGTGCAACCAGCATCAAGATGGAGCAGACAGTGGTCTCAAGAGGATGAAATGGAGGTCCCCGCTTCGGCCGTGTGAGCAACCCTATTTGAACCTGCGAAACCACAGGTGGGTGCCTGTCCCGCGCCCATCTCCCGCCGTGAGGCAGGCATCAGAGCGAGAGAACCCGGCAACCCTTCAAATAGGTGTTGGTTCAACGATAGTTTCACTCATCACCAACCGAGTAGGGACCTCCGAGTCTTAACTTTCCTTCCCGGTCTCACCGGGTTTCATGGCCTCTTCGATCGTTGTCACGAGACGTTTGGCCTGCTTCTCCAATCTCTTCTGCCGGGTGTCCTGATCAGATTCTCGTTCCTGAAATAGTTCATCTGCGATATTCAAGGCGGTCAAGACCGCGATCTTGACCGTATCTACACTCGAGCTCCGATCGGCAACCTCCCGCATCCGGAAATCAACGAAACGCGCGATCTCTTGGACCCGCGATTCATCGCCGTCCGCACGCAGACCGAGCCGTTGGCCGAAGATCTCGACTGTGGCTCGGACGGTCGCCATCGGTTAGTTCCTCCCACCACGAGTATACAGCATCGGAAATGTAATCCTTTCCGCTTTTTGCGGTCCCATAAAAGTCATCAAAATTCGCTGATTTGTCTCTCTGCGTGGTCGCTGAAACACACGCATTTGAAGCTGTGGGAAGCCGCTCCAGACCCCACCACAGCTGAGTTTCACTGCCTGTGTCGGCCGCCTTCGGCCACTCTGAGCTGCTGGTGGCGAGGTGCGCGGTCCGATGCGAGTAAACGCCGCAGATTGCGGCATGTCGGGGGCCGCAGTTTTGAGGTGGTGAGAAGTGTGGGCTAACCCTCTTTTGCGAGGGTGCCGTCGATCAGCGAGAGGACCTTGGTCAGCCTTTTGCCGAGATCGTCACGCTGCTTTTCCAACTCCGCCACGCGTTCGCCAAGCTCGGAGTCCGACTTCAGCTGGGCCTCGAGCTTCTCGACCTTGGTGGTCAGCTTGGATTCGACCGTCTTCGACGTCTGGTAGGCCTTGACCAGCTCTTCGATCCTCGACTCGAGCTCTTTGAGCACCGCATCCATCGCCATCGATCCCCCCTGTCGTCAGGCGAAGGTAACGCCAAGCTTTTCGGCCAGCCCTTCGCGCAGGTTTGAGTGTTCGGTGTTGACCTCTTCCTGGGTGAGCGAACGGTCCGGATGCCGGTAGACCAGGCGCTGTGTCGTCCGCACCTTGGCGCTCTCGTCCGGCAGGGGAAAACGCGTCACATAGCTCACATCCTCGACCCACTCACCCGCGAGATCGCGGGTGGCGGACTCGAGCTCGGCATAGGTCAAGCCCTCTTCGTGCTCCACCGTCATGTCCATGACCACCGACGGGAAGCGAGCGAGCGCCTCGTAACGTGGCAAGGCCGGCTCCGTGGCGGTATCAATATCGAGCTCAGCGATCGCGACATCAGGCCCGAGGTCCCATCGAGCGGCGATATCCTTCGAGACCAGACCCGCCATCCCAACGACCTTTCCGTCCGCAGTCTCGAGGATTGCGCCCGCCTTTTCGGCAAACCACGGCTCGCCGCCACGCTTCCACTTGAGGGCAGGAAGGCCAACCTTCTCACCGACGCCCTCAATTACGCCCTTGAGGCGCAGGAATCGAGTCTCCGGGTCGCCGCTCTCCTCATGCAAAACGATGCCAAGCCGCTCGTGCTCGCGCGGTCCATTGTCGTCGAGCTCGAAGACACGCCCCTGCTCAAAGAAGCTGAGGGTGCGCTCGCCCTGATTAAGGTTGGTCTGGGCTGCACTCAGGAGCCCCGGCAGCAACGACCGGCGCATCACGCCCTGGGTCGTGGCCAGGGGGTTGTCCAGCGCCAGGGGTTCCCCCGGACACAGTGGTTGCGAGCTGACGAGCTCGTCGGTCTCCGGGTCGATGAAGCTCCACGTCATAACCTCGTTCAGCCCCGCGGAGACCGCCGCATGGCGTGCCCGGTCGATGAGCTCCCAATTCGGATTCCGGTGACCCGGTGTCGTCGGCAGCACGGGAAGCTGCGACGGCACCGCGTCGTAGCCCACGTGCCGGATCACTTCCTCATAGAGGTCCGGTAGCCGATCAATGTCGACACGATGCGGAGGCACGCTGACCTGGACCTCGTCGCCATCCAACTCGGGAAAGAACTCGAGGCCGTCAAGAATCTCCACAGTTCGTTCCGGTGGTATTTCGAGCCCGGCAAAGGCCGACAGCGCGGCTACCGAGAACTCCATCTGCTGCGGTTCCCACCGTCGGGGGTAGATGTCGATGCGTCCGCGACACACCCTTCCGCCACAAAGCTCGGCAATCAGCGCCGCCGCCCGGTCGCAGGCCGTCGCAGCCATCTCGGGATCGGTGCCCCGCTCGAAGCGGTGCGACGCCTCGGTGTGCATGCCGAGGCGGCGGGCGGTCCGTCGCACCGACAGGGCATCGAAGTGAGCGCTTTCCAACAGCACGTCGGTGGTGTCGTCGTTGATCTCCGAATCCGCGCCGCCCATGATTCCAGCCAGAGCAACCACGCCCTCTCCGTCCGCGATCATCAGCATCGAGGAATCGAGCTTGCGCTCCTCACCGTCGAGGGTCATGAGCTTCTCGCCAGCATCCGCAGGCCGGACAACGATCTTCCGTCCGCGGACCAGATCGAGATCGAAGGCGTGGAGCGGTTGACCGAGCTCGAGGAGCACGTAGTTCGTGGCATCGACCACCGCGTTGATAGGCCTCACCCCGCAGTTGAGCAGACGGCGCTGCATCCACCCCGGCGACGGCCCGACAGACACCCCGCGGATCACTCGCGCCACAT
>Ga0316194_10003762_pt1 | contig 10539 bp, 7 predicted proteins | sample CroRivsedime1_MG_FD_204936 | JGI IMG/M metagenome (GOLD analysis project Ga0316194, IMG submission 204936) | Coastal sediment microbial communities from Maine, United States - Cross River sediment 1 | ecosystem: Environmental > Aquatic > Marine > Coastal > Sediment | place: USA: Maine... | reverse complement strand
TGGCAAAGGTCCACCTTTGCGATGGCCGTCCGCAAGTTTGTGGCCACACTGGTCACGCTGGGCAGCGGCGGCAGCGGAGGCTTGGAGGCCAGCTCTGCCCTGATTGGTGAGAACCTGGGGGCCTGGTTCTACAAAGTACGTTCCAACAAGGCGCTGGCGAAACTTGAGGGCTGGCCCAAGAAGACCATACACCCCTGGGATGCGCCCAACCCAGACTTCCTACAAGTTGCCCAATTGAGCGGTATCGCGGCGGCGGTAACGGTGTTGCTGGGGGCGCCACTGGCTGCGGCCTTTTTCGCCTCTGAGATCATGTACCGCAACCGGCCTCTCCTGGAAAAGCTGTTCTATTCTCTCATCGCCGCCTTGACGGCCCAGACCCTGTCCAGCTTTATCGCTGGGGATAGGCCCATGATGTTTGGGGTGGAGGATGCTATACTCCCACCGTTCGGGGACATGCGCTACCTGTCTGGTGTGGTGCTCATGGGTGTAGCTATTGCCTTTGTCGGCCAGGTGTACCGGATCCTTAGCGCGCAGTCTTATAGCTGGTTCCAGGACGGCATCCAGAACCGCTTTCTACGTCTGCTGGTGGGCTTTGGCATCACGGGACTCATCGCGCTGGCTGTCTACTACCTGACCCGCTGGCTTGGAATCACCGAGCGGGGCCTGGAGCTAGTGCTTGGCTCCGGCGAGTCGATGGTTATTGCTGCCTTTGCCGGACAGGTGACTCTGACCATGGCGTTGATTGGGCTCGTTGCCAAGATGCTGGCCACACTGTCGACCATCAAGTCCGGTGGTTCGGCCGGATTGCTGGTGCCCAGCATGTTTTTCGGCACGATGGTCGCGGTGGCTTTTGCCCAGTTGCTGCACTTTGAACCAATGCTCTTTATCGCTCCGGCGCTGGCAGGCAGCCTGATCGCCATTGTGAATACACCGTTCGCCGCCCTCATATTCGTGTTAGAGGAGTTCGGAGTCGAGTACATGCTTCCGACGCTGGGGATCTTGATCGTTACCGGCCTGCTTTCCAATCCCAAGACCATCTACCGCGCCCAGCGAGTCGCCCAGGACAGCATCGAGATCCTGCCCGGCTATGACATCCAGCAAGTAGCTGTTCCCGCTGCCTGGGCCGGCAAGACGCTCGACGATCTGAACCTGCACGAGCAGTTTGAGGTGCAGGTGGTTGGCCTGTTGGATCGCTCAGCCGGTGAGGATCAGCCAGAGGTTCTATTCGGTTCGGAATTGGACGACACAACAGCGTTGGTAGAAGGGGACACGATTCTGGTATATGGTGAAGAGGTAGAGCTGGATGCGCTGGAGCAAGCCACGTCCCAGCTCTGATTCCGAAAACCTGCGGCAGGGCAGTTTGAGCCGATATCACGCGCGGGGCATTCCATGAGAGGAGAGTTGCACATGTGATGACAGATGATCTTTGCCTATGCCGGACCGGCGGAATGGTAGCTACCCCGGCTGATACGGCGAAGGTAAGGTGTGGGTGGTGTGGTAGTACTTGTGTAGGCAGCTGGTGCAGGCTGCCAGAGTAACAGACAGAATAGAAATGGAGTGGAGGACTATGACTGAAGAGCAGAGAGACCAACTGGATGCAGAGGCGGGTCCGGAGGTGGGAACTCTGGAGGAGGCAGTGCAGGCGGAGGTCACGCCGGCCGAGGAGAAGAAGAAAGGCTGGCCTGTGGTGGTGGCTGTGATAGCCGCCATCCTGGCCATGTGCGTCGTCGTGGTGTGCATTGCGGCGGCCATTGCCGCCCTTTCCGGGGGCGGAGACGAGGCGTCCGTAGCCACGGACGTGCCTGCGGCCCCGGCGCCGGGACAGGCCATGATCGCCATCAGTGAACCGGATCGAGGCGAAGTGGTGGACATAGCCAAGCCGGTCAGGGTTCAGGGCAAGGGCATGGGACTGCCGGAAGGCAACCTGGTGGTGGAGGCGCTGGATTGGCAGGGCCACGTGCTGGACCGGAAACCGGCCACGCTGCAAGGGCGAGATGTGGGCACCGGCGGCGAGGGCACCTGGTCGGTGGAACTCGAGATCGAAGTCGAGCCGGGCACGGCAGGCAGGATCTGGGCCTATGCCGAGTCCCCGAAAGACGGCAGTGTCATGGCCGAGGACCTGGTAGAGGTGAGCCTGGGCAGTACAAAGGCGGTCGAGTCCTATATCAAGATCGAGGAGCCAACCCAGGGCGCGGCGCTGGAAATTGACAAACCGGTTCTGATCCGCGGCACTGGTGCAGGCTTGCCCGAGAGCAATGTGGTGGTGCAGGCGCTCGATGCGCAGGGCAACGTTCTCGACCAACAGCCGGTGACCTTGCAGGGTCCAGATATCGCAACTGGCGGCGAAGGTAGCTGGTCGGTGGAGCTGGAGGTGCCGGCATCGGGCCGGGTCCCCGGCTATATCGCTGCGTTCTCGGCGTCGCCGAAGCAGCGTGAGCTGATTGCGTCTGACCACGTGGATGTGACCTTCTACGGGGAGTACACGCTAGAAGGCGTCACCTGGCTGCTGGACAAGACGATTGAGGGCAGCGAGATCACGGCGGAGTTCACCGCCGGGACGGGGTCCGAGGACTCGATGGTGAGCGGCACGGCTGGCTGCAACACCTACCGGGGCTCGTACGTGGTGTCCACCCGGGCCTTTGGCAAGAACAAGATCGAGTTTGGGCCGCTTGCTACGACGAGGATGATGTGCGACCAGGCGTTGATGGAGCAGGAAGCGTTGTACCTGGCAGCCCTGGCCGCAGCCACGGACTATGAGATCAAGGGCTTTGCACTGACGATCATCTATCCTGGCGGCGAGCTGTTGTTCTACGATAAGGACGGGCCGCGTCCGCGGCGCTAGCGACAAGGCCTGCAACCGACCGCCGGTCCTGGAGAAACAAGGCGGGACCGGCAGTCCTCACCACCAAGAGGAGAAATCATGGAAGAACGTTCATTCGAGAATCGCCAAGTCTCCATCCGGCTAGAGTCTGCGGACCTGGCGGTGGCGCCGGGCGACAGTGCGACTGTCCCGCTTGCCGTGCACAATCTCAGCGCAAGCGATGGCTTCTTTGAGCTAACGGTGCGGGGCATTCCCGGCACCTGGGCATCGGTGCCTTCACCCGTGATCCGGCTGGCTGCGGGAGAGCGCCGCGAGGTCTCGCTGACCATCCAGCCGCCAGCGCCCCCCCACGCTCGGGCCGGGCGATACCAGGTCGTGATCCGGGTCGCCAGCCAAGAGGCGCCGCACCAGGTGGCCGAGGCGACCTGCACCCTCACGGTAGCTGCGCTCGAGGTGCCAGGCCGGATCGGCATCCTTCTGGCATCCACCGAGTTCTCGGTGGCGCCGGGTGAGACCGTAGCCATCCCCATTTTGCTGTCCAACCAGGGCCTGGAGAGGGACGTGATCAGCTTGTCGGTGGAGGGCATCCCCACAGCTTGGGTCTATGCCTCCGCGGCGTCCGCACCGCTGGCTCCCGGGGAGCAGCAGGAGGTAACGCTGAATATCCAGCCGCCCCGTTCCGGGGCGGGCGGCGCCGGGCGGCACCCGTTCCAGATTCAGGCTGCCAGCCAGGCCGTCCCCGGCCAGGTAGCGATAGCGGACTGCATCTTGACCATCGCGACCTTTTCCCAGTTCAGTTGCGAGCTGCGCCCGCAGCGGATCGAGGCCGAGGAGCCGGCGCGAGTGACGGTAGAGAACCAGGGCAATATCCCGGAGGCATTCAGCCTGACCTGGCAGAGCCCCGACGAGGGGCTCGAGTTCGAGCCGGCCCCGGCGCAGGAGCTGCAAGTCCCGCCTGGGGAAATGGCCATGACCGAATTCCGCGCCAAGCCCCGGAGCCGTCCGCTCTTTGGCAAAGATCGGGTCTTGCCGTTCACGACCCGCGTTCAATCGGCCGCTGGAGAGACGCGGAACCTGAGCGGCGAGGTCGTGGGCAAGCCCCTCATCCCAAGCTCGGTGCTGACGGCCGTGTTGGTGGTGATCCTGGTTATCGCGGCCATCGCCGTGCTCTGGGCTGTTCTCGGGGGCTCTCCAGAGGAGGGAGCGCCACCCGAGGCGCCCGCCGCAACGGCCACGCCGGGTGAGGAGCAACCCGCACCCACGCAACCGCCGGAAGAGCCTACGCAGCCGCCGGAGCCTACGCAGCCGCCGGAGCCCACGCAACCGCCAGAGTCGACACAGGCGCCACCCGAGCCCACGGAGCCGCCGGCGGAGGAGCCTCCGGAAGCGGGACAATTGCCCTCAGGACCGGAAGAGGGCGACTCGCCCTGTGCCCCCCTCGCCGGTGTGCTGTTTCTTGCTCCGCTGTTGATTATCGCCAGGAAGGATCGCGGCAAGCGAGGCAAGCGGAACGCGGCATAATGAAATGACCTTCCCGCAGGTTGGGCGCTGGCTTGGGATCGGTGTTCGCACCAACCTGCGGGGGGGGTAGGTCGAGGATATGGGATTTGTGAAGCGTTACTTGTGAATGGAGGCTAGAAATGGGACGAAGCAGGAGAAGGGATCGACGGCAGGAACGACGGGGGCAGGCACCGGTGTTCAAGCGTTACCAGATGCGCCAGAAGTTGGTGTCCTTTGGCCATGATTTCTACATCGAGAACGAGCAAGGCCAGAAGGCGTTCAAAGTGGACGGTAAGGTCCTGCGCGTCCGCGACACCCTCGTCTTCAAGGATATGCAGGGCAACAAGCTGTGTCAGATCCAGGAACAGCTACTGCGCGTCAAGGACACCATGAAGATCGAGGATGTGGACGGCAAGACGCTGGCCACGGTCAAAAAGGCCATCATCACGCCGGTGCGCGATCGCTGGACGGTCAAGATCAAGGGGGGACCCGATCTCGATGTACAGGGCAATATCCTGGACCACGAGTACCGCATCGGCGAGGGTCGCCAGAAAGTAGGCGAGGTCTCGAAAAAGTGGTTCCGACTGCGCGACACCTACGGCGTCGAGGTCGCCGAGGGCCAGGATGATATCCTCATTTTGGCCGTCACGGTGGCCATCGACATGATGGCTCACCCAACGCGGTAGAAGTTGCATGCTCGCCGTTGTCGTTTTCATCCTGCTGGTGTACCTGTATAGCCTGCTCTCCGAGCGGCTCGACGGGACAATCCTCACCATACCGCTGGTCTTTGCTGTGGCCGGCATCGTGCTCGTCCTGCTTGCTCCCGGATTGGTTAGTAGCGAGTTGGATAGCAAGGTATGGCTGGTCCTGGCCGAGATCACCTATGCGATCGTGCTCTTTAATGGAGCCACTCGCATCAACCTTCGCGTCCTGAGAGGCCAGATGCGGATGCCAGGGCGGCTGTTGGTCATTGGCCTGCCGCTGACTATCCTGCTCGGGATGCTGGTGGCCACCCTGCTCCTTCCCGAGCTGTCCCTATGGGAGGCCGGCGTCCTGGCTTGCCTCCTGGCCTGCACCGACACCGGCCTGGCCGAGCAGATCGTCCGCAGCCCGCGGGTGCCTGTGTGCGTTCGCGAGGCGCTCAACGCCGAGTCGGGCCTCAGCGACGGGCTGGTCGTTCCCTTGCTCATGCTCTTTGTCAGCCTGATCAAGGCCGATGCCGGCGGGCCCGGAATCCTCTTCCTGCGCATCGCCGCGCAGCAAATCGTCTATGGCATACCGCTTGGAGCAGCCATCGGCTTTGCCGGCGGCTGGTTGTTGGGCCTGGCCAGGCGGCGGGGCTGGGCTTCGGCGCCATTCCAGCAGATCGCCATGATCGCCCTGGCGCCCCTGTGCCTGATCGTGGCCGAGGCGATCAACACCAGCCCCTTCATCACCGCCTTTTCAGCCGGGCTGGCAATGCAGATCGGCTTTCGTGAAGCCGCGGAAGGGATCGCGGAATTCAGTGAGAATCAGGGACGGCTATTGCACATGTTTGTCTTCTTTCTCTTTGGGACGGCCGCAGGGGCGGTGTTGGGCGAGTTCCGCCTGGCACCGGTCCTGTACGCCATCCTCAGTTTGACGCTGGTGCGGATGCTGCCGGTGGCAATCTCGATGATCGGCACGCGCCTGAGTGCGGCCAGTGTGTTGTTCATGGGCTGGTTTGGCCCCCGCGGCCTGGCTTCGATTGTGCTTGGACTGGTGGTCGCGGAGCAAGAGCTACACGCATCCGGAGAATCGCTGCTGCGAACAGCCCTGGTAGCCACGGTGCTGCTGAGCATCTTTGCCCACGGGCTCGGCGCCTCACCCGGCATCGGGCTCTATGCACGGCAGCTCGCCCGGCTAGACGCTAGCGCTCCAGAGTTGGAGGCAATTTCCGAGATGCCCCCGGCCTGATCAGGGAAAGGGGCGGGAGCGGGCCGGCCTTGGATTCGATCGCCATGCGACCATGCTGAGGTTCCGTGCATGGATCCGGATTGCCCTGGTTGAGGAAAAGAAGCGCAATGAAGAGAGTACACTTTCTGGTTATGATCTTGAGCGCAGCGGCGTCCATACTGTTGACTTTCACAGTTGCCGGTGTAGCCTGTGCTGGCCAACCCGGGCCACGCGCCACCGTGCCGGTCACCGCTGGACCGGGCTCGTTCCAGGCAGGGACACCTGACCCGGCTTCGCTCCCAGGCGAAGCACCTGTGGCCACCCCGACGGCCCTGCTAGAAGAGATCATCATGACCCGGACACCGGAGCCCACGGCGACCCCGGGAAGGCTCGAACAGCAGGTTGAAGAGCTGGCTGAAACAGTCGGGCTGGCCCAGACGACTTTTCTGGGCCTCAGCGTCGCAAACTGGACCAATCTGGCGATCTCCCTGGTGTATGTGCTGGCTGGCTACCTGATCGGCACCTGGCTGATCCGGTACCTCCTACCTCGCGTCGTCCGTCGCACGCGAACCGAATTCGACGACAGGCTCCTGGAGGCCGTCGGTGGCGAGATCCGCTGGCTGGTGGTGATGCTGCTCCTATACCTTGCCACCTACCGCCTAACCTTTGTCGGCGTCGGCCTCAAAACGATCCTGGGAGACGTCTACTTTGTCGCGGGTCTGGTATTGGTTGTGCGCGCCATCTTCAGACTGATCGATCTGGCCGATGGATGGACTCGGCAGCGCATGTTGGAAGCAGGACGTCAGGGTGAGGTGGAGCACCTGAACGTCCTGCTCACCCGCGTGGCGCGGGTTGTGACTGGTCTCCTGGGCTTGATCGTCCTGCTGGCGCATTTTGGCGTGAATGTCACCGCCCTCAGTGCTGCACTGGGCCTTGGTGGTCTGTCCGTCACCCTGGCTGCCCAGGACACCATCGCCGACGCGATCGCTGGAGTCATCATCCTGATCGACCGCCCCTTTCGCATCGGCGACCGGATCGCTCTCCAAGAGGCTGGTACCTGGGGTGAAGTCTTGAGTATTGGCCTTCGTACGACCCGCGTACGAACGCGTGATAACCGGGTGATCATTGTGCCCAACTCGACTATCGGCAACAGCCAGGTCATGAACTACAGCTATCCCGATCCATCCTACCGCAGCGAGACGCATCTGAGCGTCAGGAACGACACCCACCTGGAGACCGTGCGGCGCCTAATCGTCGATACCGTCAGTGGTGTCGAAGGCGTGCTCGCCGACAGGCCCATCGATGCCCTATACATAGCAATGGGCTCTGACGGCATCAGCTTGCGGGTGCGGTGGTGGATCGAGACGTACGCGGCGAGACGCCGTAATCTTGACGATGTTCACACGGCTCTGCAGGCAGCGTTGGGTGAGGCAGGCATCCCTTTTGCGTCCACAACCCAGAGCGTGAAGCTGCAGGCGGATCTAGAGACTGTGCGACGGGTAGCTTCCACATTCAAAGGGCGTGGTGAGACCCGCTCTACGGGAGAGCCCGATGCGTAGCCGGGCGGGTCAGCTTTTCGTGCGGCGCAAGCCGTTCATGCGCAGAGGATGGTCGCAGAGCTGCTCTCGCTCGACAAGGGTGGTCGCATGGACCATGCTGCTGGTGGCAGCCAGCCTTATGTTTGCTGCCGTTACCGGCTTGGGTCAGGGAACGGCAATGGGAACGGGCGAACCGGCGCCCGGGCAGGCGAGGATTGCGGCGTTGCAGGAGGATACGCCGGAGGCCCCAGCCGAGACTCCGGTACCCCCGGTGGAAACCGCCGAGCCAGCCCCCAGTGAGACGGCAGAACCACCACCAGAGATCACTCCGACGACACCCGGGCAGACTGCTGGACCAGGGGATACGGTAGAAGCTGTCCCAACAGAGCCGCCAGCCACTGCGCCGACAGCTACTCCCACTCGCACTCCGACTCGGGCGGTTTCGATCTGGCCAACAGACTGGCCGCTGGGAACGGTCCGCATTGGCGAAGAGGCGCCCCCCACCGCCGAGCCCGTACAGGTGATGCCGCAGGAATGGTTCCGGCTGGTCCTCGCGCTGGTTGTTGTCACCCTGGTGGCCATCCTCGGTGGACGTGCGCTCTACCGGCTCTTGCGCACGATCATCAGGCGCCGGCACCTGGAGGTGGATGAGTCACTGCTCTCTGAGCTAAGGCCCCTGTTGACGTGGTGGCTGGCGGCCATTGGGTTTCACATTTCCATCTGGTGGGTGAACTTCCAGAACGAGGCGGCGAGGGAGCTGTTCGCGGATCTGGCCTTTCTGGCCTACCTTGGCGTGGCGACCCTCGCTGTGTGGCGGCTGGTGGATCGGGCCATCGACCTGTATGCTACGCGAATTGCAGCGGAAGGGCAGGCTGCCACTGTCGAGAAGCTGCGTCCCACCATGCGGCGCTGGGCGCGGGTGCTGATCCTGCTCTTCAGCGTACTCGTTGCCCTGGGCCGCCTGGATGTCGGCTTCTCGGTGCCCACCATCCTGGTGCTCCTCCTTGGCCTGACTATCAGCTTGGCGGCGCGGGACACCCTCACCGACATCATCGCTGGATTCTCTATCCTCGTCGACCAGCCCTTCCGGATCGGCGACCGCATCCAGGTCCAGGGTGTCGATGGATGGGCTCAAGTGCTGAACATTGGTCTCCGCAGTTCGGTCCTCCTCACCCGCCACAACGTTGAGATCATTATGCCCAACTCGACCATTGGCAGGAATCAGGTCATCAACTACAGCTATCCAGATTTCCGCTACCGGATGCAAAGCCACGTGGTCGTCCCTTTCGGCATTGATGTAGAGCACACCCGCCAGGTCATGATCGATGCGGTGCGGCAGGCAGCCTTCGTGTTACCTGACGAGCCGGTAGACGCGCTGTACGTGGAGATTGGGGATTCGGGCATGGTCTTCCGGGTACGCTGGTGGATTGACTGTTACCAGGACTGGGAAAGTGCCTATGACTGCGTCCACACGGCCTTGCACCGCGCGCTGGAAGAGGCAGGCATCGAATCCCCCTATCCAAGCCAGAGCCTGAATGTGGAGGTTGACGACCAGACACTGGCAGAGGTCTGGCAGGCATGGCAGGGCGAAGGAGGGACTGGATCGACTGAATAACGGTCCACGAGACTGAGCCCACCATCGATTGATGCGTGCCCGGCGCCGCTGCGGTGAGCGAGACCGCATAGTCGAGGCGACGGCCGGACAATGGGACGCTGTCCCTTTGAGTAGGACTGCTGATAGGTCAGCGAGCCAAAGACTTCCGATTCTTGTCCGGTGAGAATCGGCGGGGGAGCCGGTGAGAATCGACTGGTGCCTAGGGCTTGACGCTTGGGCAGCAAGAATCGGAGGTTTGTCGAGATACTATCCAACAAGTGCGGTCCTGGGAGTGCCACTCCTGGGACAAAGGAGACGACGATCTATCATGACTCTAGGCGAGATTGACATCTGGCAGCTTCTTGACATCTTGATCCTGCTCCTGATTGGCATGGGGCCCAAGGTGGCCTTGGTGCCGTTCCTGGACCTGACGGCCGGCATGGACAGCGAAATCCAGAAGAAGGTGGCCAAGCGGATGGTGAGGACAGCCACGTCGGTGGCGCTGATCCTGCTGGTGCTTGGGGCGTTTCTGATGAAGCTCCTGCACTTTTCGGAGGCAGCGTTGTACATCGCCGGGGGTATCGTTTTTCTGCTGGTGGCCCTCCGCATGCTGGCCGAGGCCGGTGAAGAGGAGGAAGGCCATCACGAAAAGGCGAGTGGCCGTGACGCCGAGAAGATGGCCCTCTATCCGCTGGCGGTGCCGTACCTGCTGAATCCAGCGGGCATTACCCTGCTGGTCGTCTTTTCCGGCGCCATCGACTCGTGGCTCATGCTGGGTATGATGGTTATCCTGGTGCTGCTCGTGGCCGCCCTTGACTGGCTCGTCTTTACCAACCTGGACCTTATCTCCAAGCACCTGGACAAGTCGCGCCTGGCGGTTACAGAGGCGGTCTTTGGCGTACTGCTGGCGGCGCTGGCGGTGGAGCTGGTAATCAAGGGGCTGGCTGACCTGGGCCTCATCATCAAGATCGCGCACTAGTGACCGTTCACAGGACTCGCCGTTGGCGGCTGTCACTTGACCCGCCACGGCTAGGCTGCAATTGTGTTCGCAAGCGGCTGTTGCCAACCTCTTGCCCGGAGTGATGCCGGGCAGGTGGCCGGAGCGTGTTACCAGAGCAGCAGGCGAAAAACCAAAGGAGTGAAGGACTATGACTGAAGAGCAGAAGAAGGAC
>Ga0316194_10003761_pt1 | contig 10540 bp, 10 predicted proteins | sample CroRivsedime1_MG_FD_204936 | JGI IMG/M metagenome (GOLD analysis project Ga0316194, IMG submission 204936) | Coastal sediment microbial communities from Maine, United States - Cross River sediment 1 | ecosystem: Environmental > Aquatic > Marine > Coastal > Sediment | place: USA: Maine... | reverse complement strand
CCATGTGCCTGGCAATGAATGCCGACCGGCTGGAACCGGGCGAGCGCTGTGCCTCAACCTCGAACCGTAATTTCGAAGGCCGACAGGGCGCCGGTGGCCGTACCCATCTGGTGGGTCCGGCAATGGCCGCAGCAGCGGCTGTGGCAGGTCATTTCGTTGATGTTCGTGAACTGGAAGACCTGGGTTGAACCTGTCGCCCATGGGTGGGCAGGAGTCGATTGAGCAGGACATGTATTATGGAAAAATTTGAAGTATTGAATGGGCTGGTAGCCCCTTTGGACAGGCCCAATGTCGATACTGACGCCATTATCCCCAAACAGTACCTGAAGTCGGTCAAACGTACCGGTTTCGGCCCCAACCTGTTTGATGACTGGCGCTACCTGGAGCCAGGGGAACCGGGTCAGGATCACAGCAAGCGCAAGCTGAGCCCCGATTTTGTGCTTAACCTGCCCCGTTACGCGGGCGCGCAGATATTACTGGGCCGGGAAAACTTCGGCTGCGGCTCATCGCGTGAACACGCGGTGTGGGCACTGGAGGACGCGGGCTTTCGCGTAGTGATAGCACCGGGCTTTGCCGACATATTTTTTAACAACTGTTTCAAGAACGGTGTACTGCCGATTGTGCTGGATGCGGAAGTTCTTGACGATCTGTTCAGGCTTGCCGAGGCCACGCAAGGGTATCGTTTAACGGTGGATCTTAAACAGCAAATCATCACCAGGCCCGATGGTGTTTCTATACCTTTTGAGGTGGATGAGTTCCGCAAGCATTGCCTGTTGAATGGACTTGACGATATCGGCCTGACCCTGCAGCATGCCGACGACATCAAGGCTTATGAGGCGCAGCGCGGGCAGCAGGCGCCGTGGTTGTTTAACTGAAAACAGGTTTTCATACTATGGCAAAAAAGATACTTGTTTTACCCGGTGACGGCATTGGCCCGGAGATTGTCGCCGAAGCGGTAAAAGTTCTGAATATGCTGATCACCAACGGCCTGTGCGTTGAACTGGAAGAAGGGCTGGTCGGTGGTTCGGCTTACGATGCCAAGGGACATCCGCTACCCGAAGATACGCTGAATCAGGCGCGCGCAGCGGATGCGATCCTGCTGGGCGCGGTCGGCGGTCCGCAGTATGAGTCGCTGGATCGCCCACTGCGGCCCGAGCAGGGGCTTTTGGGCTTGCGTGCCGAACTGAAATTGTTCTCGAACCTGCGCCCGGCCATTCTATACCCGCAACTGGCGGAAGCTTCCACGCTGAAACCGGAAGTGGTGTCCGGTCTGGACATCATGATCGTGCGCGAATTGACCGGTGGTATTTACTTTGGCCAGCCACGCGGCGTGCGCACGCTGGACAATGGCGAGCAGGAAGGTTTCAACACGCTGGTGTACCGCGAGTCGGAGATAGAGCGCATCGGCCGCTCTGCGTTCGAAATTGCCCGCAAGCGCGGCAAGCGCCTGTGCTCGGTGGACAAGGCCAACGTGCTGGAAGTGACCGAACTGTGGCGTCAGGTCATGCTGCGTATTGCGAAGGACTACCCGGATGTCGAGCTGAGTCACATGTATGTCGATAACGCTGCCATGCAGCTGGTGCGCGCGCCCAAGCAGTTTGATGTAATGGTTACCACCAACATGTTCGGCGATATCCTCTCTGATGCTGCTGCGATGCTGACCGGTTCGATCGGCATGCTGCCGTCGGCTTCGCTGGACGCCAACGGCAAGGGGATGTATGAGCCGATCCACGGCTCGGCGCCCGACATTGCCGGGCAGGGTGTGGCGAATCCACTGGCGACTATCCTGTCGGTGGCCATGATGTTGCGCTACAGTTTCGGCCAGTCCGAACCGGCCGATCGTATCGAAGCGGCGGTGGGCAGGGTGCTCGATCAGGGGCTGCGCACGCCGGATATTGCCACTGGCGGCCAAATGACAGTTGGCACGGCGCAAATGGGTGATGCTGTGCTTGCGGCGCTGGGGTGATTCTTTGAACCGGCAGGCATACCGCTACACATAGGAATCCTTGAGTCACCGACATCCTTGCAAAAGAGTGAGATTTCAATGGCCAAGGAAGTACTCGGAATGGCACGGAAAATTATTGTTTTTAAAAATTTCAGTGTGTTTCCGTGGCTATATCTTGTTGGTCTGAGGCGAAGCTTCGCTAGCATTTGGGAACAGGAGTTATTATGAGTCGTACATTTAATGTGGCTGTCGTTGGCGCTACCGGCGCGGTCGGCGAAGTCATGCTGGAGATCCTCGCCGAGCGCAAGTTTCCGGTGGGCGAGGTTTACGCGCTGGCCAGTGAACGTTCCGCCGGCAGCAGGGTTCGGTTTGGCAAGCGGATGCTTAAGGTGCAGAACCTCGCTGATTTCGACTTTTCCAAAGCACAGATCGGCCTGTTTTCCGCTGGCGCGTCTATATCAAAGAAATACGCTCCCAGGGCGGCCGCGGCTGGCTGCGTGGTGATAGACAACACCTCGCAATTTCGCTATGACGATGAAATTCCGCTGGTGGTGCCGGAGGTAAACCCGGACAAGATCGCCAACTATAAAGACCACGGCATTATCGCCAATCCCAATTGTTCCACCATTCAGATGCTGGTGGCGTTGAAACCGATTCATGACGCGGTGGGTATCGAGCGTATCAATGTCTGTACTTACCAGGCGGTGTCCGGTACCGGTAAGGACGCTATCGAAGAGCTTGCCGGACAGACAGCCGGCCTGTTGAATGCAAAAGATATCGAGACCAGTGTTTACCCGAAGCAGATCGCCTTCAACGTGCTGCCACAAATCGATGTGTTCCAGGACAACGGCTATACCAGGGAAGAGATGAAAATGGTGTGGGAGACGCGCAAGATCCTGGGTGACGAGAGTATTCAGGTGAACCCCACCGCGGTGCGCGTGCCAGTGTTCTTCGGACATTCAGAGGCTGTTCATATAGAAACCCGGGAGAAAATGAGCGCGGATCAATGCCGCGAATTGCTGGCCGCTGCACCGGGTGTCACGGTCATGGATGAACACCGGGATGGAGGCTATCCGACGGCGGTTACCGAGGGTGCGAACAACGATTCGGTGTACGTGGGCCGCATTCGTGAAGATATCTCTCACCCCAGAGGTTTAGATTTATGGGTGGTCGCCGATAATGTGCGCAAAGGGGCAGCCCTGAACAGTATTCAGATTGCTGAAATGCTGATAAAAGACCACCTCTGATATATGCTTGGAGGCGTTGGTTACAGGGTTGCCGGTAGCGTGCATGGACCGTTCAGACGATCGGCCGGGTTCGTCATATTGTAGTGGACAAGGAAAAAAGGGGACTTTTATGTTCAGGAAATCGGCCTTGGCAATGGCAATGCTGGGTTCATTGGCCAGCGCAAGCGTGGCCGCCCTGGGACTGGGCGAGATCGACCTAAAATCAGCTCTTAATCAGCCGCTTAACGCGGAAATAGCACTGCTTTCTGCGACCGCCGCCGAGCTTGAAGAGCTCAAGGTTTCGATCGCGTCCTCAGAAGCCTTTGCGAACGCGGGTATCGATCGGCCTTTATACCTGAGCAAGCTCAAGTTTAACGTTAAAACCAACGCGGACGGCAAGCCGGTAGTGCTGATCACCAGCCGTGACGTGGTTCGCGAACCTTTCCTCGATTTCCTGGTGGAACTGTCCTGGAGCAAGGGTCGGCTGTTGCGGGAATATACCGTACTGGTCGATCCACCGGTCACCATGCCGGCGGCAGCTCCGGTACCGCAGGCGCCGGCGGCACAGTCGGCCAGGCAGTATGCTCCGGTCGCTGCTCCCGCGCGCCGTGTTACCCACACCGCTCAGATGCCACTGGCTTCCACTGCAGCGGGTGAATACGGTCCGACGCGGCGTAATGACACCCTGTGGAAGATTGCCAAGCAGGTTCGTCCCGATAGTGGTGTCAGCATTGAACAGACCATGCAGGGTTTGCTGCGTGCTAATCCCGAAGCTTTTATAAACAACAATATTAACGACATGAAGGCGGGTTATGTCCTGCGCGTCCCATCCCGGGAAGACCTGACTTCTATCAGCCGGACAGAAGCGGCACGTGAATCCCGCGCCCAGTACACTGCTTGGCGCGAAGCGCGCGGGATTCTGACACCGGCCCAGACTGAGGGAACAGTGCAGGCGGGTGCCCCCGGCGCGAGTGCTCCGGTTGAATCACGCCTGACGCTGGTGGCCTCGGAAACGGCCGAAGGCGCTGCCAGCAACGCCAGCGCTGAAGCCGGTGCCGAACTGGAAACCCTGCAAGAGAACCTGTTGATGGCCAACGAGGCGCTGGAAGCACAGCGTCGCCAGGGCGAGGACATGTCGGAGCGCCTGACTGTTCTTGAAGAACAGATTCTGAACATGCAACGCCTGATCCAGCTCAAGGATGACGAACTGGCCAGGCTGCAGTTCCAGGCGGGTGAGGAAATGGCCGAAGCCCCCGTGGAAATGGAACAACAGGCAGCGACTGAGGTGGCTGCAGGTGAACCGCTTCCTGCCGCAGAAGATGCGGATGTCAGTACAGAAACCGAAGTTGTGGTTGGAGATGAAACTGCAACTATTGATACAACAGGTGCCGATGAAGAACCTCCAGTTGCCCTGGATGCAGCGTCGGACGAATTCGTTGCTGAAGAGCAGGTGGCTGTAAGTGAACCGGAGCCGGTAGTCACCGAACCGGAGCCGGTAGTCACCGCACCCGTGGTAGAAGATACTACTGCCCCGGGTTTTGTCGATCGCTTGCTGGCTAATCCGCTCTGGCTGGGTGCCGGTGGCGTGGTGCTTGCTCTGCTTGCCTTCTTCGGTCTGCGCAGGAAGCGCAGTGTGGAGACGGAATTCCAGGAGAGCATCCTGCAAGCGGCACACGGAGAAGCTGCTGGATCGGACAGTGAGATTGTAGCTTCGGGACCGGACTCGACAGAGTCAAGCAGCAATGAATCCTCATTGCTTTCCGAATTTGCAGTCAGCGATATGGGTTCCGTCAAAAATGATGGCGAAGCCGATCCCCTGGCCGAGGCGGATGTCTACCTCGCCTACGGGCGCTATCAGCAGGCAGAAGATCTGATCAGGGATGCGCTGGAAAAGGATGCCGGGAACGAGAACCTGAGTCTCAAGTTGCTCGAAGTGTATCTTGCGGGCAAGAACCAGTCTGCATTTGATGAGCATGCCCAGGATATCCTGGCGAGGCTGGAAAACAGTGACGATCCAATGTGGGCGAAAGTTGCTGAAATGGGCCTTGAACTTAGCCCTGACAATCCGATGTACCAGGCGGGCGGTAAATCTGCGGTCAGCGAATCAGATGATGATATGGAAATGGATTCGCTTTCCGAAGACATCAACTTTGATATAGACATTGAACCTGCTGCCAGGGCTGACCAGGATATCGCAGCAGCTGATGATGAAGGTCTGGAATTCGATATAGACCTCTCTTTTGATGCTGATGAAGAAAAGCCTGACAGTGTAGAGTTCACACCCCCGGAAGCGGGTGTAGACCAGTCGGAAGTATTGGAACCCGAGCTGAATGTTGATATGGACAGTGTCGAACCGGATGCTGTTAAAAACGACAGTGCCATGGAATTTGATCTGGACGGTCTGGATCTGGGTAGCGAGGCAGCGCAGGATGAGGAGCCTGAAGGCGATGGCAAACTCGCGGATCTGGATGAAGTCTCGACAAAACTGGATCTGGCACGTGCCTACATTGACATGGGTGATCCGGATGGCGCAAAGAGTATTCTTGATGAAGTCATGCAAGAGGGTAGCAGCGAGCAGCAGGACGAAGCGCGCGGCATTATGGAGCAGATGACCTCATCATCATAACTTCAGCCCGATAGCCGTACTGAAAATCCCCGCTTTTGCGGGGATTTTTTTGTCCTGTTACCGGTAACGCAATAACCGATATAGAATGTCGGGATGCGGATTGTCTGTGGAGTAGAGTACAACGGCGCCGGTTTCTTTGGTTGGCAACGACAGAACCATGCGCGCTCGGTGCAGGCCGACATAGAGGCGGCCTTGTCGCGAGTGGCCAATCATCCGCTAAAGGTGGTTTGTGCCGGGCGCACCGATTCCGGCGTGCATGCCACCTGGCAGATCATCCATTTTGATAGCGAGGCGGAACGCAGCGAGCGTTCCTGGGTTCTGGGCGCCAACGCCAATCTGCCGGCTGACGCCCGCCTGCTGTGGGCGCGTGCAGTAGACGACGACTTTCACGCACGCTTCTCGGCCCAGGCCCGGAACTACCGCTACGTTATCCTGAACCGCGAGATTCGCAGCGCGTTGTTACACTACCAGGTTACCTGGCACTACCGGCCGCTGGAGGTGTCACGTATGCAGGACGGCGCCCGCTACCTGCTCGGTGAGCATGACTTTTCCTCGTTCCGGGCGCTGGCGTGCCAGGCGCACAGTCCGGTGCGTACTATTCACCGGCTGGACGTAACCCGCCGCGGTGAATATCTGTACCTGGATGTTGTGGCCAATGCCTTTCTGCACCACATGGTGCGGAACATCGCCGGTGTGCTGATGGCGGTGGGGCATGGTGAACAGGAGCCGGGCTGGGTAGAGGATATTCTCGACCGGCGGGACCGGACCCGGGGCGGCGTGACAGCGCCCGCTGCCGGCCTTTATCTGGTGGGCGTTCACTACCCGGAACGCTACGGGATTGAGCCGGTCGGGGTTGTTCCGGAATTCAGATAGATGGCATGTACAGGCCCGAAAATCCCCTTAACAGGCCGGTTTCTGCTAGCATGCAGGTATTATTTTGCCTGTCTCGTTGACCCTGATGCGAACCCGCGTGAAAATTTGTGGTATTACCCGTCCCGCGGACGGCGAGGCTGCGGCACAGGCGGGCGCCGATGCTATCGGGCTGGTGTTTTACGGGAAAAGCCCGCGTTGTGTGGATCTGCCCCGGGCACAGGATATTTGCGGCGCATTACCGCCTTTTATCAGCGTGGTGGCGTTGTTTGTCGACGCGCAGCGGCAGCAGGTGGAAGCGGTGCTGAATGCAGTCCCGGTCGATGTGCTGCAGTTTCATGGCAGTGAAAGTGCTGCGCAATGTACGGGGTTTGGCCGGCCCTATATCAAGGCCATAGCCATGCAGCCGGGTCTGGACCTGCAAACTGTCATGCAGTCGCACCGGGAGGCCTGCGGAATTTTGCTGGATGCCTGGCAGCCGGATACGCATGGCGGTGGCGGTGTCGCGTTTGACTGGGCGCAGGTGCCTGCCGGTAGCGGCAGGCCATTGATACTTGCCGGTGGTCTGACAGCGGATAGCGTGGCTGGAGCGATTGTCCGGACCCGGCCTTTCGCGGTCGATGTCAGCAGTGGTGTGGAACTTGAGAAAGGCATCAAATCGGCAGAAAAGATGCAAGCATTTATACGAGGAGTAGAACGTGGTGACGCAAGCAAAGCGAACAGATGAGCCGCTACCGTTAACCGGGTTACCCGATGCCGGCGGGCACTTCGGGCCTTATGGCGGCTGCTTTGTCGCAGAGACCCTGATGGGGCCGCTGGAAGAGTTGCGACTGGCCTACGAGAAGTTTAGCCAGGATGCGGATTTCCAGGCCGAGCTGGATAGCGATCTTGCCCACTTTGTCGGTCGTCCGTCACCGCTGTATCACGCACAACGCTGGAGTCAGCAACTGGGCGGGGCACAGATCTATCTGAAACGTGAAGATCTCAACCATACCGGTGCGCACAAAATAAACAATACGGTAGGCCAGGCGTTGCTCGCCAAACGTCTGGGCAAGAAACGCGTGATTGCGGAAACCGGCGCCGGGCAGCACGGCGTGGCAACCGCGACTGTTGCTGCACGCCTGGGTCTGGAGTGCGTTGTGTACATGGGGACCGAGGATATCAAGCGCCAGGCAATCAACGTTTACCGCATGCGCCTGCTGGGCGCCGAAGTGGTCGCGGTTGAGTCGGGTTCCAGAACGCTGAAGGACGCGCTTAACGAGGCCATGCGAGACTGGGTGACCAATGTCGATAACACCTTCTACATTATAGGTACCGTAGCCGGCCCGCACCCCTACCCGGTCATGGTGCGCGATTTCCAGACCATCATCGGTCGTGAAGCTCGCGCACAGATACTGGAGCAGGCCGGCCGCTTGCCGGACGGGCTGATCGCCTGTGTTGGTGGCGGTTCCAATGCGATAGGGCTGTTCTATCCTTTCCTGGAGGATGCCGGTGTTGCCATGTATGGTGTCGAGGGCGGCGGTTACGGTATTGAAAGCGGTAAACATGCCGCTCCGCTGTGCGCAGGCCGTCCAGGTGTGCTGCACGGCAACCGGACTTACCTGATGGAAGACAAGGATGGCCAGATCATAGAAACCCATTCGGTGTCGGCGGGACTCGACTATCCGGGTGTAGGGCCTGAGCATGCCTGGCTGAAGGACAGTGGCCGCGCGCAGTATGTTGCTGCAACGGATGAGCAGGCACTGGACGCTTTCCATGCCCTGACGCGCATTGAAGGCATCATTCCGGCACTCGAATCGAGCCACGCACTGGCTTACGCGAAGCAACTGGCGCCGCAACTGGATAAGGATAAACTGCTGATAGTGAATCTCTCCGGCCGCGGCGACAAGGATATACATACCGTTGCTGCACTGGAGGGTATTCAGGTATGAGTCGTATTGCTGCACGTTTTGAATCCCTGCGCGAGCGCGGACGCAAAGCGCTTATTCCCTATATTACCGCCGGCGATCCACAACCGTCGGTGACGGTGCCGTTACTGCACGCGCTGGTGGAAGCCGGCGCCGACTTGCTGGAACTTGGTGTCCCGTTCTCCGACCCCATGGCCGATGGTCCGGTGATCCAGGCCGCCTGCGAGCGTGCGCTGCAGCACCATGTCAGCCTGCACCAGGTGCTCGATATGGTGCGCAGTTTTCGTGAACAGGATAATGAAACGCCTGTGGTACTGATGGGGTATCTGAATCCGGTTGAAGTGATGGGATATGACGCCTTTGCCGGAGCGGCCCGCGCGGCTGGTGTTGATGGTGTGCTTACCGTTGATTTGCCGCCGGAGGAAGCGAGAGAACTGGTGGACTGTCTGAAGGCTGAGCAGCTGGACCCGATTTTCCTTGCGGCCCCCAACAGCGATGACGAACGTATTCGCATGATGACGGAAAACGGCAGCGGTTTCCTTTACTATGTGTCATTCAAAGGTGTTACCGGCGCCAGCCACCTGGATGTTCAGTCGGTGGCGGATAAGCTCGAACAGATTCGCAATAGTACAGAGCTGCCTGTGGGTGTTGGATTCGGCATTCGCGATGCTGAATCAGCGGCACAAATTGCCCGCGTTGCCGATGCCGTGGTGGTAGGCAGTGCACTGGTCAGTCGTATCGCTGAGCTGGCTGATCAGCCAGCTCAGGTAGCGCTTGAGGCACCAAAGGTTATCGCGGAAATGCGCGCTGCAATGGATCAGGTCTAGTGGACTACTTAAAGTCAGGAACAGGACAATGAGCTGGTTTGAAAATTTGATGCCATCGCGCATCAGGACAGAAAACAAGGATAAACGGGCGGTTCCCGAGGGTTTATGGAGCAAGTGCACTTCCTGTGACGCGGTGCTTTACCGCGCCGAGCTCGAGCGTAGCCAGGATGTCTGTCCCAAATGCGGCTACCATATCCGCATCGGAACCCGTCGACGTCTTGATCTGTTTCTGGATGCCGAACCACGCGAGGAGATCGGTGCGGAGGTGCAGCCGATCGACCCGCTGAAGTTCAGGGACAGCAAAAAATACATTGATCGCTTGAAGCAGGCACAGAAAGCTACCAGTGAAACCGATGCGCTGGTTGTAATGCGCGGACAGGTAGAGGGCTTGCCGCTGGTGGCTGCCGCTTTCGAATTCGGATTCATGGGTGGTTCCATGGGGTCCGTGGTCGGTGAGCGTTTCGTACGTGCGGTAAACAGCAGTCTGGACCACAATATCCCGCTGGTGTGTTTTTCCGCCAGTGGTGGCGCACGCATGCAGGAAGCCCTGCTATCCCTGATGCAGATGGCAAAGACCAGTGCTGCACTGGCACGCCTTTCCAGGGCCGGCATCCCGTTTGTCTCGGTGCTGACTGATCCCACCATGGGCGGGGTGTCCGCCAGTCTGGCAATGCTCGGTGACATCAATATCGCCGAGCCCAGAGCGCTGATTGGTTTTGCCGGCCCGCGGGTTATCGAACAGACTGTGCGTGAAACCCTGCCGGAAGGTTTTCAGCGTAGCGAATTCCTGCTTGAACACGGCGCCATTGACATGATCGTCGACCGGCGTGAAATGCGCGTGCGTATCGCCTCTCTGCTGGCGATCCTGACACATCACGCGTCGCTCGATTAACACACTGACCCGTGCGTGAGCCTTGCTGACGCCCGGGAATAACCACCCCCCTCCAAAACCGGGTACGATCCAGGCACATGACTGAATCCCCGCGCTTTGCAACGCTGCAAGACTGGCTAGGCTGGCAGGAGACGCTGCACCCATCCGTGATCGACCTGGGACTGGAACGGGTGGGCCGGGTGGCGGACCACCTGCAGTGTCGCAATCCGGCACAGCTTGTTATTTCGGTAGCGGGAACCAACGGCAA
>Ga0316194_10003759_pt1 | contig 10543 bp, 12 predicted proteins | sample CroRivsedime1_MG_FD_204936 | JGI IMG/M metagenome (GOLD analysis project Ga0316194, IMG submission 204936) | Coastal sediment microbial communities from Maine, United States - Cross River sediment 1 | ecosystem: Environmental > Aquatic > Marine > Coastal > Sediment | place: USA: Maine... | reverse complement strand
CATGATGATATCCGCATCGGTGAAGAGGAGGTAGTCTCCTTGAGCGTGCTCGGCTCCATGCTTCAGGGCATGGTTCTTCCCCAGCCAGCCCTTGGAAAGTTGGACAATTTCATGGATCTGCAAATGGGGATATTCTTTTTGGATCCCATGGACGACAACGCCGGTTTCGTCTGTCGACCGATCGTTGACGACAATGACTTCCAGATTGGCATAATCCATGGCCAGAACGGACCGCAAAGCAGGCTCAATGGTTGCCGCTTCATTGCATGCCGGAATGATGACAGAAACTTTTGGGAGATTTTTCTGTTGGATAGGCGGAACATCACCCATGTGAGTCATTCGCCGAATTCCCAGGGCGATTTCCAGGGTACACACAACCGTCAAAACAAAAGAGATTATGGCGAGCCAGAATAAAAGCGTCATCCTCGTATCCCTGGTGATGAGATTTAGGGTTATATTTTGTTGCTTTTGACCGGCCTCCTCTCCACGAAGATGATACACACTTTTCGCACTTTGGCCCGGCGAGTTTTTCTCGAAGGTGTTTTTAACACCCCCAAAATGCCCATTTAAAGGCACATCAAACGTAATTTTAAAACGTTTTTTCTATAATATCAACATAATCCTTTGCTCCGGACCCTCAAGGTTGTTTGTTTTGGCTCAATACCCGTTTAAATGTTTTACATGTATCACTCAAATTTATACGGAAAAAATTTCGCCTCGTTTGATCTTGTCGTTATCTAACCACTTTACTAATCGCACATTATAGTCATTGGACTTTTCCTCAACTTCAACGAATGTGCATTTAGACCCACACCAATACCCAGCATTGGCGTATAATCTGTCATTAACAAACCAGGTGTCTTTATCTATTTCAGATTTGTGACTGTGTCCCAAAATGCAAACCTTGTATTTCCCTTTTTTACAAAGCTTATCTGCAATGGGACCGAGCATATCGAGTTCGGCAAAAACAGCTCTGTGCTTTGATACAAGACTTGTAGGCCAATCATCATAAATATCTTTGTATTTTTCTTTTACATCTAACGCGGATATTTTTTTTACTCCCCCATCTTTTCTTTTCACCTTGTATTCAATATCTTCATCCAATTTAGCTTCTTCAATTACCGCTTCCAATACGCACTGTGGCAATGTCGCGCGTCCGACAACCTCTATGAAGTCGTCTACATACGTACGATAGGCTCGGCCTTCACTGTTTGTCATGGACTTCTTGGAGGCTTCGACTCTGGATATGAAGTATCCTAAGGGCAGTCCCAAAATGTTATGTGAAAATTGCGGTGGGGCATTGAACATTGCATACCTGTGACCATGCTCGGCGATTAAACGCCTTGCTCCGAATTGTTCAGGACAAAATATAATCTGTGGGAAATGTTTTTTCATGGTGTCTCTTGTCGCGTGCATGTCGTGATTACCAGGAACGTAGAATACAGGAACCTTTTCCGACAACTCATTTAGTTCTGTTACTACGTTTTTGTTTTTTTCTGCAGTTATTAATTCATCCATTGTCGGTGGCACTAAATCGTGTGGAAATACCCAATTGTCAAAGATATCGCCGAGAAGAATGACTTCTCGTATATTCTTACAATAAACTGTTCGAAGAAATTTTATAAATCTCTCAAAGTTATTGGTTTCTTCTTCTGACAACCAATCCCATTCGAATTTATGAATTTCACTACTCTTGCTTTCATCACTATATCTCCCGGCTCCCAAATGTACATCACTAATAAAAAGTCTTTTTTTCGCCATTTCAACCTCCTCTCATTCGCATTGGCATGCGCATTAACAGCCTGCGTGTTGTGGTTTGAACACAAAGGTTTTTTTGATGCTTCATTTTTCTCAATTTTCTTAACATTGTTATTTATATTTTTTGTTTGAACATCCGCTCCATATTTCCTGGGGGAAAATCACGCTGCCTGTACCCGGGATATTCGGAACCCCTCTGCCGGTATTCAGGTCGATGTCATGCCGAAGGTAGGCCTTATATGCAAGTTGACTGCAATAGAATGCATCGTCGGTTTGTGAATCAAGAAAATTAAAGTTATAAGGTTTTCCGGCTTCAGCTTGAGCAAGACAGTAATCCGCCACACTTTTTCTTATTTTTGCTTTCCCATCTTCAGAAAAAGTTTTGTCTCTGAGCGGGTAGGCAACACCGTATAGGGTATCAATCATACGGCGTTGCGGTTCCATTTCGTAAGCATCCCATTTGTGATTCTTCGCTTCGAATGTGATGACGCAGCCTTTTGCGCCGGCTTCTACACACCGGCCCTCCGGACCGACATAGATGACGATGTGGTCCACATCACCCGGAATGAACTTTCCGATCAGTCGCCAGAATTGTCCGGCTATGAAGCTGTCTCCGCCGTCCGTTGTGCAGATGAGGTCGCCGGTCTTAACCTGCAAGCCGCTTATCTCATATGAATAAATCATAAACACCTCCGCTTCGTACTAAAGACACGTTTCCTTATTTAATAAAATCTCGTTACCAATTGAATTATTTTCGGAACTTATTTTTATAACAATCATTCACACACCTGTGTTTCCGCGATTTTCTTCCGTGCTTCAGCTTCCGCTTTTTCCCAATCCGCCTTCTCCTTCTTTGATTTTGCTTCCTGTGCCGATAACACGGCGATCTGTTTCGCAGCTTCTGCTTTTGCTATTTTGGCCCCGATCGTTGCCTCCCGAGATTCTTTGCTTATGTTGAGATAACCTTGGAAGAGTGCGATAGCTCCTGAACTGCCCCCAGCGACCGCAAAGCTTGTGACAACAATGCCGAAAGGATCATTTTGAGAAGTCTGGAAAAGGACATGAAGAATATCAAACTCGTAACTGAAGCAAATTGCAGCGGAACCGATTAGTGCCAAGAGGCCCTTTAATCCCGGTATTCTACTTTGGTGGATAAACTTGGTCGGATCATTTGGATCTGGTACCTTTTTCGTGGCGAGCCGAATAAACCAATCATGCTCGAAGATGAACGCAAGAACTCGTTCAACGATGGTGGCGGCGACAACTAATTTTCCTAGTGCACCGGAAATCGCTAAAAACACAACATATTCTTGATCCATGATCCTACGGTCCCTTTTTTACCCGTTTGTTTTCATAGTGTCCAACGGATTCGAGATTGGCTGGTCCCCGATTTGGGCCCATGACATAGAATTAACCATCGCCGAAAAGAACACCGTTTCAGGCGTTACGGATAATAGGCCTTGATTCGATCACAGTTTCTTACATCGAAATGCAGCCACGAAACACCCAACTCAACACTTCCAATCAATTCAAATGTTGGATCAGTTGACATTGATAAAATATCTTGGCGAACCTGTTCAGCGGACGTTTTGGAAAATAAACAATCCGCCGCCCGACCAAATGTGTGCTGGCTGAATGGACTGTAAAATGGACTTTCTTTGGTTCGCAGTCCACTCCACTCTCGGTTTTTACCCCAGTACCAATTGTTCACAGTCATCGAACCGTATCGTTCTCTCAATCGATCTAATGTGATTAACAAGCGATCATCCAACAGCTCCCAGGCCTTTTCTCCACGATCCTCAAATACGTTGCGCGGCACCAGTTCATGAATCGCAAAATGGTTGCAATTGTACATTATTTATTCCCTAAATCTCTTCTTATGATCAATGATAAATAGGCCGCGAATTAAGGGCACACCTCTAGGTCGCTCCCTTGTGCCCTGACCTTATTCCTTTATCTCATGTGAATTTCTAATTTTTTAAATGCACTTAAACCATATAACCGGGTAAGGATGTTTTTCGCCTCCAAAATGCCCTTTTTCGGCTTTATTTAAGGCGAATTTATGTGTGTTATTTATAAGGTCATGATGAAAAGGTTTCAGGTTAGCAAATCGATTAAAGCAGGAATTCGTTTCGCAATTGCGACTCCGACTTTACCCAATTCCATGATTCGATCTTTTAGTTCCGCTTGATCGATGTTGTCCGCAGACGCCTCTTTTACTATGGATATCAGCTGAGCGTAGACTTCCAAGTCCGTCGTATCCGGTGTTATTCTATCGATCTCTTCTTTTGATAGGCCAAGTAGGGCGTTGAGTTCATCTCGGTATTTTCCCATGAAGGCCTCACGATTTCTTTTGGCCCTTTCTTCCAATCTTTTCCGATACTCTTTAACCCCCATGACCAACCCTCCTTTTTTCTTTTATGATTATGTTTTAATAATTGCTTATGATTCATTCCCCTCTTTTTTAAAAAGATTATGAATATTGGTTTCCCAATCTTTTATCTTCTTTTCCGTTTCATCTAAATTTTCATCTTTCTTTTCCGCCTTATCCGTATATTCAGAAACCTTTCTTGACGTCTCGGCAAGAGTTTCCCCAATATCCTTACGCAGGCCTTCGATACCGAATTCCTTTAATATCTGGTCCTGAGCGTCATACACCTTTGAAATCGAGGATAGATGCCCGGTAACAATGGAATTGGCATAATGGATTTGGTTATAAGAACGATCGATGGCCGACAGTAACTTCTGCTCTTGTTTAATTACAAGGGATAGTTGCATCTGGCGGAAAGATTCGATATCCCCTCTTACTACCTCAAGAAAGGTTTCCATATATTCGAGAGTGTTAATCTGGGCCCGACTGTCGTCAGGGTGATTGACGGCATAGTTGAGGACGGCGAATAGGGAGTCCTCATCACCTGATTTGAAATCATCGTAATCATCCTTGAGCTGTTTTTTTATCTGGTAGGGTGCATAGACGTTATCCACGAAATTATTTACATCCTTTTTAATACGTTCATAGAGGAGTATCGCTAACTCCTTGTGAGATTGATAGACTTGGGCAATGTCTCTTCCAACAGTTGCGGATAATTCAACGGCTTGTTTGGGAACCTGTGCACAGGCTGTTAACGAAAAAATAGAAAATGCCAATAAAAGAGCTGAGAAAAGTAGTTGTTTGCAAATCCTTGGCCAGATGTTATTTATAGTCATTTTTTTCTCCCTGGTAATCAGTCAGGTTAATTTCTTTCATACCTAAATAGAAAAATAAAAATGATATAATCTTTTTAAATACGGTGCGTCCTCTCGACCAAACTTTTCTTACGATTTCAGAAATATCTTGTTATGAAGTTAAAAAAATAATGATCCTACTCTTCCCTGAACAATTCTGATTTCAAAAGGTTTTGAATTAACTGGTTATTATAGAAGGATTTTTCTTTAAGCCCGGCGTAGGTGGCGGGATAATAGAGTAGGGTAATCTCGGCTTTTACATCCTCTCCGGCTTCATCAGATTCAAAACCCTCTAAAATTACAGAATATCGCTGTTTACTATTGAGATAGGTATTGTCTACGAGCGGAAAATCAAAATACTCAAGCCAGAAATTCGCCTTGTCTTTATTTGGACTTTCTTTACATTTGGATTCCGTCATTTCACCACTTTCTTCTTCCACCGGACAGGTCAGGATCTCCACGTAAACTTGCTTCCATTTTGGATAGGCATACCGGACCTTCATCAAAAAATAACGAGTTGACGTCACATCGTCTTCTCCGTCAGGGTTTTTGAATTTAAGATTTTTGGAAGTTACGCTAATGCCTTCGATCTTCTCACCGAATTTATTCTCACATGTCCCAGCTTCCTTGGGAAGCCAGTTCCGGGGACTATATTCTCTACAGATTTTGTTTGACGGTACTCCTTTAAATGGAACAGTCAGTTTAATTTCTCCCGCCACATCCTCAAGGATTTCCCGTTGCTTCCTGGTCACTCTTTTGGCCGTCTGAATAAGCATGTCCAATTCCCGATCGTAACATTTACACAATTGAGCGATCTTATTCTGTTTCTTTTCGATCTCTTCGCCTAGTATATTTTCAGATTCGATACGCATCGAACTGTCGTTTGTCATTTTCGCTACTTCTGTGGAAATACATTTGACATTATCGATTGTTTTTTGTTGCAATTTGTCAATTTTTTCTTTTTCCCCCATGAAGTTGTTTAACGAATCTAATTCCCGAGAAAAACGTTTCAATTTCAATCGAGTTCGAATGATGTCCATCAAGAGATTCACGGAAATTTCTAGCCAACAATTCAAGGCTCAAACGCATTTCCCGGATTCTTGAAATGGTATCCTGTCTTTCTGTTTTCGAAGGTTTGAGAAAAGAGGTGAGAATCTGTTCGAACATATCTTTACGAAGGCTGTTTTCGGACGTTTCCTTGTTGCTGAGCAGTTGAGTATAAAGTTTTATATTATTGTCTAATTTTTGTTTTTGTTGAAGGTACCGATTTCCATAAAGCCCAAATAATGCAATTAATACAGCAGCGAAGATCTTGGAAAAAACATTTGCTTTGTCCCACCAATCCTTCTTTGTTGGCGGCTCTGAAAAATTTCTTTTCGAATTGTTTTCCTTTTCCTCATCGGTCATGATTCATCCCTCCATTATTACAATTAGAAATTGTAAATTATAATTGAGGTGATAGTGATGAGTAACCGCCTTTGTCTTCCGTTGAGTTAGTTGGTTTGCGGTATAAATTCCGTGTAGGATAAAATTTTCGAAATCTAAAAGTGCACAAAAAAATGTGCAACGGCAATTTTAAGTGGGAAAGACATGTTCAGATCTATATTATTTCCATGCAGGATTCAGGTATCAGCCTGATGCGGGAGAGCAGTTGAAGTATAAGTTAACAAGTCTGTGAAGAAGAGGATATGAATCGGCTGATTTTGTCGCCTATCGATTATACAAATAAAAAACGAAATTAATATGAAAAGTGAATGCACAACAGTTGATCAGAAAACTATTTAGCAATACCTGTGCCATAAAGAATCTTTTTTAAACAAGGGGGCATTTGAAATGAGCTTCTTGATTTTGTAGAGAGTACAACACCTTCATTCGACTTGGCCTGAATGCCTTGTTCCTCCTTCAACGGGCTGAGGAGAGCTTCATTTTAAAGGTGTTCTAAGCGATGGTGATAAATTGCACACTTTTTTTGAAACCAATGAATAATAAGTGTTGAAGATGGAAGAATTTGATGGAGGGAAAATTAAAATGCCTAGAAATTTGTGCATGAATGCACAAATTTCTGGGCATTTTTTGGAATCCCGTGTCCAATTTGTCTTTATCTCTGTTTCTTTATATCCGAGATTAGCTTTAAGCGTAAATGCGATTATTCATGCGTGAAGCTTTTTTCTTTCGGCCTTTATTCGCTCCTGAAAATTTGCGATGCGGCTTCCTTTGTTCCTGGGGACTGTGTTTACGAATGAATGCCGGGGCGTTGTAGTCAAAGGCTGACAAGGTCCGTTGCTCGACCTTAGAACCGATGATTCGATTGATGGCATGAACCATTTTGCGATCGTCTCCGGTAACAAGGGTTAAAGCTTCGCCACTGTGAGTAGCGCGGCCGGTCCGACCGATACGATGAATATATGCTTCGGGAGTTGAAGGGATATCGTAGTTAATGACATGCGAAATTCGGGTTACATCAATTCCGCGAGCGGCGATATCGGTGGCTACCAGGATCTGAAAAGTCCCATCCCGAAAGCCATCCAATGCAGCCTGACGTTTTCCCTGGGAAAGGTTCCCTTGCAGCGTAGCCGACCGGTAGCCGGCAACAGCCAGTTTCTTCCCAAGGCTCTTGGCTCGGTGTTTGGTTCGAGTAAAGACCAGAACCGACCTGATAGGGGTGGTACCCAACAGATTCAACAAAAGCGCCGTTTTCAGGTGCTGGGCGACCGGGTAGAGCGTATGGCTGACAGTTTTCGCAGGCGCGGTCGTTCCTATCTGAACAGTGAGTGGATTTCTCAGGATGTCCTTGCCCAGGCGTCGTATTTCGGTGGGCATGGTTGCCGAGAAAAGCAGCGTCTGGCGCGCTTGTGGAAGATGGGTTAAAATTCTTCTGATATCGGGGAGAAAACCCATATCGAACAACTGATCAGCTTCGTCAATTACCAGCACTTCCAGTTGGGAGAAATTGACGGTGTGACGACCGATATGATCGAGAAGCCTGCCGGGGCAGGCAACGGCAATATCGGCACGCTTCAGTTTCTTAATCTGTGGGTTAATACTCACGCCACCGTAAACCGCAACGCTTTTAAGGCGGGTTTTTCGCCCCAGGATTTCGATAGCCTGGTGAATCTGTTCGGCCAGTTCCCGGGTAGGGGCCATGATCAGGGCACGGAGATAACCGAATTTGTTCTTCTTCAGACGATTCAAGATCGGCAAAACGAATGCCGCTGTTTTGCCGGTGCCGGTTTGGGCCAGTCCCATCACATCACAACCCTTCAGGATCGGTGGGATTGCCTGAGCCTGAATCGGGGTCGGGATTAAATAGCCAGCTTTTAAAACGCCAGCCGTAACAGTGGGATGAAAATTAAATGCTTCAAAGTTCAATATATACCTTCTTTCTGTGTCCCAATAAAAAAAGCCCCGGAGTTATTCCGGGGCTTACGTATGTTTTTTGATTGACAACCAGGAACACTATTGTTGGATGAACAGTAAGGGTTGCAGGGGTCTTTGTCAAGCTTATTCGAAAATTGATAACAAACGGGCGCCAACAATGAGTTTACTTGTTTTAAATATCTGAGGGGTCGGGAAAAACAGACTCACCGAGATGAAAAACGAGGGTATTCTTAAGTAAATTTCAAAAAACTTCTCATTCCTTTGTTTTTTTTTCTTTGTCTGCCATCGCAGAGAATTGATCGAAAAAAGATTTGAAGGGTGTAAAATCGGTCATGGTTGAATAATCGAGACCCATTTCAAGCCATTTTTTAAATGGTTCATCCACTGCATTCTTATGGGCAACGTATGTTGTGATCATTTGTTGTAAATATTTCTCAAAAAAATCTCCAAGAATATTGTCGCCATATTGAATAATCAAATGGAGCACGGGGATCGGTAAAAGAAATTTTTTATTTTTAGCTTCTTCCAAAATAATTTGTGTTAAAATAAAGGCTGTAACGTCTTCTTTGGTTTTTGCATCGATGACTTCCACCTTACGACCCTGCCTGATGAGATCCGCCACCTGGTTGAGCGTCACATATGTGCTCTTTTCCATGTCGTACAATCGCCGGTTCGCATATTTTTTTAGCTTTACTCTATTCGGCATATGTTTTTCCTCTTAAACCCAGATAAAATAATAGGCTTATTTATATCGTATTGCAACATATTAATCATTTGTTTGACAATTTTTTTGCTATAAATACTATATAGATACTATTAAACATATTAAAATAAGATATTTATAGCCTACAATCTAAAGCGAACAGGGCGGAATTAAAAAATGTTGCAATGCAATAAAAATACCTTGACAATTCCGATTTAAAGATTATAATTAAGATACAAATGGCAAAATTTATGCCGCAAAATTAACTTTTACAGGGAGGAATATTAACATGGATCCGGCAATAATTGCAAAGCAAATGATCGATTTTCAAAAAACAATGTTTGACAACACTTTCAATGCCATGGTTATGGTTCAGGAACAGACCGAGAGAATGGCGGCCACACTCTTGGATCAGGCCGCATGGATGCCGGCAGAAGGAAGAAATGCCATCAGTGGTTGGGTCGATGGCTTTAAAAAGGGGCGTGAGGACTTCAAAAAGGGCGTGGATGAAAACTTTAAAAGAGTGGAAGATTTTTTCATTACATTCGACAAAGAGAAAAAAGCTAAAAAGTAAGGAAAGGAAATAAGCAAATGGAACAATTTAATGTGATAAAACAGATGGTTCAATTCAACAAAAATGCATTTGATCAGGGCTTCAACGCAATGGACATGTTGCAGAAACAGAATGAAAAGATGACAAATTCTTTTTTAGATCAAGCCACATGGCTGCCTGAAGAAGGGAAAAAAGCCGTGAATGAATGGATGCAGCTTTATAAAAAAAGTTGTAACGATTTTAAAAAGACAGCGGATCAAAATTATAAAGATGTAGAAAAATTATTTGCAGGTTTCAACAAATAAAACATAAATGTGGTTCACAGCTTTAGATAAAATTATGTCAAGGCTGTGAGCCACAGCATTTTTCGGAACATAAGAGGATAGAAACTAAAATGATGAAGTTGAACAGCAGCTCGAAAGACACAGAATTTCATGACATACTGAAGAAAAATGTTTCTGTATTCTCTCATCTTGTCAATGCCTCACAAAACTATCTGACTGCTTTTTCCAAATATTCAAATGATTTCATGATTCCTTATCTCATCGCCACAAGCTATTTCAATGACGTGGAAAAACAAAAGCTTTGGAGCACTTCACCTTTAGAGAGTGTTCAGTCTTACATGGAATTGTTGGCTTTTAATCTTGACTTGATCGGTAAAGGTATCAACAGCAGTATGAAGGCCATAACTCATTCGGGAAAAATGGAGATGGAAAACGCCATTGCCGCTGTGTTCAACACCCTTTTTTGTTCGGAAGGTGAAGATGTTGAAGGTTTTTTAGCCAGGCAAGCAAAAATGATGGATGTTATGGCCAACCAATATCCGCGGGCCATCCAGGACATTGAACCTGAATTCGGATTCCATTTTGAGCGGGAGGACAATATAAAGATTGTCGAAACAGACCGGTTTATTCTGTATCAGATTC
>Ga0316194_10003756_pt1 | contig 10548 bp, 11 predicted proteins | sample CroRivsedime1_MG_FD_204936 | JGI IMG/M metagenome (GOLD analysis project Ga0316194, IMG submission 204936) | Coastal sediment microbial communities from Maine, United States - Cross River sediment 1 | ecosystem: Environmental > Aquatic > Marine > Coastal > Sediment | place: USA: Maine... | reverse complement strand
TCGACCATCAGTCGCGACTGCGCAAACACAATGCTCTTCAGGCCACGCTGCACCGCCTGCTTCGCGATGCGCGTCGTCTGTGAACGTGCCGAGGCACGAATGCCAAGATCCGGATTGATCACCGGCGGGTTCCACAGCAACAACTGCTTGGCCCCCTGCGGTGCACCGCTGTCGGTGATCGCATGCACTTCGGCGTTGATCAGTTCGCGGGCCAGCTCCGCCGGATTGGCAATGGTGGCCGAACACAGAACGAACAGCGGCTCTGAACCGTAGAAGCGGCAGATGCGTTGCAGGCGCCGCAACACGTTGGCGACGTGCGAACCGAACACGCCGCGATAGCTGTGCATCTCATCGATCACCACGTAGCGCAGGCTCTCGAAGAACTGCGCCCACTTGGTGTGGTGCGGCAGGATGCCCTGGTGCAGCATGTCCGGATTGGTGACCACGATATCGCCGCGCGTGCGCACTGCCTTGCGCGCATCGCCCGGCGTATCGCCGTCAAAGGTGAAGGCGCGCACGCCGAGCCCGCCAGCCTCGTTCAGCGCCATCAGCTCCGCCACCTGGTCCTGCGCCAGCGCCTTGGTGGGGAACATGTACAGGGCTTTGGTCTGTTCACGCAGCGCCGCCTGCAACACCGGCAGGTTGTAGCACAGCGTTTTACCCGATGCCGTCGGCGTCACGATCACCGTGTGCCTGCCGGCCTGCACCGATTCCCAGGCCGCCGCCTGATGCGTGTACAGCCGCCCAACCCCGCGCCCGGCCAGTGCCGTGGTCAGCCGTGCATCCAGGTCCTGCGGCAGGGCCACGTATTGCCCTCGCTTTGCGGGTACCACCAGTTCCCCGGTAATGCGCGCCGCATACTGCGAACGTAAGCGCGCCGCCAGCGCCTCGGCGGGATCAACCGCTGTTACCGCCATCCTCTCAGCCGAAGCACTCATGCCCTGTTCTCCATTGGTTCTCTTCATGTAGAATAGAGAACAAACAGAGAACAAGCAACTTCCCATGCACAGGCGAACTACATGCAGGCGCGGCGTCCCCGGCGCGACAGGAAACCCACCATGCAATTAACGAAACGCCAAACCGAGATCTACCACTACCTGCTCGAAAACGCAGAGCACTTCGATCACCCTCCCAGCCACGACGAACTCTGCCAGGCCCTGGGCCTGAGCTCGCGCGGTTCGCTGCACAAACACATCCAGGCGCTCATTGAAGCCGGCCTGATCGAACCCATGGACCGCACCCGCCGCGGTATTCGTCTCGTCGAACAGGCAGAGCCAGAGGCGGGCATCCCGTTCCTCGGCACCATCGCCGCCGGCCGCCCTATCGAAGCCGTCACGCAACCCGAATTCATGCAGGTGCCCGATGAACTGCTCGGCAACCAGCCCTGCTATGTCCTGCAGGTGCGCGGTGACTCGATGATCGACGCAGGCATACTGGACGGCGACTACGTCGTCATCGAACAACGCGATAGCGCACGCGACGGCGAGATTGTCGTCGCACTGGTCAACAACGAAGAAGCGACCCTGAAACGCATCGAACAACAACCCGGGCAGGTGATCCTGCACCCGGCCAATGCAGATATGACGCCAATGACGTATGCACCTGCTGAGGTGCAAATACAGGGCGTGCTGAGAGGCTTACTGCGGAGTTACCACTGACGAACTTGCCCTGGTGTTTTTAGCTCGTTTGATTTTGCCCGAAGCAACAGGGTCAGACGCCTTCTGATATGTAAATAATTGTGGCCTCGATCGAGTCTGACCCTGGTGACTGACGGCCGGTAAAGGTCCTGTGATTCCGGTCTCGGTACATTTCCGGGGGGGCGCTAGAATGTTCCATGGTGGTCCTTCTTATCACAACGCATGTAGGTATCGAGGAAATCTGATGTCAAATCCCGAATGGCAACAATTGGTCCTGCAGGGCATTGGTAGACGGGTCGAGGTCATGGCGGAACTATCCCCGCGGGCCTACCTGCTGCTCACGGCTGTTTTCGCAGTAACAGGTTATGTCTGTTTGTTGCTGTTTCCGTTGCTGTTCCTGACAAGCGTGGCGGGCTTGTATCACTCACTCACCTATTTCCCGTATGTCTCCTGGCTCCAGCTGCTGGCATGGACGATCATGGTCGGGTCCTGCGGGCTGGTCAGCTATCGCATTATTCAGTTCAGGCCCTTGCTGCCCGCGGGTGTTGTGCTTGAGAGGGGACAGTCGTGCGCCCTGTTCCAGCTGGTGGAAGACACCGCCGCAGAGTATGCCTGCCCCGCAATCGATCGCATTGTGATAACGGGTGCCTATCAACTTGATATCATCAAGACACCCTGCAGCGCATTGCCGGTCGGGTCGACACATTCCCTGGTTATCGGCCTGCCACTGATGCAGTGCCTGTCGATGGAACGCTTTAGCTGCTTGCTTGCACGCCGCCTGGGCCAGTTCTCCAAACGTACCAACCCGCTGCTTAACTGGCTGTTCGAGCTGCGGGAAATCTGGCCCCATTACCGGCTGCCGGACGTCGGGACAGATTTTGGCTTCCTGCCGGTGCACGGGCTTTTCTTGCTCTATGCCCCTCTCTATAAAGCGGTCAGCACGCCCGCGGCCCGCCTCGACGAGTTGCAGGCTGACAGTTATGCCATGGATTTGTACTGCGACGAGGAAGTGGTGGATACAATCACGACCGACACGGTATACCGCCTGTTCCTCAGGGAGAAGTACTTGCCGGCAATCAGGAAACTGGGCGCACAGGAGGCGGCAGCGATCACGAAAACCAATACCGGGATGATGACGGTACTGCATGCCGGACTGCAGGCCGACACTATCGGGCAGTGGATCGAAAAGGCCATGTCAATGGAACAACCATGGGATGATCCCGGGCCGTTACTGGCGCGGCGCCTTTACAATCTCGGGCATACGCACGCCCATATGGATACGCACATGACTGTATCAGCCGCCGAGGATTACCTTGCGGCACTCAGACCGGACCTCAAGGCAGCGCTTGAAGGCATGCCGCCACCGGAATATCCACGGGTGCCGCCGTGGTCGGTGCGAATAGCCGGGCTGAAACGGAAGGTGCAATCCGCCATTCACGGCTGGCGCGCCGGCGTGGCGGGTTGAAGGGGACAGATTTCTTACAGGAAAGAACGTAAACGGGATCGCGGCGAGGGCGCCGCTCCTGCAGTAAGATACCTTGCAATTACAGGGTAAGTCTGATCCCCTTATCACGGAACTCCCGGTCAATCGCCGTGTTCCAAGGCCTCATTCAATCACGGGGATGCACATGTTCGATCAGCCTTTTCGGCAGCTAGCTGCACTGTTGATCGTGCTGTGGCCACTGGCGCCGGCGGCCGCCCCGGCCGGGTTGCCGCATTACACGGTGGCAACCGATGAACGCCTCGAATACCTTGATGTCCGTGCCTGCTTCGAAGGGACGGTGCCTCACCGGCTGGTTGCCCGCAACGAACGTGCCCCGGAACTGCTGCGCGCCGCCCGGTTGCACAGCCAGGATGAGGTTGTCGAACTGCAGCCACAAGGCACGATCCTCGAACTGCCGGCTACCGGCACCGCCGCCTGTGTGGAGTACCACGTGGATCTGGGCGCCGTTGGCAAGCGGCAGTGGCGCTCGAATAACTGGCGAACCCGGGATGCCATCCTTCTCGATCCCGCACTGTGGCTCTGGTATCCCGACGGCCTGCCGCAGGACGTGCGCTGGCGGCTGGATTTCAAGCTGCCGCGGGGTTTTGATGTCTCGGGACCCTGGAACCGCAGCGGCCGCGTCGGGGAAACGGTTACGTATGAGGTACAGGATGTCATGCCCGGGTGGGAGGCGCGCATGGCCATCGGCCGGTTCCGTGTCGAGACGTTCGAGTTATCGGGGGGGCGGGTCCGTTACGCCTTGCTGCCGGGTGAGCCGACCGCCGATGCCGCAGCCATGCGACGCTGGGTAACCAGTGGTGCCCGCGCCCTGGTCGGCGCCTATGGTCGCCTGCCGGTGCCCGACGTGCAGCTGCTGGTGGTTCCTGTCGGCAGTGGCCGCGAGCCGGTGCCTTGGGGCGAGGTGCAGCGCGGCGGTGGCAACGCGGTCCATCTGTATATTGATCAGCGGCGCCCGGCCGGGGAGTTCATGGCCGACTGGGTGCTGGTACACGAGCTCAGCCATCTGCTACACCCGGTAATCGATTCCCCCGACCGCTGGCTGTCTGAGGGCATCGCGAGCTATTACCAGAATGTCTTGCGGGCACGTGCCGGGCTGCGGAGCGCACCGTGGGCCTGGAATGCACTGCACGCCGGGTTCGAGCGGGGCATTCGTGGTACCCCGCGTGGCCGCAGTCTTGCCGAGGTCAGCGAGCACATGATGCGCGACCGTTCATTCATGCGGGTTTACTGGAGCGGTGCCGCCATCGCGCTGCTCGCCGACGTGGAGCTGCGCCGGCGCTCGGGTGGTGCGCAGTCACTGGATACGGCACTCGCGGCCTTCGCCGGGTGCTGCCTGCCCGCCACGCGCAGCTGGAGCGCACGCGAGTTGCTGCAGCAGCTGGATCGACTCACGGGTACCACGTTGTTCATGACGCTCTACCGCGAGCACGTCGATTCCGACGTCTTCCCCGACCTGGTCGCGCTATACGGGGAACTGGGTCTGCAGTCCATGGATGCCACCACTCTGCGCCTTGACGAGACGGCGCCGGATGCATCGATCTGCGCCGCGATCATGTCTGTGCCAAAGGATTGAGCGCCCATGCGCCGGGTAACTGCACTGGCCGCGATACTCCTTGTACTGGGTTTCCCTGCCATGGCGCTGTCAGCCGAGGCTTCCTTCGAACAACTGCTCGCGGAACTCGATACCCTGCGCGCAGAGCATGACGTCGCTGGCTTTGCCCTCACGCTGGTGTCCGGCAGGGACGGTCTGCAAACCGGCGCGGGCGGGGTGGCCGATCGTGACAGTGGCCGTGCCGTTACCACCGACACGTTGTTTCGTATCGGATCCATCACCAAGACCTTCAATGCCCTGGCGGTGCTGCTGCTCGTCGAGCAGGGGCGTCTCGAACTGGACACCCCCCTGCGCAAGATCGTCCCGGACGCGCCACTCGAGAATCCCTGGGCCGACACAAACCCGCTACGGATTGCGCAGCTGCTGGAACACAGCTCGGGCCTGCTCGACATTACGCGCGAGGAATTTGATCACAATACGCCGTTCGCCACCCTGGAGGCCGCCTTCGCCTTTCGTCCGCAGGCGCGTGTGGTGCAATGGCCGCCGGGCCTGCATTCCGTGTACTCCAACGCCAATGCCGGACTGGTCGGTCTGGCCATCGAGCGTGTCAGCGGCCAGGACTACGCGGATTTCATCACCACGCGGCTGTTGCGGCCGCTGGGGATGCGCTCGGCGGGTCTGTCCGACGATGCAACCACGCGCAGACGACTCGCCACCGGTTACGACACCGACGGCAAGACCCCGATCCCTTACTGGCACATGATCTTTCCGCCGCTTGGCGCGATCAACACGACGCCGCGCGAAATGGGTGCACTGCTGGAACTGTTCCTGCGTCGCGGCCGGGTCGGTAGTGAACGACTGCTTGACGCGGCCGCTATCGAGCGCATGGAACGCCCCGCCACGACCCTGGGCGCGCGCGCCGGCCTGACCTATGGCTACGGGCCGGGGCTGGATCAGTCCCTGTACCAGGGCTTCCGCTGGTACGGGCACACGGGTGATGGTGACGGCTACCTCTCCAGCTTCGGCTACAACCGCGCGGCCGATGCCGGCTACTTCCTCACCATCAATGCCTTCAACCATGACGCCCTGCGCGCCATGCGGGAGCGCGTACAGGATTTTCTCACCCACACCCTGCCAGCGCCGCAAGCGCCGGCCACGAGCCTGGACCTGGATTCACTGCGCCCGCTCACCGGGACCTATGTGGCGGTCACCCGTCGTTTCCAGTGGCAGGACCCGGCCCGACAGGACGCGGACCGGCTGCAGATCGTGCTGGAGGACGGTGCACTGTACACGCGCACCGCGAAGGGCCGTCGCCGTTTGATTCCCGTCACCGCACAACTGTTCCGGCGCGAGGGACAGCCGCTGGCCACCATCGCGATTGCCGTGCAGGACGGTGAACGCTACCTGCAGGCCGATTTCGGAAACTACCGGCAAACAGGCGAGCTGCCGTGACGCATGCAGCGCCCGGCGCTTTCGCCGCACACCTGAACTGGCCCGGGGTGGAACAACGCATCCAGGCCGGTGCGGTTGCCGTGCTGCCGGTCGGCGCCGCCTGCAAGGCGCACGGACCGCACCTGCCCATGAACACGGACCAGTTGCAGGCCGACTGGCTGGCCGCGGCCCTGGTGCAGCGTGCCGACGTACTGGTGTGGCCTGCCGTCACCTATGGCTACTACCCTGCGTTCAGTGACTATCCCGGCAGTGTCAGCCTGACGCGTGCAACCTTCCAGCACATGGTGCAGGAGATCCTGGGTGAGATCCGCCGTGCGGGTGCGCGCGCGGTGCTGTTGCTGAACACGGGCATCAGTACCATCGAACCCCTGCAAGCCGCCGCGGATAAGCTGACGGGAGAGCTGCGCATTGAACTGGCCAACGTCTACGCAGGTCCGCGTTGCCGCAGCGTGACAAGAGCCATCGAGGAACAACCCCGCGGCGGACACGCCGACGAACTCGAGACATCCATCCTGCTAGTGATTGCCCGCGAGCATGTCGCCCCGGACAAGGCGCAGACGTGGACCCCGCCTGCCATGGCTGCAAGCGGTCCCTTCAGCCGCAGCGATCCGGACAACCCGCGCTATTCCCCTGCCGGTGTATGGGGTGACCCGACACTCGCCAGCGAGGACAAGGGACGCCGCCTGCTGGCCGCCATGCTGGACGATCTGCTTGCCGCTGTTGAAACATTGCAGCAGTAGGCCGCATACACGATCACCCCTGCCCAATAAGTAAATTGCAGCAGCGGCTCCCAGCCGCGAAACAGGCTACGCAACAACTCGCCGTTTCGTCGCCTGGTCCAGGTCCCACGTCGCCTGCAGGTTCATCCATAATTTGGGCGAGGTGCCGAGTACCTCGGCCAGGTCCAGTGCAGACTCTGCTGTTATGCCGCGCTTGCCCTTGATGAGTTCATTCAAGCGCGCACGCGTCCAGCCCAGTTGTCCGGAAAAAGCAGTCTGTGTGATACCGGCGGGTTGCAGAAATTCCTCAAGCAGGATCTCCCCGGGATGGAAGGGATTTGTTGGCTCTTTCATATAAACCCCCCGTTCAATGGTAATCCACAATCTCTACGTCAAAGGCATTGCCGTTCTGCCAGCGAAATACAATTCGCCATTGCGCATTAATCCGGATTGAGTGTTTTCCCCTGTCGTTTCCCCTGAGTGGTTCCAGACGATTACCCGGAGGCACCCGAAGATCCTTAAGCGTTGCGGCATCATGCAAATACAGCAACTTGCGTCGGGCTATGCGTCGCAGTTCAGGCATAAAGACACGTGTGGCCCTGGACTGGCGATCGAAATACAGGTCTTCAGCCAGCCGGTTTCCGAACGACTCAATCATGTGTTATCAGGTTATCGTATACCGATAACATAGGCAATGCCTCGACAAGGGATTTTTATCGTTGCTTGCCCTGAAAAACCCCGGTTGTGACCAGGGCCTGACTCAAAACAATTTCCAAGGAACCGCTTATTAATTCGTCATTCCGGCCGGAGCATAGCGGAGAGCCGGAATCCAGTGCGTTAAATACAATCGGTTGCTGGATTATTCGCTTCGCTCACCCTGCGGGCCGCCCTTTGGGCGATCAACGCACCATGCGCTTTTGTCCAGCCTTCGCCGGGATGACGGAAGAATAATTAATCTGAGGTTCCATAAAAAAACGCCCGGTAACTAACTGCCGGGCGTTGGGAACTACCAGCCACTAGTCGACCTTTACCTTCGTTTTTGTGGCCTTTTCCATCTTCGGCAGTGTCAACTCCAGCACGCCGTCGGCAAAGCTTGCTGTTGCCTTTGCTTCATCCACGCCGGTCGGCAGTGTCAGCGTACGCTGGAAATCACCACGGCTCATCTCTCTCCTGTAGTACTGCTCTTTTTCCTCCTTCTTTTCCCTGGTCGTATGGGCCTCGACCGTCACGGTATGTTCTGAAAGCGTGACCTCCAGGTCATCCTTCTTCACACCGGGCAGTTCGGCCCGGACAACAACCTCGCCGTCCCTGTCAACCATGTCGACCCTCGGTGTCCTGCCTTCGAAGGGCGCCATCGCCTTTGGCCAGTCCCTGGAGAACGGATGCAGCCAGCCTTGTCTTGCAAACTCGTTGAACCACCGATCCATTTCATCCCACGGACTTGTCATGGGTGAAGACGGGCGCGGTTGCAACGTTTTCTCCTCGTTGCGTTTTTTCTCACCGGTTACCATTTCTTTACCCTCCCGTGGCCTACTGCCACACTTCTTTCTACTATATATATAGTTCAATATGCACATTTCTGCCTTGATGACAGTCAATAATGTCACGTTTATTTTTGAGCCATCCGGAGCCACAGAGCCGTTCCCGGATTGATGCTGTCTGCAGGGTGCGCTGCGCTGGGTCTTTGAATTAATCAGAGGTTCCCGAATAAAACCCGACCCGCCCGATACACAAATCCGCTGTAAACACCCGGCCAATCGCCACCACCCCGATACGTTCCAGTGCCGTCACAACAGTGTCCGTAAACACGCGCCAGGAAGACCCCAGCGCAGATTCAAGGGTGCCGCTGCTCCGGTCATCAATGATACGTTGCTCATCCGCCATCACGGTTGCTCCACACAAACAAAACAGGAAAATCCAGAGACGTACCCGCAAGCATCATCTCCCGGCCTCATTGTCTGAAAAGAAGTCGTGCCACAATAAATATCAGCAGCACCAGGATACCAAAGGGGTAGGGCAGCACGCCCGCCAGAAACGCCGTCACCGTCAGTACCAGCAGACCCACGAGCCCCAGCAACACCGGGTCCTTAAAATAATTCATGCCAACAGTGTAGAACAATCTCCCGCAGAAAGTGTTGAAACAGGAGTGAATTGCAGCCGTGATCCTGTGCTTGAGTGTCGCACGCACCTTTCCAGCCAACCCGGATGTTTTAATATTCCACCGCAAATGACCGTGTTACCATGCACCTGACCCGGCAGCATGCCGCCATTCTTTTACAGGAAACACCGTCGCAGGATGGGTAAACGAACGACACTGACGTGCCCGTCATGAAACTGAGGCATGGAATAACCGGTACATACAACACACTGTGGAAACACTCGAACACATAAAAACCCGCCTGCGCGAATTCGCTTCCAAACGCGACTGGGATCAGTTTCATTCCCCGAAGAACCTCGCCATGGCGCTGATTGTCGAGGCCGCCGAACTGGTCGAACACTTCCAGTGGCTGACAGAAGAACAGAGCCAAAGCCTCCCACCTGACAAGCTCGCCGAGGTGGAGCAGGAAATTGCCGACATCCAGATCTACCTCATTCGCCTGGCCGACAAACTCGGGGTCGACATGGAAAAGGCCGTGAACGCCAAGATCGAACTGAACGAGAAAAAGTACCCGGCTGAAAAGGTGCGCGGCAGTGCGGAGAAGTACAACGATTGCGGTGACGGTTGCTGAGAACGACCCGGGTTAACGTTGAGGCAGGAGTGGATTGAATCCGGAAAAAATTCCCTCTCCCTCCCGGAGAGGAGGTATTTGTATTGAAGAGAGCCTTGTGGGGTGCGCTATGCGCACCATGAACCAACAGCTTGTATGTTATTTTCGGTGCGTATAGCACACCCTGCATTAGCACCGCAGGGCGCACTCAAAGCACATTACCCTCCATTCGGCTCAGGCACTGCGCAGGCGTGTCATCTTCACCAGCAGGATCGCCGTCAATGGCAGTACGAAGGTGAGTACCGCCACCGTGATCATCAGCCAGCCGAGTTCCGAGTAATCGGCCGGTAGGGTAACCGCGGCGGTCTCCCGGTCCTTGACCTCGCGGGTAACGGTAAAAAACTGGTTCATGTATTTGGTGCCCAGCGTACTTGCCGAGAGTGCCAGGTTGGTGAACGAGGCCATGACCGCGAAGAAGGTCGCCTTGAGCCGGGCAGGGGCCGAGTTGGCGATCCAGGCGAGCATGGGGATCATGGCCACCTGGCCGAGCGGCGACTCGATCGCCGTGTCCACCAGCGCAATGAAGTGCGCATCGACAATGCCGCCCGTGTGTGCCGCCGTCCACGTGTGCAGACCGTAGTACATGCCGATGATCGGGAAGGTCAGCAGGGTGCTGATGAGGGTGAGGAACACGACGATGTAGGCGATGGATTTCTCCGCCATGAAACGGCGGAAGATGAACATGCCGAACAGCGCCAGTGCGCTGCTGATCAGGGACAGCACGGACAGGAACTGCTGGTCGAAGTCGAGTTCGTCGATCATCCACCAGGTCTGGCCCGCACCGGGCGTGGGCATGGCGCGGTAGACGAAGATAATGATGGCCGTGCCCAGCAACACGTTGCGGGCCGCGGGTTCGAGCACCTTTAGCAGGCGGCTGATGAGAAACAGGATAATGAGCATCGAACCCGCAAAGATG
>Ga0316194_10003752_pt1 | contig 10560 bp, 4 predicted proteins | sample CroRivsedime1_MG_FD_204936 | JGI IMG/M metagenome (GOLD analysis project Ga0316194, IMG submission 204936) | Coastal sediment microbial communities from Maine, United States - Cross River sediment 1 | ecosystem: Environmental > Aquatic > Marine > Coastal > Sediment | place: USA: Maine... | reverse complement strand
ATTGTCGGAAAATATGTCGATTTAACGGAATCTTACAAAAGTTTGAATGAAGCGCTGCGTCATGGCGGAATTCCCAATGATTGCGGGGTAAATCTCAAATTTGTTGATTCTGAAAAAATAGAAAAAAACAATTGTAAAGAAATGCTGGAAGATGTCGACGGCATATTGGTTCCCGGCGGCTTTGGTTCCAGGGGTATCGACGGTAAGATTTGTGCCGCAAAATATGCCCGAGAAGAAAAAATCCCCTATTTCGGCATCTGCCTCGGTATGCAGGTCGCCGTGATAGAATTTGCCCGCAATGCAGCAGCCATGGCGGGTGCCAATAGTCAGGAGTTTGATAAAAACACACCGTATCCGGTGATCTACCTGATGACCGAATGGTATGATGATAAAACCAAAACCGTTCAGCAGCGGGATATCACCTCTGATAAAGGGGGAACCATGCGCCTTGGTGCTTACCCCTGCATGATCAAAGAGGACACTCTTGCCCATAAGGCTTACGGCATTTCGGACATTTCGGAACGTCACCGCCACAGGTATGAGTTCAATAATGTTTTTATCGATCGGCTTGAAAAAAAAGGATTGGTCATCAGTGGAACCTCACCGGATGCTGAGCTGGTGGAAATCATCGAGATTAAGGATCATCCCTGGTATCTCGGCTGTCAATTCCATCCGGAATTCAAATCGCGTCCCATGGATCCCCATCCCTTGTTTAGAGAATTTATCCGCGCTTCGCTGGCCTATTCCAAAGCCCGTTCGTAAGTTGCAACTTATTTAACATAGAGAAAAAAGGACCGTTTTTCAAAGGTCTCAAAGCTTTAAAGCCCTGTTCATACTCCCCTGACAATACCCCTCCAGATCAACCGCCACATGAATAAACCCGATTTTTCTCAATTTTTCTACAATGAGAGATCTTGTCTTTCGATCGATGATTCTTTCAATATCTCCGGCATCGACCTCGATCCTGGCAACCTTGTCATGCACTCTAACCCGGCATCCTGTGAAACCAATGTTTGTTAAAACCTGTTCAGCCTGTTCTATCATTTTAAGGTCTTTTATGGTGATTGATGTTCCATATGGAATTCTTGTGGCAAGACATGCCATTGGCGGCTTGTTCCAGGTGATTAAATTCATCTGCTTTGAAAGCCGGCGGATGTCGTTTTTTGTCAGTCCCGCATCCACCAACGGCGCTTTGATTCCCATTTCTTGAGCCGCGGCGAATCCGGGTCGATAATCGCTTAAATCATCGATATTTGCGCCATGGGCCACATGCTGAATGTTCCTATGATTTGAGATTTTCAACAATTCCTCTATAAGGTATTTTTTGCACAGGTAGCACCGCTCTTTTGTGTTGGATATAAAGTCACCCCGTTGCATTTCCCTGGATTGAATGACCATGTGCTCCACACCCAGCGATTTTGCAAAATCGATTGCTTCGCGGATCTCCCTTTCCGGGTGAAGCGGCGACGCTGAGGTGACGGCAAGGAGATTTTTATTCAGCGCTTCATGTGCCACTGCCAGCAAAAAGGAGCTGTCAACCCCGCCTGAATATGCCACAAGAAGAGAGCCATATCCTTTCAAGGTTGAACGCAGATGATCTTTTTTTTTGATCACGCTATTTGTTTCCATATTTTTATTTTCTCTCAAGTTCCTTTCGCAATAGGATATCACCCATAACGCCCATTTATAAAACAAATTGAACGAATAAAAAAGTCTGAATTCGTCCAGTAAAAAAATGTTTACAAAACATGTAGATTCATATATAAAAATCTTTCTTAATATAACATATTTTACATTTTATGGGAAAAAACAAAAACAATTTCAAAGAGGTTTTTTATGGGAAAAAACAGCTTAGTTAAATCAACGACCAAAGGGAAAAAAAGCGCCGCAAAGAAAAAAACAGCAAAAAAGGCCGCAGCCAAAGCCACTGCTAAGGCCAAAGTTGCTGCTAAAACCAAGGCTGCACCAAAGGCCAAAACTGCCGCTAAAGCCAAAGCCGCTCCAAAGGCCAAAGTTGCTGCAAAGGCCAAGGCCGTTGCAAAGCCCAAAGCCGCTCCTGCCCCAAAAAAGAAACCGGTTTCTGTGAAAGATCTTCTTAAGAAAAAATTTCCTGTGTGGAAACCGGAAAAATTTTACGCCGTCGCTCCGGATAAAGGAGATGCCAAGGATTTTACGGCACCGCCCTTTGTCTCGGGCCCGGAAGAAGAACAGAAGCGAATCAAAGAACTCCTGCTGAAAAAATATGATCTGGCGGAGATTAAGGCTGCCGGCGAAAAGGCTGCTGCTGAAAAGACCGCAGAACCTGAAGTTTCGGTATCATATGAACCACCCGATTCCGACGACACCATTCCATCTGATCCCATGGAAAAGGGAATGAAATATCTGGCTGCCGCTTTTGCAGTCCTTATCGCACTTGTTATCGGCAGCAGCATGATCAACCAGGGTAAATATTATATCCATTCCACAGACGGTGCAATAGAAGTCTTTCAGGGAAGTTTTGCTCCCATGGGCGAAAAACTTTTGATCTCGCTGCCCGGTGTCCAGGCACCTGAAAAAGCCAAAGACATTTATTCCAAAACAGATGTTTACCCAATTATTTTCAACTATTATGTGGAAAAGGCTGACACCCTATTGAAGGTTCCAGGCCTGCCGGATTTTGAAGGAATTAAAACGTATATAAATAAAGCGTCACCGTATGCCGTAACACCGGCCTCCAAAGACATCGTTTTTAGGCGCTTGAGCAACATCGATCTGATGATTCTTTTGTACAAGGCAGATGTGGCAGCCAGCAAATCCACCCTTTCTGACCTTAAAGAGGCAAAAGGATATCTTTCCGAAGCTTCGCGGTTGGATATCGATGATATACAGCTTGATTTGATCCACCAAAAAATAGCTGTTGTGGATAAACACATCGCAGCACTAAAAGCGAAAAAGACAGCGACAAAATCACCGGCACCCGTACCGCCAGCCAAAACAAAATCTCCGGCATCTCCGGCACCCCCGGCACCTGCACCACACGGAAAGCCGCACGGCTAATTGATTGATTGTAACCCATTGTTAATAAGCGGATGGTCGTTAAAACGGCCATCCGCTTTTTTTATTTTCCCTCAAAATTGATCTTTTCATTCAACGTCTAAAAAACAGTCTTTCCCAAAAGTATTTTCTATTTTCTGCTTCACACCCTTTATCAGAATGCACACAAAGCTGTGCATTGCTGCACAGCTTTGTGTGCAAATCTCTGTTTGATTTTCTTTTCTAAAACCTTTCCCTCTCATCTGATCCATTCATTTTTCTAAAAAGTGCAATTTTTTTCAGGGCCACCTGAACCCTTTTCAAGGCACTGATTGCGAAGAGTTTTGGATTAAAAAATCTGTTTCAAATGCCGCTGTTTCAAAAGAAATTTTCTTTTTGGCATGGACGTTGCTCATAAACATTTCCGCGAGATTGAAATTGTGTTGAAGTGCCAAACATCATCCGGAGGTTCGCCATGTATAGAAAAGTATGTTGTCTCTTCATCTTTTTGTTCATTTGTTCTGCCTTCCCGTCATTGATTCATGCAGACAATCAAACTGTATTCGGCCCAAAATCTTTTGAGATTGGAAAGTGGCATATCCACGCATCGGTTCATAAGTTCAATGTCGAAGATCCTGGAGAAGGCATTATCACCATCAACAAAAATACCCCCGATCAGCCGACCAGCGGCGGATTTATTCTTTTCAACACCACACTTGTTCCCCTTCGGAATTTTTTATTCGGGGACGAAATCGTGTTTGAAAAAGAAATAACGTTACGATCCATTAACTTTATCACCGTTTTCCTCATAGGAACCCCAGAAGCTTCCGTAACGATAACGATCAATGCAGAAGGAACCCCTGCTCTGCCTCCGGAAATCACTTTTTCCGCAGATCCGCAGACCATTACACTAGGAGAATCCAGCACGTTGGCCTGGGATGTTATCGATGCCGACAACATCAGCATAGACCCAGGCATCGGGAGCGTTGATCCAAACGGGTCTTATGAGGTTTTTCCAGCCGAAACCACAACCTACACGCTCACCGCTGTTGGCGCAGGCGGAACAACCACTGAAAACGTCACCGTATCGGTCAACATACCTTTGCCTACCGTTAGCATCGGTGCCGATCCCGAAGCGATTCTTTTGGGTGAATCCTCCACCCTCACCTGGAGTTCCACCCATGCAGGTACCTGCATAATCGAACCGGGTATCGGATCGGTTGAAGTCAATGCATCTACGTCAATATCACCTTCAGAAACCACCACATACACTATTACCGCCACCGGCCCCGGCGGCACGGCCCCAGCTGACGTTACCATCACCGTGACCGATCCCAACGCACCCCCGACCGTAACCATGACCCCGGCTTCGGCGGGCATTTCTCAGGGTGAATCGATAACCCTGACCTGGAACTCTCAAAGAGCACAAAGCGCCTTTATCGATAATGATGTCGGTAGCGTACCGTTGAATGGTTCGACAACGGTTTCACCGGACCATACCACCACCTACACCATCACGGTAACCGGTCCCACCGGCTCAAACAGTGCACAAGCGAAGATTCAGGTGACAGGGAATCCAGCGCCTCTGCCGGAAGGGTCTTTCGGCGAACAATATGAAGATCTGATTCCAACCGATACCACGGTGGATGAATACGATTCCAAACGATTTTCATTGATCACCGGCCTGGTTCGTTCCATTGACGATTCTCCCATAACTGATGTTTCCGTGACCCTGCACGGTCATCCGGAATACGGCACGGTGTCAACCGATGCACAGGGTCGATTTTCCCTTCCGGTTGAAGGCGGAACGACGTTAACCGTCGTCTATGAAAAGGATGGCTTTATAATTGCCCATCGGAAGGTCTATGTGCCCTGGAACGACATTGCCATTGCCGAGACCATCCAGATGATTACCCAGGACCCGATCGCCACCACCATCACCTTTGACGGCAACCCGGACACGGTGGTTACGCACCAGAGTACGCAAGTGACCGACGAATTCGGGAGCCGGTCTGCGACCATGGTTTTTACCGGAGATAACCATGCCTATCTGGTGGATGAAAACGGCAATGATGTTCAAGAGCTGACCACCATCATCACCAGGGCCACCGAGTATACGACCCCTGAGTCCATGCCGGCTGTCTTGCCGCCCACGTCTGCATACACATATTGTGCAGAACTTAGCGTGGATGGCGCGCAAAGGGTTCGGTTTGAAAAACCAGTGACGATATGGGTGGATAATTTCCTTGGATTCGATGTGGGGATGGTTGTCCCTGTGGGCTACTACGATCGGGACAGAGGTGTATGGGTACCCTCGGATAACGGTGTTGTTGTGAAACTTCTCGATACGAATTCGGACGGCATTGTGGATGCTATGGATGCAGATGGAGATGATCAACCCGAGGATCTTAACGATAATGGATTATTCAGTGACGAAGTTTCGGGCTTAAACGATGCCGGGACATACCAACCGGATTCCACTTTCTGGCGAGTGGCTGTAACCCATTTTACCCCCTGGGACTGCAATTGGCCTTATGGGCCCCCGGCAGATGCCATACCCGCGAACCCGGAGGGAATGCCGACAGCAGACCAGCAAACCGAAGAACCAAAAAACTGTCAATCGCACACTGGCTCCTTTGTTGAAGAAAGAAGCCGGATATTCCACGAAGACGTTCCCATTCCCGGCACGGATACTATCCTTCATTATGCCAACAACCGGGTAGAAGGTTACAAGACCGCTATATCCGTTCCTGCCAGCGGGGAAACGATCCCCGCCAGCCTCAAAAGTATAATTGTAAAGATTGAGGTGGCGGGTCGTATATTTGAACAGATATTAAACCCTCTGCCCAATCAGAAAACGGAATTTGTCTGGGACAGGTTGGACCATTTAGGAAAACCGGTCAGGGGTCCCGTAGTTGCCTGCATTAGTGTGGGTTTTCTTTACGATGCAGTATACTATCTGGCAAGTAATCTCGGCCGGGCATTCGCTCGGGCTGGGAGCGAGATTACAGCAATCATAGCCAGGCAGGAATTGATCTCCTGGAAGCACAGCAATCTAACTGTTTACTCCGAAGTCAGGGGCAGGGGAGTCATCGCAGAGGGTTGGACCTTTTCTTCCCACCATAAAGTCAGTCCCATGAATTTGTCTATCCTGAATAAGGGCGACGGAACAATAATTACGAATAATATTCTCATCATTAAAACCTTGGCTGGGAATGGATACGATGGTTTTAGCGGCGACGGCGGCCCTGCCGTGAATGCGAGTCTTAATAAACCTTTTGGAGTAGCAGTGGATAGCGCAGGAAATATATTTATCGTTGATACCAGTAACCGCCGCATCCGAAAGGTAGACACCAGTGGTATTATCACTACCGTGGCTGGAAATGGAACCTGGGATTACAGCGGCGACGGCGGCCCTGCAACGGATGCGGGTTTCGATCCTAGAGGAGTAGCGGTAGATAGCGCAGGAAATATATTTATCGCGTGTTGGTTTAACAAACGCATCCGAAAAGTGGACACCAACGGTATTATCACAACCGTGGCGGGGAATGGAAACAGAGATTTTAGCGGTGACGGCGGTCCTGCCACGGATGCAGGTTTGGATCCTGGTGGAGTAGCAGTAGACAGCGCAGGAAATATATTTATCCTTGATTACTATAACCGCCGCATCAGAAAGGTGGACACCAGCGGTATTATCACGACCGTGGCGGGGAATGGATACGATGGTTTTAGCGGAGACGGCGGCCCTGCAACGGATGCGGGTTTCAATCCTAGAGGATTAGCGATGGATAGCGCCGGAAATATATTTATCGCTGATTGGTTTAACCACCGCGTCCGAAAGGTGAATACCAGCGGTATTATTACCACCGTGGCGGGGAATGGATACGATGGTTTTAGCGGAGACGGCGGCCCTGCCACGGATGCAAGTCTTAGTATACCATATGGAGTAGCAGTGGATAACGCCGGAAATATATTTATCGCTGATCAATCGAACTACCGCATCAGAAGGGTAGACACCAGTGGTATTATCACCACCGTGGCAGGAAATGGATACGGTGGTTTTAGCGGAGACGGCGGCCCTGCCACGGATGCGGGTTTCGATCCTAGAGGATTAGCGACGGATAGCGCGGGAAATATATTTATCGTTGATAGCTCCCGCATCCGAAAGGTAGGACCACCCTCTGTTTTTGCAGCCTCAATGGTCGGCGGAGACATCCCCTTTGCAGAGGAGAATGGTCTGGGGCATATCATGTCCAGTGATAGTCTTCACAAAACCACCATCGACCTTGATACGGGAGCTATAATACATGAATTCGGCTATGACGAAAACAACAATCTGATCTACATCACCGATCAATTTGGCAACCAAACCACAATCAATCGGAACGGAAACGGTGTGCCGACATCGATTACTTCTCTCGATGGTCTCACGACCCAGTTAACCATAGAAGCCGATAACCATCTTACCCGCATCACCTATCCGGAAGGCAGTTTCTACAGCTTTGAGTACACCCCTGACGGGCTGATGACAGCCAAGATAGAGCCTGAAGCAAATCGATTTGAACATGTGTTTGATTCCAACGGAAAGTTGACGGATGCTATAGATCAGGAAGGCGGACACTGGCAATTCAGCAGAACGGCCTCTGCAAATGGCGATATTCTAACAGAGGTGCTCACCGGAGAAGGAAACCTTACCTCTTACTTGGATTACACATACTCAACCGGGGCTTACACTTCCACCATTAACGATCCTACAGGCTCTCAGGCTCTGTTTAGTGAATCAGGCGATGGGTTGACCGTGAATAAAACCCTTCCCTGCGGTATGGATCTTGAATTTAAATATGGCCTTGATTCTGAGTACAAATTTAAATTTGTTAAAGAAATGATGGAAACCACGCCTTCCGCCCTGGAGAAGGTTACACTCAGGGATAAGACATACCAGGATACGGATACGGACGACATTCCGGATCTGATTACCGAAACGGTGACAGTTAACGGCAAGTCGACGACGTTTGAGAATAACGTTCTCAAATCTCAAAAAACGGTGACGTCTCCTGAAGGAAGAACAATAACCATGCTTTATGATCCTTCAACACTGGTGACAGAAAGTATGAGCATACCCGGTCTTTTTGATACGGCCTACGGGTATGATACCAGAGGAAGGCTGACGTCTGTGGATACCAATACCAGAGGGACCGACCTTACTTATAATGCACAAGGATTTCTGGAATCCATTACCGATCCGGAGAACTACATAACAAGTTACAGTTATGATGCAGTGGGCAGAATGACCGGAATCAACCGCCCAGATGGAAGCTCTATAGGTTTAACCTACAACAAAAACGGCAACATGACCGTGTTAACCAATCCATCAAACATCAATCACGGGTTTGGTTATAACAAGGTCAATCTGAACAACGCATACCAGACCCCGTTGAACGGCAGCTACAGTTATGTGTATGACAAGGACAGGAGACTGAAACAAACCAACTTTCCTTCCGGAAACCAGATCAAAAATATCTATGACACAACACGACTTTCTCAGATCCAGACCCCGGAAGGCAATATCGATTTTGCCTATCTATGTAGTACAAAGGTGGGTTCGATCACAAAGGGAACGGAATCGATCACCTACGGCTACGACGGAAAGCTGGTTACGTCGGAAACCTTAAGCGGTACGTTAAATCGGTCCCTTGGTTATACCTATAACGATGATTTTAATATAACTTCGCTGACCTATGCTGCCGTGACCGAAAGCTACACCTACGACGATGACGGTCTGTTGATTGGGGCAGGGAGTTTTACGATTTCTCGTAATGCCGGAAACGGCCTGCCGGAGACGGTCGCTGGCGACGCGCTAAGCCAGTCCCGGACTTTTAATGGATATGGAGAAGTTGAAGCACAGGACTATTCTATAGGTGGACAAAATCTCACCTCATGGAATCTGACCCGGGATGGTAACGGTAGAATCACCCAAAAGACAGAAACAATTGACGGTGTTACTGCCAATTACGTTTACTCTTATGATGCCATGGGACGTCTTTTGAGTGTCACAAAAGGCATCGATATAGTTGAAGAATATCAATATGATGCCAATGGAACTCGCATTTATGAGATGAATACATTACGAGGGGTTGCCGGAAAGAGTTTTTCCTACGACGACGAAGACCATCTTTTAACCGCAGGCTCCGTAATTTATTCTTATAACCTGGACGGATTTTTAGCGGCAAAGACCGACGGATCAGATGTCACCACCTATGACTATTCATCCCGAGGGGAGCTTTTGAATGTCACCTTGCCTAACGGCCCAGCAATCGAATATTTGCACGATCCATTGGGCAGAAGAATCGCCAAGATGGTTGGCGGCGTCATCGTCGAAAAATACCTCTGGCAGGGGTTAACTCGACTTTTGGCCGTTTATGACGATTCTGATAGTCTGGTGCAGCGTTTTGAATATGCCGACGGACGAATGCCGGTGGCCATGACCAAAGACGGTACCACCTATTATCTCACTTACGATCAGGTGGGTTCGCTAAGAGTTGTTGCCGATGCATCGAGAAATGTGCTAAAAAGAATCAATTACGATTCATTCGGCAACATCATTAAAGATACTGATCCAACCTTTGAAGTGCCGTTTGGATTTGCCGGGGGGCTGCACGATCGGGATACGGGATTGGTTCGCTTTGGGTTCAGAGATTATGATCCTGATACCGGTCGCTGGACAGCAAAAGATCCCATCTTTTTCGATGGCGGGGATACTGACCTTTATGGATATTGTTTAAGTGATCCGACTAATTTTATTGATCCGTTAGGGTTAATAAATTGGAGTGCCGTAGGCAAAGGAGCTATTGCTACGTTCGGCGGTGGTGTTATGGTTGTTGGTGGTGCTATTGCTTCAACAACAGGCGTTGGTGCTGTCGGAGGCGTTCCTGCTGTGATAGGTGGATCTGCCTCTTTTGGATGGGGTGTTTCCCAAATGATCACTGGATTCTTGGATAATGAAATGCCATTTATGGGAGTTAAAGAAGCAGTAATAAAAAACACAACGGATCCTGGATTGTTGCAAGATGAACTACTTGGTATAAATGCATTGGGTGACATGCTATTGACCGGACGAACTGCACCCACTAATGTAGGAAAAATTAATAGCGTTATACAAAGTGGTCAGTCAATTTATAATTCAGGGTCTTCTATCATGGATGCTATAACTGGCGACAACACTGATTCATCACCGTGCAAATAAAAACCAAATGAATTTTTTTAAATTGCCGTAAATGTGTTGAGGGACGATATGTTAGACTTTATTTTTCCAGTTTCATTCGCTCTGTTCGCAATCTTTTTTTTAATTCTTTCCAACAGTAAAAAGAATTATCAAAAATTAGTTGAAAATAATGGTGAAAAGTTCGCTAATAAAGTTAATAAAGGCCTTAAAATATGTGGCTATTTATTATTGGTTTGTTCATTGTTCTGGTTGGCAGGCAATTTTATTTAAAAGTTAGTTTAGATCGATGGTTGAATCTGGATGTAATCCTATCACAGTTTAGAACT
>Ga0316194_10003750_pt1 | contig 10565 bp, 9 predicted proteins | sample CroRivsedime1_MG_FD_204936 | JGI IMG/M metagenome (GOLD analysis project Ga0316194, IMG submission 204936) | Coastal sediment microbial communities from Maine, United States - Cross River sediment 1 | ecosystem: Environmental > Aquatic > Marine > Coastal > Sediment | place: USA: Maine... | reverse complement strand
GTAGCTCTTCAGCACCGGCTGCGCCGAGAAGTGCTGAGGCCAGTCGTTCGGTTTGAATGAATAGGAGTAGACGTGGTTCGCGCTGTCCACCCGGCAGCCCGGATAGGTGTTCTCATGCCAGGTGCCGCCCACGTCGGCATTTTTCTCCAGCACCTCGAAGGGGATGCCGGCATCTTTGAGTCGTTTGGCGGAGAGCAGGCCGGACATGCCCGCTCCGATCACCAGCACCTTGTAGCGCTGTTTGTCTTCCACCGGTACGACCTCGATCTTCGGCTGGGCGTAAGGATCCTCTCCATGCAGCGCTAGCTCGGAAGTAAGAAACTCCACGTACTCGCTTGTGACCTCCTGCCCCACAAGAAAGCTCAGCATCTCTTCGAGCTCTTTATCCGTGGGCATGTAGAAGGGCTTCGGGTCATCCCGGTGGGAAGCGAGCACTTCCAGCGCCCGGGAACGGATCGTGGCGCGCTGCGCTTCCGTGAGCCCGTCATCCGGGCTCAGGAACGCCATCTGCGGTTGAATGTCTCCCCGGATCAGGCTCATGTCACCGGTAAGGTGCACGAGCGCCAGCATCAGGGAGGGAATCTGTGCCTCCTCCAGCGCGGCCGAAAGACGCGCATTATCCAGATCGATTTTCTCCAGCTTTTCCTGTGCAGACATCGTCAGAACCTCACTTGCTACTCAGCCTCACTGCTCAGATTACTGCGGACGGATTCTTGGGAACGCGGGGTCCCGGAACGGCGCCCCCTCCGGCAGTTTCCGCATCCGGGTCAGCGGATGCACCCCGGGATCCGAAGCGGCGCCGGAATTTTCCAGAGCGCCGGGAGCCATGCCCGGGCGCCAGGCTACCACTGCATCCTCGCCGAAAAACCTCAGGCTCAGAGTCCGGCGGCGCCCCGCCACGCCTGTAGCGCCGCCGCCGTGCAGCGCCGCCGGGTGAAACACCAGCACGTCCCCCGGCCCGGTTGGCCAGGAAACCAGCGGCCATCGTGAGCGGTCTGCTTCGATGTCGGGCAGCCGGGGATAGGTGCCATCACCGTACAGCGGCAGGGTATCATCCTCCGGATCGAACCGGGATCCATCGTAAATGGGACCTTGGTGGGAACCCCGGACGAACTCCAGGGCGTGGTCGGAGGCAACCGGGTCGAAGGAGATCCACATGACAGCGAGCTGCGTTCCCCGCACAGGCAGGTAGGGGCTGTCCTGATGCCAGGGCGTGCGCCGGATCTCGCCGCCTTCCTTGCGGAAAACCTGCTCGTACATGAACCAGACATCCGGCTGAGCCCACAGCCCAGCGATCAGATCGCCAATCTCCGTTTCCCGGACCAGCTCATCGTAGGCTGCCAGTGCGGCCGGATTGGCCAGATCCTGATAGAAAATACCCGCGCCGTTTGACGGCAGCTCAGAAGCGCCAGGGCCGGGATGGGCCAGGCTCCAGTCGAATGCTTCCCGTGCCAGCGCCATGGTCGCAGCCGACAATGCGTTTCTGAGGCAAACAGCGCCGTCCGTACGAAACGCAGCCACCTCGACAGAATCGATCATACCTCTGATTCCTCGGATCCCTGATCAGGCTATCGCGTTCCGACCGCGGCGAAAAGGTGTCGGCTTCAGGGGCAATAGATCTCGTGCAACGTTCTAATGACCGGCAGCGCGCTGCTGTCAACGAGCGAATAGTAGATCGTCTGCGCGTCACGCCGCGTTTGGACAATCCCTTTCTGACGAAGCACGCTCAGATGCTGGGACAGGGCAGATTGGCTGAGCGCCACTCTGGCGTTCAGATCTGAAACCGACGACTCGCTCTCCGCGAGAGTGCAGAGGATGAGGAGCCGGTTTCGATTGGCCAGCGTCTTCAGCAGTTCAGCCGCCTCACCTGCACTGGCGCGCATCTGCTCCAGATTGAGCGTGGCAAGCGACAGATCGGTCACGCGATCAGGACTCGGTGGCGAGTTCGCGCTCGGATCTCATACCCAGCTTGCGCATCACGATCGCGGCCGGACAGAAGCCTGTGAACGACTGTTGAAACAGGTTTGCGCCGACGAATACCGTGAGCCACACGAAGGCCGGGTGGACAAAATAGGTCAGTGCCACAGACAGCAACACCATGAACCCAGCGAAAGCTTCTACAGATTTTTCAAGTGACATGTTTTCTCCTCAGCTGTCGTTTTCCGGAGCATCCGGAGTCTTCTGACCGCCATGCCGAGACCGATGATGCGCCTGATGAGATGCAAATTCCGCCGGGTCGATCGACCCATTCCCATCGGCATCGATCTCGGAAAAGGATGGCGCTTCGCTCAGGTGCTTCATCTGCCGGCCCTCGGCTGCGCGTTCCGCGATCCGCTGGCCGCGGGCTTCATAGAACTCCGCCTCGCCAAGCTGGCCATCACCGTCCAGATCGAACTCTTCGAAGGTCGGCGGCCCAGCGCCAGGGCCGTGTTGCGCCAGCAATGGCGTAGCCACCAGGATGCTCGCCAGCGCAGCCGAACGAATCAGATCCGGCATCACCCTCGACCCGCGCCGCCTAACGGCCACGTCCCGAACCTTTGGCTTTGCCTTTGCCACCCTGGCCCTTCCCTTGATCCTGATCCCGTCCATAGCCGTAGGCATGGCCTTTGCCCTGGCTCTGGCTTTTGCCCTGGCTCTGACCTTTGCCCTGGCTCTGACCTTTGCCCTGGCTCTGGCCTTTACCCTGGCTCTGGCCTTTGCCCTGGCTCTGGCCTTTACCCTGGCTCTGACCTTTGCCCTGAGCAGCACCGTCGCCTTCGCCCTGCTCAGCCACATCACCCCGCCGCTCCGTCTCACGGTTCTGGTTACGCACCTGCTCGGTGTTGCCACTCGGGGTCGAGTTCTGGGTCCGGGTCTGGACCTCTTCCTGCGCGCGAGTCTGGCTGGACTCCGCGGCGTTGACTAAGGGTATCGCCAGCATCCCTGCAAGCAGCACCAGTGCGGATGAAATCTTCTTCATTGCGTGACCTCACAATCAACCTTAAATTAGAGCCTCCTAATATAAGATGCTGCGGAGTGGCGAACAGTAGGGGATTCCCCCTAACCGTCAGCATGATGAGCATCGCTATCCGGAAACCGGGGAGCCTGTTATTTTTACTGGGTTCGGCGTACTCGTCAGCCGCCAGAGACTCAACCGTGGATACCGAAGCGCTCACTGCCGGGATTGCCGAGGCAATCGGAGAACGGACTCCTCTGCCCTTTATTGAAGCCGCACTGACTTTGGATGAGGCCTACCAACTGCAGCATCAGGTCACGAAGCGACGATGCCCTGAAGACGGAGGCGGCATCAAGGCCGGCGTTACGTCACAGAGCGCGCAGAAGCACTTCGGAATTGACCGTGCATTGATCGGCAGCCTCTATGGGGACTCGCGCCTCGGCGATCGGTGTCGACTACCTTTCGTTGAAGGACGAATGCTGGAGTGTGAACTGGCCGTTCTCGTTGACTCTGATGGCAATCCGAAACAGATCGCCCCGGCCATAGAGATTGTGCTGGTGCAGTTTTCCCGGCCCGACGATATGACGGCCGAGAATCTGGTTCTGAGTAACCTGGGGGCAGACAGCTACATTGTCGGGGAATTGCAGCCTTGGTCCCCGCCGTATGACGAAGTGACTGCTGAGCTGATGCTCAATGGCGAGATGATTAATCGGGCGCCGGTCACCGACTCACTCGGCGGGCCGGAGAAGTCCACCGCCTGGATCTGTCGGGAAGCGCAGGCCCGGGGATTCGCGATCAATTCAGACACGCTGTTGATGACCGGCGCCTGCGGCAGAGTGGTACCGGCAGAAGTCGGTCACTACTCAGCCGATTTTGGCCCTCTCGGCAAACTGAGCTTCGAGATTTCAGGATAACAGTGCTGCCTGAATTCAGTCAGCGGCTGGTCGGCGGTGGCACCAGCACCTGACCCGAAAATCCGGGGGTCAGCGTACCGTTCTCACGGGCGACGACTCCGTTAACGATCACCAGGTCAAATCCGACAGCCAGCTGCAGGGGGTTGATGTAATCAGCCTGCGCACGCACGCGGTCGGGATGAAAAACCACGATGTCGGCCGCCATACCTGGCCGCAACCGCCCGCGGTCATGGATGCCGATCGTATCCGCCGGCAGCGAGGTCATCTTGCGCACCGCCTCCGGCAGGCTCAATAACCGTCTGCGCACCACATACTCTTCGATCACCTTGGCGAAAGTCCCGTGGCCACGCGGATGAAAGCCCGTTGGACTGCCATCGGAGCTCACAGAGATGTCCGGATCGATCAGCAATCGGGTCTGCAGCGCATCGTTCATGACGAAGTATGCAGCGCTTCCCCCTTGAGGCCCGATCACGTCGATGAGCACGTCTTCAAACGGCATCTCGAGCCGAGCCGACACCTCCGCCAGCGTTTCACCCACGAACGGCTGCATGCCAAGCAGCGTCGCTTCCGGTCCGTTGCGGGCATTCACCCGGTTGCGCAGATAGTCCGCCAGATCCTCGCGGCGGATCTGCTTCGCCTCTTCGAACTGCTCCGCAGTCTTTGCCCAGACAGGGAACAGAAGTGCGATTCCCGCATAGCTTGCCGTATAGGGGTAGCTGTCCGCGCTGATTCGGATCCCTGCCGTTCTGGCTTCAGCCAGCAGCTCGAGAATTTCCAGCGCCCTCGCTTCACCCCGGCCATAGACGCTTTTCAGATGCGCAACATGCACCCTGGCATGCTCACCCTGACTCAGCAGCTCGCCGATGGAAGCGGCAAGCTGGTCATCGTCTTCGTTGCGCACGTGGCTCATGATGAGTCGGTTCCGAGCACCCACCACCTCGGCCAGCGCCTGCAGCTCGGCAGAGGAAGCGTTGAGTCCCGGGTTGTACTCGAGCCCGCTGCTCAAGCCGAAACAGACGTCCAGATCGGCGTCGAGCCGTTCGAGCATCCGCTGCAGGGCTTCGGGGTGAGGTTCCGGAACCCTGCCGATCCCACTCTGGCTGCGCAGCGTGCCGTGACCGACGAACATCGCCAGATTGACCCCGACGCCACGCTCTGTAACCTCATCCAGCCAGGCTGCCAGATTCGGCACATCCGGACTGTCGCCATCCTGGCCAAGTGAGATGGTGGTTACGCCCATGGCCAGGAAATTCTCGAATGCCGGCGTCTGCAACGGGTCGCCATGGCTGTGCGGATCGATGAATCCCGGCGCCACATAGCGGCCGGCTGCATCGATCACTCTGTCTGCTTGAGATGCTGCGTGGCTACCGATACTGATGATGCGACCGCCATCCACCACAACGTCCGCCTGAACAGGCTCACCTCCCTCACCGTCCAGCACCAGACCGTTCAGGATCACAAGGTCGACCGAATCGGCTCCCACCGAGGCAGCCGTCGTATTCCGATCAGGCGCATCGCACCCGGTCAGCAGAAACATCTGCAGAATGATGAAAGATCGGGCGATCCACTTTTTTAACATAGCAGTCCATTCTCAATGAGCCTCTCCTATCCAGCTTTGCATCGTACACGCGAACTTCCGACACGCGACGGATAAATACAGGTCGCCGGGATCTCCCGGCCGACTTTGATCCGCAGGGTCAACTAAGATGCGTGCCTGTACTATCTTGCAGGGGTTATCGAAGAAATCGTCGCGCTCGCGATCCGTGCGCCCTCCTCCTGGTGATCCTGATCAGCATAGCGATGGGTTACCCCGACGAGTCATTTCCAGCGAATGCCGTGGTCTCGCATCGGCGAGAGGTGTCGGAAGTCGCCAGCTTTCTCGGCTTCGACTGATCCCGCCACCATCAGGCTGACTGGCGCAGTACCTCTCCGCCTGGCGGGGAATGCCTTAGCTCAGATCGGATTCCGCTCCAGCAGCTGCCGGGCAATGATGATGCGCTGCAGCTCGTTCGTGCCCTCTCCGACTACCAGCAACGGGGCGTCCCGGTAGTAGCGCTCAACCACGTTCTCCGGCGAGTAGCCGTAGGCGCCGTGGATTCTGAGCGCTTCGCTGCTGTTCTCCATCGCTGCTTCGGTCGCGAAGAGCTTGGCCATCCCTGCCTCGAGATCGCAGCGTTCGCCGCTGTCGTAGGCCTTGGCTGCCTTCTCTGTCAGAAGACGGGCAGCTTCGACATTGGTCGCCATGTCCGCCAGCTTGATCTGGATTGCCTGGTGAGTCCCGATCGGCTGCCCGAACGTCTCCCGCACCTGCGCGTAGCTGATGCTGGCGTCCATCGCCGCGCGCGCCACCCCCACCCCACGGGCGGCGACGTTGATACGACCGAGCGCGAGACCGGACAGGATCTGCTGCAGCCCCCGGCCCTCCGTCTCGCCGATGAGGTTCGACGCCGGCACCCGAACCGCATCGAAGACCACCTCGCCGGTATCCACACCTCGATAGCCCAGCTTCTTCAGTTTATGAGCCTGATAGCCCATGGATTTTTCGATGAGCAGGAGGCTCATGCCCTTGTGCCTCGGCTCGATATCCGGATCCGTCTTCACCAGCACGGCCAGGATGTTGCCTTCGACGGCGTTGGTGATCCATTGCTTCGTACCGGAGACCAGATAATCGTCGCCATTTTTGACTGCCCGCATGCGGATCGCCTGCAGGTCCGTTCCGCAATCCGGCTCCGTGAGCGCGATGCCGCCGCGCAGCTCGCCGGTCGCCATTCGTGGCAGGTAGGTTTCCTTCAGCTCGGTGGTGCCGAACTTCTCCAGCGCAGCGCACATGATCAGGTGCGAATTGAATATCCCGCTCACACTCATCCACACCGCCGCAACTCGCTCGACGATCCGCGCATAAGTGCTGGCGGTTAAACCCATCCCGCCGTACTCGGTGCCGATGGTCGCGCCGAACAGCCCGAGCATTTTCATCTTCTCGACCATTTCGTGCGGATACTCATCCGCAAGCTCATAGTCCCGCGCGATCGGCTCTACCTCTCGCTCCAGGAACCTATCAACCGCATCCAGAACGATCTGCTCGTCGCTCATGTCAGGGAACCTCTAGTCAGTAGTCCAGCTGATCATCCACGGCAAAACCCCGTTTCGGCACCAGCAGAGCACGCTCAAAGCTGATCACCCGGGTGCCATCCTGTTTGTTGCCCACCGATTCCACGGTGACAATCCCCTGATTCGGTCGCGACTCTGATTCACGAATGTCGAGAACTTTCGATTCCGCGTAGAGCGTGTCGCCAATGAACACCGGGCCGGTCAATCGAACCTTGTCCCAACCCAGGTTCGCCACCGTTTTCTGAGAGATATCGGAGACCGACATGCCGGTCACCAGGGAGAGGGTCAGGCAGGAATTCACCAGCACCTGGCCGAACTCGCTCTTCCCGGCATACTCCCGGTCGAAGTGCAGCGGGTGCTGATTCATTGTCAGCAACGTGAACCAGGTGTTGTCCGCTTCCGAGATGGTTCGCCCGGGTCGATGTTCATAAACATCGCCCACAGTGAAGTCCTCAAGGTAGCGTCCGTACGACTCCCGATACCGCTGCTTACCGACCGGCTTCGCTTCAGCGACCATATCCCGCCCTCTCGCCTACATCGCCCTGAAGACTACCGGCTTCAGGGCCGGAACTGCAGCGGTCTCGGCACCAGGTTGCTGGATGCAGAAACCACCCGGTAGGCCATCTCCACCCAGTCACACACATAGCGTCTGGTGTCACGGGGATCGATCATCTCCTCGATCTGAAACCGGTTGAGCGGACCGGTCGGACCCCGCGCGCTCTCGATTCTCGCCATGAGCTCCTCACGCAACGCCACCGGGTCTTCCGCTTCGGCGAGCTGGCGTTTGTAAGCGGCCTCGATTCCCCCTTCAGGCGGAATGCCGCCCACGTCCGCCGCCGGCCACACCACCCGCATGGAGGGTCGGGATCGAGGTGTAGCGTAGTTGTTGCCCGCCACCCCGAAACTGCGCCGCATCAGCACGCTGAAGATCGGGATCTTCACCTGCGCGAAGGCCACCATCCACTCGCCGCCTTTGCGGATCGTGCCGGCCTGCTCATGCTCGAGCCCGACCGCAAAGCCCGGGTTGTCGATCAGGTTCAACACCGGCAGGTGGAAAAGATCGCAGAGGTCGAGGTGACGGGTGAGCTTATCGCAGCCGTCTGCCGTCAGCGCCCCGCCGTTGGCGTGCTGACTGTCGGAGGCGATCACACCGACCGGATAGCCATTGAACCGCGCAAAACCCACCACCTGATCCGTGCCCCAATGCGGACCGATCTCGAAGAACGAGTCCCTGTCCGCCATGAGCCGGATGGCTCGACGGATATCGAAGGTCGTGGTGCGCTTACGCGGAATGATCGTAAACAGCGCTTCTTCCCGCCTGTCGACCGGATCCGCCGGGTCCGGCGCCAGCACAGGCGGCGCCTCATAGACGCTGGCGGGCAGGTAGGAGAGAAAGCGACGCGCCATCGTCGCAGCCTCGGCTTCCGTTTCCGCGAGATTGTCCACCGAGCCGTTCCGGCAGTGGATGTGCCAGCCGCCGAGATCCTCTTTGCTGATGTCGTAGCCCATGGCGTGGGAAACTACCGGCGGGCCGGCAACGAACAGCTGCGAAATGTCCCTGACCATCACGGAAAAATGCCCAAGCACCGCCTTGGCCGCACCAATACCCACCACGCTGCCGAGCAGCATATTCACCACTGGCACAGTGGCCAGTTGCTCCGCATACATGCTGCTGCCGAGATGGCCCGGCAGGAAAGACCCACCACCACCAGCCACCCTGGGCCGACCGGCCTTGATGGCGCCGGAGCTTTCTTTCGCCTTGCTCTCACCTGTCTTTTTCTGCTCCGGCACCATCGCGGCAACGCTGCCACCACCGGAAGATCCGTCCAGCAGCCGCACGGAGGGGATGCGCATCTCGATGGCCAGCCGATCCAGGTAACCGCTTTTGGCACCGATCGCGCCATCCGCGTGCCCGCCACGGGAAGTGAAGTCATCAGCGCAGACGACAACCGTCCGCTCATCGATGTTGCCCCAGCCACCAACACTGTTGGCCGGCGTGAACGCGTCGATCTGGCCCTCCTCATCGTAGGAGGCAAATCCTGCAATGCTGCCCACCTCACGAAAGGAGTCCGAATCGAGTAGAAGATCGATCCGCTCGCGGCAGGTGAGCTTGCCCCGATCCCGCTGGCGCACCACGCCGGGGTCGTTGGAGCCTGGCGCCAGACGGGCTTCGGCGAGACCTCTGAGGGTATCCACCTCACCCAACGTCGGCGCCCAGGTGTCTGCGCCATAAGCCACCACCTCCCCAGCAGCGGACTCATCCGGAAGGATCGCGGCGACAATCTGTCCGGCGCTGACGCTGTCGCCTTCCGCGAGCGACAGCATGCCAACCACTTCGCCCGCGCATGGCGCTGCAATCACAGATTCCATCTTCATCGCGCTGACAACCAGCAGGGTCTCGCCCGGGGCAACCCGATCACCCGTTTGCGTCGGCACCGAAACCACCGAACCGGCCATGGGTGCTTCCACCCCCTGCTGGCCCGGTTCGAGCGGCAGGCCCGGCAGCGCCATGGGTGCCGTGCCGGCAGCCGTCGCTGCACTGCCGATGCTCACCGATTGCTGCTCGAGCAGTGCCAGCGCCGGGCCTTTGGCGGCCACGCCTTGCGGGCGCTGGCTGAGTTCCGGAGCTTCCTCCAGCAATGATGTGCGGGCATCTCCTGAGCGTACGGCTTCATGCGCGAGGATCACATCGAGCTGAGGCAGATTCGTCGGCAGACCGGCCACCTGATATTCCGCCAGAGCCTGACGCGTGCGGGTCACGGCCGCCCGGTAATCACTCGCTGTGCATATGACCTTGGCCAGCAGCGGGTCGAACTGCGGAGGCGGTTGATAGCCGCCATAGCCATTGCCATCGACTCGCACGCCGGCACCCGAAGGTTCCTTGTAGGCGGCGATAACGCCGGCACCCTGCACCACCACCCGCGCCTGAACCGCGTACCCGCGCGGCGCGCCAACCCGATCCTGATCAGCGAGGCCGAGCTCGCCCAGACTCGCGCCCGCAGCGATCCGGAACTGGGCCTCGATCAGGTCGACACCCATCACCTGTTCCGTGATCGTGTGCTCCACCTGAATGCGCGGATTGCACTCGATGAACCAGTAGGCACCCTCTTCAGGCGAAACCAGAAATTCCACCGTGCCGGCATTCTGATAACCTGCGGCGACGGCCATCTTCACGGCATCCGCGAGCAGTCGGCCTCGAAGCTCGTCGTCCAGACCGGGCGCCGGGGCAATCTCGATCACCTTCTGATGGCGGATCTGAATCGAGCAATCCCGCTCGCGCAGGTGCACGACATTGTCCTGATCATCCCCCAGGATCTGCACCTCGATGTGTCTCGGCCGTTCGATCCGCTTCTCCAGAAACAGCGTGCCATCGCCAAAGGCGGCCTCTGCCTCACCCGCACAGCGGGCGAACGCATCCGCCATCTCCGCAGCGGAGCCCACCAGTCGCATGCCCCGCCCGCCGCCGCCGGCTGCAGCTTTGAGCAGCACCGGATATCCGGCCTCTTCCGCGGCACGGACGGCGGCATCAGGGTCGAGCAACGACTCTGCGCTCCCCGGCACCGTCGGCACGCCGAGTTCACGGGCGAACGCGCGTGCCTGAACCTTGT
>Ga0316194_10003747_pt1 | contig 10567 bp, 7 predicted proteins | sample CroRivsedime1_MG_FD_204936 | JGI IMG/M metagenome (GOLD analysis project Ga0316194, IMG submission 204936) | Coastal sediment microbial communities from Maine, United States - Cross River sediment 1 | ecosystem: Environmental > Aquatic > Marine > Coastal > Sediment | place: USA: Maine... | reverse complement strand
TCCAGGTGGAAACACTCGATGCCAATTGCCGCGATTTCGGCATCGTTGAATTCGGAATGAATGATCCCCGCCAGGGAATCGTTCATGTCATTGGACCGGAACAGGGCGCCACTCTTCCCGGCATGACTGTGGTGTGCGGTGACTCCCATACCGCCACCCATGGTGCCTTCGGGGCCTTGGCCTTCGGCATCGGCACATCCGAAGTGGAGCATGTGATGGCGACCCAGTGCCTGGTCCAGCACCGCATGAAAAACATGCTGGTCCGGGTGAACGGCCGCCTCGGCCGCGGCGTAACCGCCAAGGATCTGATTCTGGCAACCATCGGCCGCATCGGTACGGCCGGTGGCACCGGCTACGCCATCGAGTTTGACGGCGAGGGTATACACGCGCTGTCCATGGAAGGGCGCATGACGGTATGCAACATGGCGATCGAAGCGGGCGCCCGGTCCGGCATGGTGGCGGTGGACGATGTCACCATAGACTATTTGGCGGACCGCCCGTACGGCCCGAAGGGCGCAATGTTTGATCGTGCCGTCAAGGCCTGGCGAACCCTGCACAGCGACCCCGACGCGGTGTTCGATCACGTGGTCGAAATGGATGCAGGCAGTTTGGCGCCGCAGGTCACCTGGGGCACCTCACCGGAGATGGTGCTCAATGTGGACGAAACGATACCGGACCCCCGGAACGAACCGGACCCAACCCGTCGCGAGGGCATCGAACGAGCCTTGGTCTACATGGATTTGAAGCCGGGTATGCGGCCGGCGGATATTAAGCTGGACCGGGTGTTCATTGGCTCCTGCACCAACTCGCGGATCGAGGATCTTCGCGCCGCCGCCGAAGTGGTTCAGGGGCGGGCGGTGGCGCCGAGCCTCAAGCAGGCCATGGTTGTCCCGGGCTCCGGTCTGATCAAACGCCAGGCCGAACAGGAGGGACTGGATCGGATATTCCTCGACGCCGGGTTCGAGTGGCGCGAGCCGGGGTGTTCCATGTGCCTGGCGATGAACGCGGACCGGTTGGGTCCGGGGGAGCACTGCGCGTCCACCTCAAACCGTAACTTCGAGGGTCGCCAGGGGCACGGAGGCAGAACCCATTTGGTGAGCCCGCCGATGGCCGCCGCAGCCGCCGTGGCCGGGCACTTTGTCGATTCGCGGCAGTATTCAGCAGCAGTTTGAGGACCGGTACATGGAACCATTCAGACAGCATCGTGGACGCGTCGTCCCCCTGGACCGAGCCAATGTGGACACGGATGCGATTATTCCAAAACAGTTTCTAAAGTCGGTAAAAAGGACTGGATTCGGTGAGAGCCTGTTTCACGCGTGGCGCTATCTGCCGCCCAGCGATGAGCATGGAGAACACCGGCTGAATCCGGATTTCGTCCTGAATCATCCTCATCATCAGGGCGCCAGCATTCTTCTGGCGCGCAAGAACTTTGGCTGCGGCTCGTCGCGTGAGCATGCGGTCTGGGCGCTCGGTGAGGCGGGATTCAGAGCTGTGATCGCACCCAGTTACTCGGAAATTTTTTTTAATAATTGCTTTAAAAATGGCTTTTTACCAATTGTTTTAGAAGAAAATATTATTGAACAGCTTTTTCAGGAAGTGGATGCACTGCGCGGCTATGAACTGCTGGTCGACCTGGAAAACAGGCGGATCGAGACGCACCACGGAGAGCATATTTCTTTTGAAATCAATGAATTTCACCGGATGTGCCTGATTGAAGGGTTGGATCAGATTGGTCTGACACTGCAGCACCGGGACGCAATCGAAGCCTACGAGTCCCAGCGACGGGAACAAGCACCCTGGCTGTTTCAGGGGCCGGCCGAGGCGGCGAAATGAGCGCTGACATACTTATCCTGCCAGGTGACGGCATCGGCCCGGAGATCATGGCTCAGGCGGTCAGGGTACTGGATGTGCTTAGAACGGATCACGGGCTGGAGACGCAATGCGCCCAAGGGCTGCTGGGTGGGGCCGCCATCGAAGCCACCGGTGTACCGTTGCCTCCGGATACCCTCGAGCTGGCGCGCCACAGCAAGGGGATACTGCTGGGTGCAGTCGGCGGACCACGCTGGGACGGAATCGATCGAGCCCTGCGTCCGGAGCGGGGCCTGCTGCAACTGCGTAGCGATCTGGATCTGTTCGCCAACCTCCGACCAGCCGTGCTTTACCCTCAGTTGGCGGAGGCCTCCAGTCTCAAGCCAGAGTTGGTGGCGGGCCTGGATATCATGATCGTGCGTGAATTGACCGGCGGCATCTACTTCGGTGAACCGCGCGGCATTCGAACCCTGGAGAACGGAGAGCGGCAGGGCTTCAACACACTGGTTTACAACGAGCACGAAGTTGAAAGGATCCTGCGGGTCGCATTCGAGACGGCGACCCGTCGTGGCGGGCGGCTGTGTTCAGTGGACAAGGCCAACGTGCTGGAGGCCACGGTACTTTGGCGGGAGGTGGCGGAATCGCTCGCCAAAGACTACCCCCAGGTCACCCTGGAGCACATGTATGTGGACAATGCGGCGATGCAGCTTGTGCGGGCGCCCAAGCAGTTCGATGTCATGGTTACCACCAACATGTTCGGCGATATCCTGTCGGACTGTGCAGCCATGTTGACCGGATCCATTGGCATGTTGCCGTCGGCCTCGCTGAACGGGTCTGGCCAGGGCATGTATGAACCCATCCACGGATCGGCGCCGGACATTGCCGGGCGCGATCTGGCTAACCCGCTTGCCACCATCCTGTCCGTAGCGATGATGTTGCGCTACTCCTTGGACCGCATCGACCTTGCACAGCGGGTTGAGGCTGCCGTGGGTGCGGTACTGGACAGCGGTTTACGGACTGCGGACATCATATCGCCCGGCACCCGCTCGGTAGGCACCGCCGAGATGGGGGACGCCGTCATTCGGGCGCTCCGGCTCTGATCCGGCCCGCCCAATACGCACCGTCTATTGCGAAAATGCTCAAACGGTGCGTCCCATAATTCGCTTGTTGCAGTGGATTTCCAAACAGTAAAGTTTCATCGCATCACCGGGCGTTGCCGTGGGGCAGACTCTGGTGAAGAGGGGTTTTGTCGGTCATGAGCAGAAAGTTTGATGTTGCGGTCGTAGGTGCCACCGGCGCGGTGGGCGAGGTGATGCTGAGCATTCTCGAGCAACGTGGATTCCCGATCGGTTCGGTATATCCGCTGGCGAGCAAACGGTCCGCCGGCAACCACATCAGCTTCGCCGGCAAAACCCATGAGGTGGGTGATCTGGCGCAATTCGATTTCTCCAAGGCTCAGATCGGTTTGTTTTCGGCGGGCGGATCCGTGTCGGCAGAGTATGCCCCGAAGGCAGCCGCCGCTGGATGTGTGGTGGTGGACAATACATCACACTTCCGCAACGACACAGATGTTCCGCTGGTTGTGCCGGAAGTGAATCCGCACGCGGTAGCCGATTACACCAGCCGCGGCATCATCGCGAATCCAAACTGCTCCACCATTCAGATGGTTGTGGCACTCAAGCCGATTATGGATGCGGTGGGTATCGAGCGAATCAACGTGGCGACCTACCAAGCCGTTTCCGGAACCGGAAAAGACGCCATCACCGAATTAACGGAGCAGAGTGCGCAATTGCTCCAAGGCCAGAACCCCGAATGTTCCGTGTATCCCAAACCAATTGCCTTTAATGCATTGCCGCACATCGATGTATTTATGGAAAACGGATACACCCGCGAAGAAATGAAGATGGTATGGGAGACGCGCAAAATCCTTGAGGATTCCACTATACAGGTCAACCCAACCGCAGTCCGTGTTCCGGTGTTCTATGGTCATTCCGAAGCAATCCATTTGGAAACCCGGGACAAGATTACAGAGGTTGCGGCCCGGGATTTGCTTTCCAAAGCTCCCGGCGTGGTTGTGTTGGATGAGCGTCGTGACGGTGGCTACGCCACGGCGGCGACGGAAGGCGCAGGCGAGGACGGTGTTTTCGTCAGCCGAATCCGAGAAGACATCTCTCACCCACGGGGCCTGGATATGTGGGTCGTCTCGGACAACGTGCGCAAAGGCGCCGCTCTGAACAGTGTCCAGATAGCGGAAATTCTGATACAAAAGTACCTGTAATCAAGCCAGTAGCATTCGGTTTTGACCCCAACACGGTCAAGCAACCCGGACGGTGGCCAAGGCAGGTGCGAACGAGTTGATAATGACTGAAACTGGGGAATCGTCGATGAAACGGACATTGGTGCGCACGCTCGCAGCGTCGGTCGCCGCATTGCCGGGCGCCGCCTTTGCTTTGGGACTGGGTCCAATCCAGGTCAATTCCGCTTTCGATCAACCGCTGGATGCCAAAATCCCGATCATCGCGGCTCGCCCCGGTGAAATCGATCAACTCTCGGCCAGTATTCCGGGGCGGGCGTTGTTTGAACGCATGGGCATGGAACCGACCCCGGTGCTGAATCAGTTGACCTTCACCGTGGAGGGACTGGACGGTCGTCAACCTTACATTCAAGTGCGATCCAGGGGCTCAGTCAGAGAGCCGTTGCTGGATATTCTGGTCGAGGTCAGCTGGGCAAGCGGCCGAATTCTCCGCGACTACTCCATTTTTCTCGACCCGCCCAACGTCGCACGCCGTGCCAAAGCCTCCAGACAGAGCCGGACGGCCCAGGCTCCACAACGCAGCACGGCGCCGGTCAGGGCCTCAAACCCACCCAGCACGCCGCGTTTTTCCGGTGACCGCTACCAAGTCGGGCAGGGCGAAACCCTTTACAGCATTGCCAATCAGACACGCCCCGACGGTTCAGTCAGCACCAACCAGATGATGATCGCGCTTTTCGAGGCGAATCCCGACGCCTTTTTCGCACCCAATATTGACAGCCTGAACGCCGGTGCCGATCTTCGCGTACCGAGCCGGGACGAAGTGGCGGCGATATCGGAGAGCCAGGCATTGGCCGCCATTCGGGAACAATCAACCGCCGTGGCAGCAACCAGCCCAAGTGCCGATGCGTCGGTTACGGCGGCCGCAGCGACCCGGGACACCCCGGAAGCGTCCGTCAGTGAAGCAGGATCGGAAACCCCGGCATCAACACCGGAGACCGTTGCAGAGGCCGCATCCGAGCCGATGGTGCGGCTGGTCCAAAGCACCGAGGGTGGTGCCGAAGTGCCAGGTGTCGAGGGTTCGGGTTCGGGTTCCGGGGAGGCCGCAAGCCAGACCGAGGGTACCTCGGCGTTCACCATGGGGTCCGGCGAAGCTTTGATACGCCTGGAAGACAACGGAATGGGTCTGCGGCTGGTCGGCATGGACGGTTTGAGTTCGCGTCTGCCGGCCCTGATCGCACTTCAGGACAGCAGTCTGGCAGTGGGCGCAGTCCGCCCGGTGACTGACGATTCCGCGGTTCAGGCCACGCCCGAGTCCGCGATGGTTGACACTGATGCGGGTGAAATCGCTGACGCGGGTGAAATCGCTGACGCGGGTGAAAACCCGGAGTTTGCCGGTGAGGTGACACCGGTTTCCTCGGAGATGGATGCGGTTCCGGAATCGACGGTTACCGCAGAGACGCTGGAGTCCGGGGCAGAGCAGATGGCCGATACGGCGGCGCAGGTCGTTGACAGCGGTAACGATGGCAGCCCGCTCGACTTTGACGGGGCTGCGGAAGAGGCAACTCAGGCGATGGCTGCCGCGCTTCCGGCAACCGATCAAAGTTCGGAACTGACGAGCCCCGCCGAAGAGCCGGTACTTGAAGAAAACAGCGCGGCGGCGTCCCCCGCGCAGGATGCTGAAACATCGACCCAAGGGCTGCCGCAGGTTGCGGCCGCTGTGACGGAACCCGAAGCAGAATCTACACCGGTGGAGGAACAGAGTGCGGCGGAAGTTCTGCCCAAGGAAGGCCTGGATCTCTGGCTGGACCGCGGCCGAAATATGATCGCCGAAGCCAAGGGGCAGATCCAAGGACTGGGCGTAGCGAGCGAACCCAGAACCCTGGCCATGGTAGGCGGTGGCTTGCTGCTTCTGCTGCTGCTGACACTGCTCATGGTGCGGAAGCTATTCAACTCCGCCGGCTCTCAGCCCGCTGCCAAACGGGCAGCGGCAAGCCCGGCAGCGACGAACAGCGTCCCGCAGAGTATGGATCCGATGGAACAGGCCACCCATCTTATCGCAAACGGGGAACCCAACCGTGCCGTCTCCCTGCTTCGCGGTCTGATGGCGCGCGACTCCGACAACGCACGGGTGGCCCTGACGCTGATGAGCGCCCATCTGGCGGCGGGCGACGCCGACGGGTTCACCCACGATGCGGAGACCCACCGATCCGTTTTGGAACTCGGAGGGGTCTGGGATGAGGTCGAGGAAATGGCCCAAGACCTGTGCCCCGCTCACCCGCTGTTCGCTGAGCACGATTCTGTGCTCGATGAGGAAGATCACTCGGACAGCGTGGTCGATTCAGAATTCGACAATGACGATGTGTTCGCCCTCAGAGACGACAGCGAACCGAAACAGGATGTCGAAGCACATTCCGTCGACACGCACGCCGGCCACGATGAGGAACCGGTCGAGGCACAGGTCGCGGAAACCGCCTCGGCGCCCGTCAAGCAGGCTGATATACTCGAATTCACCCCGGCGCCGCGGATGGAGTCCGAGGCGGATGCTGAGCCGGATCAGGACAGTCCCAGCGTTGCCGACGACGCGCTGGAATTTGAGTTCGAGGAGTACCGTACCGCGTCCGATTCGGACCTTACCGAAGAGGATCTGGTCAGCGCTGAATCCGCCAGCGAACTGGAGGATGTCGGTGTCGCGTTGGAACAGGAATTCGCCAAACTTGAAGCCGAGGGATTGACGGAGATTCTGGAGCCGGAGTTGGGCGAGACCGACTCTTTGCTGTCCTCACTAGACACGGAAGGCGGAGAGGTGATCGACTTTGATGCCGGCCTGGACGAAGGTCTCGATGACGAAGATCAATCGTTCATTGAAACCAAACTGGATCTCGCCACCGCATATCTGGAAATGGGCGACGATACGGGTGCGCGCTCGCTCTACCAGGAAGTGCTGGAAGAGGGCAACGACGACCAAAAGCGCCTTGCCATGACGGGACTCCAGAAGCTGGGTTGACAACCCGGGCAGGCGGGTGCGCCAATAAGTGAACGCACAGGCCGGACTGTCTCAGTCCGGCCTTTTTTCTATGGCTGAGGCATTGAAACCCACATGCGCATCGCGCTCGGCGTCGAGTATGACGGTACCCGATTCCGCGGCTGGCAAAGCCAGGCCTCGGGCGTACGTTGCGTCCAGACGGAGTTAGAAGCGGCGCTGACGCGCGTCGCGGATCAATCGATCCAGACAATATGCGCAGGACGCACCGATGCGGGTGTCCATGCCACTGCCCAGGTGGTCCATTTCGACACCACGGCCGAGCGTCCGGATCACGGCTGGGTGCTGGGTTGCAACTCAAACGTGCCCAGGGACCTGGGCGTGCGTTGGATGCGGTCTGTGTCCGACGATTTCCATGCACGCTTCTCGGCAACCGAACGACACTATAAGTATCTGATTCAGGATGATCGGGTACGCCCCACCTTGCTGCGCCATCGAGTGACCTGGACCCGCAAACGTCTGAGCGTGGAGCGCATGGCAAAGGGTGGACGGCATCTGCTGGGCGAGCACGATTTCTCGTCATTTCGCTCCTCGGAGTGCCAGGCCCACAGTCCAATTCGGACCGTCGATCAACTCACCATTCGGCGCGCCGGGCAGTTTGTGGTGATGGATGTTCAAGCCAACGCCTTTCTGCACCATATGGTGAGAAACATCGCAGGCGTTCTGATGGCGGTCGGCAGCGGCGACTGCTCGACCCAGTGGCCGGCAGACGTACTCAAAGCCCGAGATCGGCGAGCCGGTGGCGTGACGGCACCGGCCCAAGGGCTGTATCTTGTGGGCGTGCGCTATCCCGAATGCCATGACCTACCCGAATCCGGCGGGGATCTGCTGCTACTGGGCTAAGGCATCTATGCGTGACTATGGTACCCTGCGCGCCTTGCTGGACCACCTGGACTAGGGCGTTACGGTGCAAACGCGCATCAAGATTTGCGGGCTCACGCGGCCAGAGGATGCGGTCGACGCTGGACGTGCCGGTGTTGACGCGGTTGGACTGGTGTTTCATCCGCCCAGCCCACGGAATCTGCCACCGGAACAGGCCGTTTCCCTGGTACAGGCAGTGCCACCTTTTGTGACCGTTGTCGGGCTGTTCATGAACGCGAAGGCGGATTGGATCCGGCGTTGCCTGGATACGGTGTCACTGGATGTGCTCCAATTCCATGGTAATGAACCGGCGGCATTCTGCCGCAGCTTCGGTCGACGCTACATCAAGGCCGTGGCCATGGGCGCAGTACACAACCCCAGCGCATACGTTCAGGATTTCCCGGACGCGAGCGGATTCTTGTTCGATTCCCACGGTGGGGAGCGAATGGGGGGAACCGGCGAGCGTTTTGAATGGTCTCGGTTACCCACGGGGCTTAAAACGCCGTTGATTCTGGCCGGCGGACTGAACCCTGAGAACGTGGCGGAGGGGGTTCGGCAGGTGCGCCCTTATGCGGTAGATGTAAGCAGCGGGGTGGAATCGGCGAAAGGTATCAAGTCCGCAGACCGGATTGCGGAGTTCGTACGAGGAGTAAAACGTGGTGAAGCCGGCTGAGTCTTTTGTGCCTTATCAGTATCCCGATCCGAGTGGCCACTTTGGCCCATATGGCGGTCGGTTTGTCTCGGAAACTCTGAGCGAAGCGCTGGATAACCTGACCGAAGCGCACCGGCGCTACCTGCAGGACCCGGAGTTTCTGGCCGAGCTCGACCGAGACCTGTCGGATTACGTTGGCAGGCCATCGCCGCTGTATCTCGCCGAGCGCTGGAGCAAGCGTGCCGGCGGAGCGCGTATCTATCTCAAACGGGAAGATCTCAATCACACCGGCGCGCACAAAATCAACAATGCCGTCGGCCAGGCGCTTCTGGCCAAACGTATGGGTAAGACCCGCATCATCGCCGAAACCGGAGCGGGACAGCACGGCGTGGCCACGGCCACCGTGGCTGCACGGCTCGGGCTTGAATGCGTGGTCTACATGGGGTCCGAAGACATCCAGCGACAGTCCCCGAACGTCTACCGCATGAAACTGCTGGGCGCCAAGGTGGTGCCGGTGGAATCCGGCTCGAAGACGCTCAAAGATGCCCTCAACGAGGCCCTGCGCGACTGGGTCGCGAATGTCGACGACACCTTTTACATCATCGGAACGGTGGCGGGCCCACATCCTTACCCGACGCTGGTGCGGGATTTTCAGGCTATTATCGGGCGTGAAACACGCGAGCAGGTGTTGGCCCGGGAGGGCCGGCTTCCCGATGCCGTGGTGGCCTGCGTCGGCGGTGGGTCAAATGCTATCGGCATTTTTTATCCGTTCATAGACGATCCAACGGTCGCGCTGTATGGGGTCGAGGCAGGAGGTGACGGGTTGGACAGTGGCCGGCATGCCGCACCACTGTGCGCGGGGAAACCGGGCGTCCTGCACGGAAACCGGACCTATCTGATGGAAGATGCCAATGGTCAGATCATCGGCACGCATTCCATTTCAGCAGGCTTGGACTATCCCGGTGTCGGACCGGAACACGCTTGGCTCAAGGACATCGGCCGGGCCCGTTACGTGGCGGTTGACGACGACACGGCGCTAGCCGCGTTTCATGACTTGGCGCTCACCGAAGGTATCATTCCGGCGCTGGAATCAAGCCACGCGCTCGCCTTTGCAGACACCCTGGCAGCGGAAATGCGCCGTGACCAGATCCTGGTGGTGAATCTGTCCGGACGGGGCGACAAAGACATCAACACCATAGCCACGCTCGAAGGTATGCAACTTTGACAACATGTCTCAAGCGAGGTCGCCAATGAACCGGATCGAGCAGCGATTCAAGGCTCTGTCGCAAGATGGACGCAAGGCGCTGATACCCTATGTGATGGCTGGCGACCCGTCGCTTGCCGAAACCGTCCCGCTGATGCACGCCCTGGTGAAAGCAGGCGCTGATCTAATCGAGCTCGGTGTCCCGTTTTCCGATCCCATGGCGGATGGTCCAGTCATACAGGCGGCGGGAGAGCGTGCCTTGGCCCAGGGCGTATCGCTACAGGATGTCCTCGGATTGTTGCACCAGTTCCGCACGAACGACACTGGCACGCCGGTCCTGCTGATGGGCTATCTCAATCCGATCGAAATCATGGGTTACGACACCTTCGCAGACGCCGCGGCATCCGCTGGAGTGGACGGCGTCCTGACAGTCGACTTACCTCCCGAGGAATCAGACCCACTGTTGAGCGCCTTGGACAGAGTGGGGCTGGACGCCATCTTCCTGACCGCGCCCACCACCAGTGACCTGCGCCTGGAGCGCATCGCCGGGGCCGCCCGTGGATTCATCTACTACGTATCACTAAAGGGCGTGACCGGTTCCAACGCGATTGACACCGACGAGGTTCAGGACAAACTGGGAAAATTGCGGGCCCTGACCGATCTGCCGCTGGGCGTGGGTTTCGGCATAGCCACGCCCGAAGCGGCGGCCGAGGTCGGCGCATACGCCGACGCGGTTGTGGTGGGCAG
>Ga0316194_10003744_pt1 | contig 10573 bp, 11 predicted proteins | sample CroRivsedime1_MG_FD_204936 | JGI IMG/M metagenome (GOLD analysis project Ga0316194, IMG submission 204936) | Coastal sediment microbial communities from Maine, United States - Cross River sediment 1 | ecosystem: Environmental > Aquatic > Marine > Coastal > Sediment | place: USA: Maine... | reverse complement strand
CACTAGTCGATCTTGAACGCAACCTCGATGGTCGCCTGCCACTCAATCTCGCCGTCCGAACCGAGCCCGCCACGGAACTCCTTGACCTCGAACCAGGCCAGGCCGCGGATGCTTACGGATGCTTTCTCGACCGCATTCTCGATGGCCTTCTCGTAACTGACGGAAGAACATCCGGTAACCGAAATTTTCTTGAACACTTGTTCTGCCATGTGAAGCTCCTTTCCTCGTGTGCTGCAACCGAAATACCCCGCCTTGTGTTCCCGACCCGTGGGACACCGATCATTTTTTCTTTGGTGGCTTTTCGGGCTTCCCATCAAGTCCCGACCACAGCCGCCACGCCGAGTCGACTGGATCGCCGCCATACCAAACGGCGCGGGTGAAGCTCTCGACCCAGGGGTCAAAGCCCGGCACGATGCGGAGGTTGTCCTCCATGGCGAGAGTGGCGGGATCGTTGGCAAGCTTGTCGAGGGCCGTGGCGGCTCGGCGCAGACGCCAGCCCCACGAGGATTCCTCGTGGCACTGATCGAGGCGCCGCGCCCACAGGCGAAGTACAGCAGCAGTGCGCACTGCATTGGGCTCCTGGCCGTGCGGGACCATGCATGGGACGAAGGGGTCCATCCCGACCTCGTGCATGGTGACGCCGGCGCGCCGCTCGAGGGCGTGCAGACCGCGGCTGACGTCGGCGTGGAAGAGGGCGTTCTCGAGCTCGTCTTCGACGCCGGTTCCTTCGCAGCCATCGAGGATGCGGTGACGGTCCTTCGGTGTCAGGAGCAGCGGCGCCGTGACCGCGAATCGAGCGCCCGCCGCTTTGAGCTGGGCGATGCGCCGCTCCACTTCGGGGCCGGAGCCAGGGAAGGGGAAGAGACCGAGAACCGCGCCCCAGACGCTCTTACTCCAGGCTTCCGGAAGCTGCAGGCCGTCACTCAGTGGGAAGGGGAGGATCGGCAGCAGGATCGTGACCCTGGGGTTCTCGTCGAAGGCATCGAGACCGAGGTCCGAAGGCTTCAGTTCGGGATCGTCGAGGACGACAAGCGCGTAGCTCCCGCGCTCGAGCAGGCGGTGGAATACTTCCTGGCGCTCCGCGGCGACTCGGGCAAAAACCATCGCTCTCACGGGTTCGCGCGGCACGGACCCCTCGGCGGGCAGGATCCTGACCGGGGCGTCTTCCCACACGACACCGAGCTTTACGGGATCAAGGCTCACCTTTTGGCCAGGCATATAGCCGGGACGAAGGACGTGAGTGACGGGCAAGAGGTCCGGGTAAGCGGGTTCGATCCTACGCATCGCCGCCGCCAAACATCTCTTCCAGAGCTGTCGTTCCGCGACCGCCCAGACGTTGCGCTACGTATTTGGCGAGCACGTCGGTTTCGAGATGAAGATTGCTGCCCGATCGCAGGGCGCCGAGCGTGGTGGCCTCGAGGGTCGCCGGGATGAGGGCGACCTCGAACCAGTCGCCGCCGAGACCGGCCACGGTCAGGGAGACGCCGTCGAGGGCAACGCTCCCCTTGAGGGCCACCTCCTGTTTCTGTTCCGCGGGCAATGACAGGCGCCACGTCTGGAACCCGCCCTCGGGCCGAACGGATAGAAGCCGAATGGTCGTGTCGACATGACCCTGGACGATGTGGCCGCCGAGGCGATCGCCGAGCTTGAGGGCGCGCTCGAGATTAACCGCCAGACCTGATCCGAGGTTGCCGAGCAACGTCCGCTGGAGGGTCTCGGGTGAGAGATCGGCGGCGAATCCGGCGGCCGACGGCTCGACGGCCGTCAGACAGGTGCCGTTGACAGCGATGCTGTCGCCCTCCTTCGGGATCTCGCGATCAGGCCACTGGGCGGAGATCGCGAGGCGGGCGCCGCCACCCGAACGCCCGAGGGTGTCGACGGTGCCAACGGTCTCAATCAGCCCCGTGAACATCGGCCTCCTCCGGCCGGACAGCCCGGATCTCCAGATCCTCGCCGTGCCGGTCGATATCTTCGAAAACCAGTCGTTGTGCGGCCTCCAGGGTCGCGATGCCGTGACCCGCTATCGCCGGCGGCCCACCTCCGCCAATGATGAAAGGCGCGATAAAGAGCGCCACCTCGTCGACCAGCTCGGCGTCGTTGAACGATCCATGGACGGTTGGACCTCCCTCAACCAGGAGCGCCGCTATCTCTCGGCGGGCGAGGTGGTCGAGGGCCGCCTCGATATCAACCCGACCGTCGCTGTCGGCTTTCAACTCGACCATTTCGACGCCGGCCTCACGCAGGCGCCGACGGTCCTCGACCGGCGCCTTTGCGGTGTGGTAGATGAGGGTCGATTCAGGTTGGCTTTGAACAACGCCAGCATCGGTGGGAGTGCGGAGCTTCGAGTCGAGAACGATCCGCCGCCAGCCCGATACCGGGTTGAGCCCGAGCCGTCGGGTCAACCGAGGGTCGTCGGCGAGGATCGTCTCGACCCCGACCAAAATGGCGTCGTGCTCCTCCCGCAATTCGAGACCCCGTTCCCGCGCCCCCTCACCGGTGATCCACTTCGAGTGTCCCTCGCGAGTGGCGACGCGGCCGTCGAGCGACATGGCTGCCTTCAGGGTCACCCACGGTCGGTGGTAACGGACCCAGTGAAGCCAGCGCCGGTTGAGGGTTCTCGACCGCTCGGCCCCGGGGCCCTCGTGGACCTCGATTCCTTCGACGCGGAGGCGATCGCAGCCGCCGCCGGCCTGGCTTGTCGGTTCGGAGAGAGCGACCACCACCCGTTGCAGGCCCGCTGCGAGGATTGCGTCGACACAGGGCGGGGTTTTCCCGTGGTGTGCACAGGGCTCGAGGGTGACGTAGAGAGTGCCTCCGTGCGCCCGCTCGCCGGCGTCGGCCAGGGCCACGATCTCGGCGTGGGGGCCGCCGTAGGCTGCGTGGTAGCCTTCGCCGGCCAGTTGATCCTTGGCATCGACGATGACTGCTCCGACCATCGGGTTCGGGGAGGCGCCGCAACGCCCGAGGGCGGCAAGCTCGAGGGCGCGGTCCATCCATCGGTGGTCTCCATCGTCGGACTTTGATTGGACGTTGCCGCGACCAGGTCCGACCCGCGATGGGTTCGTCGGTCTGCCGTCATCGTGTTGTGGTACGCCCGGTCCAGACCGCCTCATTCTGTCCACCCGTCACACAGAATCGTCGGGATGATCTCCCGATTCGATTTCAAGCAGCGAGTCCACAAAATCTTCCGCCTTGAAAGGCAGCAGGTCGTCCACGTCTTCACCGACACCCACCCATCGTACAGGGAGCTTGAGCGAATCGGCAATGGCGAGAATGACGCCCCCCTTGGCAGTGCCATCGAGCTTGGTGAGAACGACCCCGGTGACCCCGGCGATGGCCCCGAACTGCTGTGCCTGTTGGATGCCGTTGGAGCCGGTGGTGGCGTCGAGGACCAGCAGCACCTCGTGCGGCGCTCCGGGCACTTCACGTGCCGCGACCTTCTTTACCTTTTCCAGTTCCTTCATCAAATTCGTGCGCGTGTGAAGGCGGCCGGCCGTGTCCACCAGAACCTCGTCGATTGCCTTGGAACGGGCCGATGCGATGGCGTCGAAGACCACCGCTGCCGGATCCGCGCCCTCCTGCTGGTGGACCACCGGAGCGCCGACCCTTTCGGCCCAGATCATGAGCTGTTCCACTGCCGCCGCCCTGAAAGTGTCAGCGGCGGCGAGGATCACACTCGAGCCGGCCTCTTGTTTTCGTTGTGCGAGCTTGGCGGCGGTCGTCGTCTTGCCGGTGCCGTTGACTCCGACCAGGAGGGTGACACGTGGTTTTTCTGATTCACCGGCCTCAGGTTGAGCTTGGTCAGCCTCTCGCAAGAGAGAGAGCAGCTGCTCACGAATTGCCGGCCGCAGTTCCTCGGCGGTTGTGATGCGGTTGGCGCTGATCTCTTCACGGAGCGCTTCCACCAGACGAAGGGAGAGCTCGACGCCGGCGTCAGAGGCAATCAGCGCTTCTTCGAGACGATCGAGGCTGGCGGGCGCCACCGGACCCTCTCGGCGGAAGGTCTCACCTGCCTTCTCCAGGAACTCGGTGTGGGTCATGAAAAGACCGCGTTTGAGCTTTCCGAGCAGAGTCCGAGCCATCACACCCCCACGCCCGGTTCCCTCACCGGGCCTTGCTGTCGCGATCGGTTTCTACTGGATGAGATGCGGCGCCGGCGTCAGAAGATCTCTTTGGCGAAAACCTCGGCCGCGCGACGCAGTCGGTGTAGGGCGTGTGCCCTCGAGCCGCTCCGATCCACGACGAGCACCACATAGTAGCCGTCGGGCAGGGCCTGCGTCAACGTGACCAACCGGCTTCCCTCGATAACGAAGGAGTCGATCGGCCCGGCGTTGACATTCGTCGTCACCTGCTCGAGTTGGCGCATGAAAATGCTGTGGTATGCCCCCTCGACCTTGAGGTCGAAGGGATCGTTGTGGCGGGTGACCCACTCTACCGCCTCCCCCTCGGGGTCGACGAATATCGCCCCGACCGCCTGGGGCACGTCAACCAGCAGGTTGGTCAGGAGATAGTTGAACGGCATTCAGCTCAAACCGCGGGCTAGCTCGCGCCGAGCAGGGTCCTGGCGGCGGCCGCGGATTCCGAACTCGGTTCATCCGAGATGACCTGTTCGAGGTACGGTCGCGCCTCGTCATCCCGCCCCATGAGGATCAGCACTTTGCCAAGTTCGAACGAGACTTCGATGGCTTCCGGGAAGTTGAGCTTGGCCTCCTCCAACAGCACTTTGGACCGCTCCAGCTCTCCTTGTTGTTGGGCGAGTGCGGCAAGCTGCATGAAGCCATCGAAGACCGGGTTAGGAGGGATGATCGAACGGCGGAAGCTCTCTTCAGCGGCCCCGGGCTGGCCGCGCTGCAGATAGGTCAGGCCAAGGTTGTAGTTGACCTGTTTGGCGTGAGGGTAGGTGGAGTCACCGAGGACCGCCATGAAGTCGACCTCTGCGAGGTGGAACTGGCCCATCGCCAGATAGGTGGTGCCGCGGTTGTTTCGAGCGTCCGTGAAGAGTGGTACCAGTCTCAACGCGGTGTCGAAATAAGCGAACGCCTTATCGAACTCTCCCGTGCGCAGGTAGCAGAGTCCGATCATGTTGGCGTTGGTGGCGTTCCCGGGGGCGACCTGATCAGCCTCTTTGAATCTTTTGAGGGCTTCGTCGTAGCGACCCTGTTGCATGAAAACGACGCCCTGCCGCATCAGCGTCAGCGAATAGAGCGGATCGTTCACAGGCGTCGGTTTCTTTTTCTTCTTTTTTGGCTCGGCACTGGCGGTCGAACAGGTCAGGACGCCGGCCAGCACGATCGAGATACAGACGGTTGCTGCGATCAGGCGTTTCATGAAACCTCCGTCGACGCCGTTTCCTCGACGCCCCGTGTTGGCGGGCTGATATCGCCGGCTTCGACCGCGGCCATGAACGCTTCGACAACCACGGGGTCGAATCGTGATCCCGACATCGACCGCATCTTGGCGAGAACGTAATCCAGGGTCATGGCCTGTTGGTATGGGCGAGTCGTGGTCATGGCGTCGAAGGTGTCTGCAACGCCGATAATGCGGGCCACCATCGGAATCTGTTCGCTCTCGAGACTGTCCGGGTACCCGGTGCCGTCCCATGTCTCGTGGTGGTTGCGGATGCCCGGGATAATGTCCTTGAGCATTCGAATTGGACTCATGATCTGAGCGCCGATCGAGGGGTGCTGGCGCATGACCTCGAACTCTTCATCCGACAATCCGCCGGGCTTGTTGAGGATGCTCTCGCGGACCCCGAGCTTGCCGACGTCGTGGAGAATCGCGGCGATATGGACCCTGAAGACCTCTTCCTGGTTGAGTCCGAGGTGGCGGGAGATGGCCATCGAGTAGGAGCTCACACGCTCCGAGTGGCCGCGGGTATAGGGGTCCTTGGCGTCGATCGCCGCGGCCAGCGTGCGGATGGTCTCGAGAAAGAGCTCCTGGTTCTGGCGCAACGCCTGTTTGAGCTTGCGGACCAGCGCCTCGATGTTCGCGGCCATGTCGTTGAAGTTGCTGCCGAGGAGGGCGAGCTCGTCCTTACCTCGGACGTTGGCGCGGACCGCGAGATTGCCCTCGGCGATCTGGGAGGTCGTGGAGGCAAGGTTCTGCAGAGGCGAGATGAGACGGCGGCTGAGGGTGAAACCGATGCCGAGCGAGATCAGGGCGGCGACGGCCGTGAACCCGAAAGTCCGGGTCTGCATGACCCGCACCGGCGCGTATGCCGCCGAGGTTGGCCGCTCCATGAGTATGCCCCAGTTGAACACCCGGACCGGTGCCATCGATCCCAGGACTTCTCCGGCTTCTGTATCGACCGGATGGTCGTAGGCGAGAGTGATTCGCTGCGGGCTATAGAGGAAGTTTCGGACCAACGGCGAGGCGGAGAGGTTCATCTTGCGGAGGTTCGGGATCGACGAGAGCACCGCGTCCCCGTCTTCGTTGACGACGCTCACCAGGTATCCGGTGTAGGTGTTCTCGCCCAGTTTATTCTGCAACGATCCGAGATCGAGGACTCCGTGGAGTGAGCCCCACACCTCGCTGCCGCGAGACCGCAGCGGGTAGGAGAGGAGCGCCTTCGGAGCCTCGCCTCGCGGCAGGTCGCGAATGATCTCCTCGACCTGGTAGCCCTCCAACACCTTCTCATGGGCCAGATTCATGGCCTCGATGAGGATTTTGTCGGTCTCCTGTCTGATCTGGTTTGACCGGACAAAGGCGCCCGTGCCGTTGCGCGGGATGATCTGGAGATAAACAAAGGCGCGGCCCGGTTCACTGCCGATCCCCTGGAGGAGCGACTCGAAGCTGTCTACGTTGATCCGATCGGCTGCGGCGAGAGCCCGCGCGGTGCTCGCGAGCAGCGTTTGGTGACCGGAGATAAAAAGGGACGTCTCGTTGGCGAGGCTCACCGCCTGCCGCGTCAGGTACTGCTTTTCTGCAGTTTCGAGGGTTTCGCGGTTGTACGATGACAGGAGCAACCCCACCAACACCATCGGGACCACAGTGACGAGAACCAGGGTGGCGGCGATGGGGTAGGTCAGGCTCGATCGGAGACGCGCTACAAAGCCCATAAAACCCTGATGAATATATCATGACGGGGCCATGAATGGCGGGAACGGAAACGGTATGCTATTCGATTCATTACGTTTGGAGACAAGATGAGCCTCGATCGCAAAACCGCTGCGCGGGCCCTCAGGGAGGCCGCCGCCCTCCTCGAGGTCCAGGGTGAGAATGTTCATCGGATACGTGCGCTTGCCAACGCTTCGAGGATTGTGGAACGGGTCGAGGGCAATCTCGAGGCGCTTGTTGAGAGCGGTGAAATTCTCCAGATCAAGGGAGTGGGGAAGGGAACGGCGGCGTTCCTCGAGCAGCTCGCGGCTGGAGAACGTCCCGAGATCCTCGTCGAGGTGGAGCGGGCCGTTCCGGCCGGTGTCCGGGAGATGCTCGGGATCCCGGGGCTTGGTCCCAAGAAGGTGCGCGCGCTGTGGCGCGACCTCGGGTTGGGCAGCGTCGGTGAGCTGGAGTACGCGTGCCGGGAAAACCGGCTGGTGGAACTCTCCGGGTTTGGGGCCAAGACCCAGGAAAAGCTCATCGACTCCATCCGCTTTGCGCGCGCGGCGGGCCACCGGCGGTTGGTCAGCGAGGCGTGGGCCGAAGCGATGCGGGTCGCGTCAGCACTGAAAGAGATCGGTGCAGTCGAAGATGTCCTGCCGGTTGGCGAAGTCCGACGTTATTTGGAGACCGTGGGATCGTTGGATTTCGTGGTGACTGCGGTCGGGGAAACGTCGATGGGAGACGCACTTGCCGGCCTTTTGAACCAGGTCCGGCAGAACGATGCGGGCCAATTCAACGGAGTGACCGAGGATGGGTTTGCGGTGCGGGTGTGGGTCGTGCCACCCTCCGAGACGGCGGCCGCATCCCTGTGGTCCACCGGTTCCGACGATCATCTTCGTGCTCTCGCAGGGCGCGCCGAATCAGCCGGACTGCGGTTGGACGAGAGTGGTCTGTGGCGTGGCGATGCCCGGGTCGAATGCGCCGACGAGCACGCGATGTACGAGGCCCTGGGGTGTCAGTGGGTGGCGCCCGAGTTGCGTGAGGGAGAGGACGAGGTGGAGCGGGCGGCTGCCGGCACCCTGCCGGAGCTGGTGGTTCTGGAGGACTTGCTTGGTGTGCTCCACAACCACACCACCGATTCCGACGGTGCGGCGACCCTGGAGGAGATGGCGGCTGCAGCTCGAGGCCACGGTTGGTCGTTCTTCGGTGTTGCCGACCACTCGCCGGTCGCCAGCTACGCAAACGGCGTGAGCGCCGAACGACTGCGCGACCAGTGGCGTCGCATCGATGATCTCAACGCGTCATTGCCGGGGTTCAGGATCGTCAAGGGCATCGAAGCGGACATTCTGACCGATGGGTCCCTGGACATCCCCGAGGGCTGTGAAGAGGGGTTGGAGTACGTGGTTGCCTCGGTCCATTCGGCGTTCCGCTTGGCGGAAGAGGTGCAGACCGAGCGCCTGGTGCGGGCCGTGTCACATCCCGCGTGCAGGGTGCTGGGCCACCCGACCGGCCGCCTGCTGCTGGCACGACCGGGCTACGCTGTTGATCTCGATCGGGTGCTCGAAGCCTGCGCGGAGCACGGGGTGGCGGTCGAGATCAACGCCAGTCCCTACCGTCTCGATCTCGACTGGCGCTGGGCCCGTCGCGCCCTCGATCTCGGTCTCAAGCTGGCGATCAACCCGGATGCCCACTCGACCGCGGGCTTCGACGATGTTCGTTGGGGTGTCGCGGTGGCGCGCAAGGCGGGCGCAACGGCAGCTGATCTGATCAATTGCAGTGACATCGAAGAATTCTTGGGTAAATGATTGAGGACTCGAACTCGGGGGGTAGGCGCAACCGTTCTCCCTGAATCGCTATCGCGATCGCAATCGCTATCGCTATCGACAACGGTGCTTCGGAGATTCGATAGCGATCCCGATAGCGATCCCGATAGCGACAGCGGACAGGGGTCTCAACGCTGTTGACCTCTTCTATTGCCTCAAGCCTCAAGCCCCAAGCCCCAGGCCCCGAGTAGACCTCCCACGACAGTAGCGTTAAAGTCGATAGAGGAGGGCTCGTGGCCGATCTGGTGCTTGTCGTCGAAGATGATCCCGCCAACGCAGTGTTGGTGGAGGCGATTCTCTCCTCAGTCGGCGGTTTCGATGTGGTGGGCAGCGATGACGGCGACGAGGTCTTGAGAGTGATTCAAGATCGACCGGTTCTTGCCGTGCTGATGGATGTTTCGCTCGGGAGCACCCGGCTCGCCGGCAAAAAGGTCGACGGCGTCGAGTTGACCCGGCGCATTCGCGACCTGCCCGAGGGCATCAATTTGCCGGTCATCCTCCTGACGGCACACGCCATGAAGGGGGACCGAGAGCGCCTGCTCTTCGAATCCAGCGCGAACGATTACGTGGCCAAACCGATCATCGACCAGAAGGGTTTGGTCGAGCTCGTGGGCCGGCACATCAGGGCGGCCGAGACTGTCAGAGCCGAGCTCGAAGCGCGGGATCGGACTTGATTCCGCTGCACGTCCCCGAAGACTTCCACAAGAAATTCTCAGAGGGATGGATCGATGCCAGCAGGCCACTGCATTCGGCGACTCCGGTGTGGCCCGGCGACCATCCGTTCAAGCTCGATCAGAGCCGTGAGGGCTCGTTTGTTCTGAGCTCGTTCTCCACGACGTGCCACGTTGGTACCCATGTGGATGCGCCGCTCCACCTCGACGAGACGGCGCACGGCGTCGAAGCCGTGCGGCTCGAACGCTGCGTCGGTCCGGCCGAGGTGGTACGGATCCCGGCCGCCGGCCGCGCGGCCACACCAGGAGATCTGCCGGACAGCTGGGTACCATCGACCTCGAGGGTACTGTTCAAGAGTGACTCCCATCCGATCGACGCTGTCATCGAAGATGGCTTCTCAGGGTTGTCGGCGGAGCTGGTGCACTGGCTCGCTGACCGTGGCGTGGAGCTGGTCGGCGTCGATGCCCCCTCGGTTGACGTTTTTCCCTCGAAAGAGCTCCCGGCGCATCACGCGCTCCTCGAACTGGGCATGACCTGGATCGAGGGGCTGTGGTTGGGCAACGCCGAGCCGGGTCGCTATCTTCTTGTCGCCCTGCCGATCTTGCTCGAGGGCGCTGAAGCCGCTCCGGTCAGGGCGATCCTCAAGCCGTTTCGCGGTCAATTTTGAATTTTGAGTTCTCAATTCTCAATTTCCGCCCAACCCCCGGGGTCGCGGAAGGGTGGAAGAATTCAAAATTGAGAATTGATAATTGAGAATTCACTCCCGGTCGGGATCGGCCTCGTTGAGCAGCTTCGCGGCTTCCTCCGGGGGCGTCGGGTTGATGCTGTAACCGGATCCCCACTCGAAGCCCGCCGGCTGGCTGGTTCGTGGTGCGAACTCGAAGTGCCAGTGATAGTCGTGCTCGATGGTTGACCAGTAGTCCGGACGCCCCGGGCGGGGATGCACATTTGGGGCGGTGTGGAGGACCAGGTTGTAGGGCGGATCGTCGAGCAGGGCCCGAACCCTGCGTAGAAAATCACGCAGAATGACAGCCAAT
>Ga0316194_10003743_pt1 | contig 10573 bp, 9 predicted proteins | sample CroRivsedime1_MG_FD_204936 | JGI IMG/M metagenome (GOLD analysis project Ga0316194, IMG submission 204936) | Coastal sediment microbial communities from Maine, United States - Cross River sediment 1 | ecosystem: Environmental > Aquatic > Marine > Coastal > Sediment | place: USA: Maine... | reverse complement strand
CGTATTTGCGGTTCTGAATACTCCCAAATTTCATCCTGTCGGAATGGATGACAAACGGCAGGCGAAAATCGTCCGGATGTTGACTGCCATGAATTTTACCATGGCCGCTATGATCGCTGGTAACAATGATCACGAAATTCTTCTGCTCCTTCACCCATCGTATTAAGGGCGTCAGGTACTCGTCAATGTATGACAATTCTTCCATGTATTCCTTTGACAACCACCCGTGCTCCGGACCCGCAAAATCCAGCCCGCTGACGTGCAGAAACACGAAATGGCGGCCAGGCTTTCGGACAAAGGCTTCGGCGAGATCAATGGCATCATCCCGTGACCACCGGTAAACATCCACGGCTTCATTCACCAGATAGCCCAATTTTTTTTTGGAATAATAAAAACCAGTCTGAAAACCATTTTGCTTGGCACTGTTAAAAATTGTCCGGCGTTCGATGGTGGGCTCGCCGGGTTGCCATTGATTATCCGCTTTTCCGCTTTTATCGGGTCCCAGCCCGGTAAACATGGCGGTATGGGAAATAAGAGTCAGGGGGGGATTCGTACTTTGTCCTTCAAGAGTATAAGCGCCCTGTCGCATCTCCCCGCATATGGTTGGTGTTGTTCCGGCATTCAATGCCGCTGGATGAAGCGCATCAATTGAGATTATGACAACATTTTGCAGGGACGCCGCATTTGATGCAACCGCCCCAAAAAAAATGATGACAATTTGGGCCAATACCTTTTTAAGCATACGTGTTTGAATGAATTTCATGAATGCATCTATGCGGGCAGCGCGCTCTGGTGTAATGATGGCGGCCCACGCAGCCTTCGAAAAGGGGAAGCGTTAAAACGGTTCGGACGCAAAAAATCTGCCGGGCATCCGCTTAACCGTTAATCCAACTAATAACATCCTGTTTTTTTGGTATTTTCCCGACACTTTTGACATCACCATCCACGACTACCGCCGGTGTTCCAAATACGCCGTAACCGGCAATCTCCATGGTATCCGTTACTTTTTCGACCTGGGCATCCACTCCTGCTTCCGCCACAGCTTCTTTAACAATTTTTTCGGTCTGCTGACATTTCGGGCAGCCGGGCCCTAAGACTTTGATATCCATATTTGTTCCCTCCTTTATTGTTAAGCAAAAAAATGACCGAAAATCATCCCGCTGATCGTGGCCATCACCACCACCAGGCTTACAAAGGCCACCGTCTTTTGGGTCCCCATGACACTGCGGATCACCAGCATATTGGGCAAACTGAGCGCCGGCCCTGCCAGCAAGAGTGCCAGCGCCGGTCCCTTCCCCATGCCGCTGGCCAGCAACCCTTGCAAAATCGGTACTTCAGTCAAGGTGGCAAAGTACATAAAGGCACCCGCCAGCGAAGCAAACAGGTTGGCTCCCAGGGAGTTGCCGCCCACCAGGCTGCTGACCCACTCAGAAGAAATCAGGCCTTCGGACCCGGGACGCCCCAGCAGAAGTCCGGCAACAAGGACACCGGCTAACAATAAAGGCATGATCTGCTTGGCAAAATCCCAACTGGCCAGAAACCAGTTTTCGGTCTCCCCCCGGGTCGTGGTGGTCACCACCGCCAGGGCAATGATCCCCGCTGAAAAGGCAATCAGCGGCTCGTGCGGAAAAATAAACGCCAGGGCAAAAACGGCCGCGGCCGCCAACAGGACTTTGTAGAACTTTACCTTAAACCATTTTATCAGGAGCACGCCGAGGGTGATCGCAAAAAACCCGGTCAGCAACCACTTGACGCTGTAGATCGCATTCCACAGACCGTCCGATTCAGCCGGTTGGCCCCAGGTTGCAGAAACCAGGATACCGATCAAAACGGAGAAATAGATCATGTTTTGCCACAGCGGTCGCTCCACTTCAGGTTCGGGCATGTGCAGGGCCGCATCGGCCTTGGCCTGCTCTTCTTTACGAAACAGCAGGTGCATGCTAAGCCCGATAACGATACTGAACACCACCGCCCCCACCGCCCGTGCCAGGCCGATCTCGGGGCCAAGAATCCGGGCCGTGAGCACAATCGCCAGCACGTTGATGGCCGGGCCGGAATACAAAAACGCAATCGCCGGGCCCAGGCCTGCGCCGCGCTTCCAGATCCCGGCAAACAGCGGTAACACCGTGCACGAGCAGACCGCCAGAATGGTGCCCGAAACCGAGGCAACACCATACGACATGACCTTTCTGGCACCCGGCCCCAGGTATTTCATCACGGCCGCCTGGGACACAAAAACCGAAATGGCGCCGGCGATAAAAAAGGCCGGCACCAGGCATAACAGTACGTGTTCCCGGGCGTACCACCTGGCAAGGGCCAGGGATTCGATCACCGCCCCGGTAAAACGGCCGCTGTCGATGGGCAACCAAAAAAATAATAGGAAAACGCCTGCGATAACGCTTAAAGGTTTCCATATCACTTTCCAATCGACCAGGCTGGGCTGAACATCCACCTGTTCAGCCTTCGAATATTCTTCTAATTCAGTTGATTGTTCTGCAACTGTGGCCAATTCACTCATCTTTAAATTTCCCTTTTCTCATTTAATACCTGATCGATATTATAAAATTGATCAAAATAATTTCTAAACAGATCTGGAAATTAAAACGCCATATGCCAATTTAGCGATTTATATAATTAAAAAAATTTAAGTGCGACAGATGTCTTCCCGGTTAATAAATGGTGCTTTTTCCATTAATTCTGAAACTTCCAAGTCTTCGTTTAACCAGTGTTGGAGATTTCCAAGCAGATTAGCTGCGTAAGGGCTGCTTTTTCCATCGGCAAGGTAGTAGTTCACCCACAGGCCTTCTTTTTTGTAATCAACCAAACCGGCTTCTTCAAGTATTTTTAAGTGTTTAGATACAGTTGATTGTGCCAAATTTAATGCACCCTGCAATTCACAAACGCACATGTATTTTAGTTGGAGCAGCTTGATAATTTTGACCCGATTTGGATCAGATAAAGCTTTCATCACTTTCAAAAAAGGTTTCATGATATCCTCATTCCAATATATCGTTAAAATAGAATATAGTAGGTTCTGCCACTTTGTCAAATCCTTTTTTTTGTGAAAATCGAAACTTATACTTTATATTTTCACAAAATATCACTGGAATCCTTTTGAACTTATCATCAAAGGAGCGTATCCACGTCTTCACCAGGAAGACTTGAAGCCTGTCCGCTTTTTCATCAGATATTCAATCCCCTGCTGCACGGCGGCCTGGGACACGCACACCGGAATGGCGCCGGCATTGAGTAAAAATGGCATTCTTTTATTGCACTTACAAGAGTATTGCCTTATTAATTTACTTCCGGGAAACAACACTGGCTATTCATAAACTTCGACTGAAAAAGGAGGCGCTATGTATCTGCCAAAAATTTACGAAAAATTCTCCGCCAAATTCCCCGAAGTATTCAAGGATTTTAAACAACTGGGGCAGGCCTGCCGGGAAGCGGGGCCGCTGGATCAAAAGTCCCAGGATCTTATCAAGCTGGGGATTGCCATCGGCGCCAATTCCAGGGGCGGGGTGATGTCCAGCACGCGCAAGGCGTTGGACGCCGGCGCATCAGCCGATGAAATTGCCCATGCGGTCCTGCTGGCAATGACGACCACGGGTTTTCCGAACATGATCGCTGCCCTGGGCTGGGTGGATGAGGTGCTTTCGGAAGCTTAGAGACGGTTTGAAAAAATAAAACTCCGCTCCAAAAAATTTGAAGCGGAGTTTTTTGTTTAAATAATGCCTTTAGCTCGAAAGCCTTCCGTTATTCCGGAAAAACTTCCACCGGTCGCTTGGTGTTGCCGGTAGCGTTGGGATAGGGGCTCCAGATATAGGCCTTCTCGCCGGTTTTGAGCAGGTGGTCGGCTTCTTCCATGAAAGCGTTGTAACGGTTTTTGACCTCGTAAAAACCATGCCACCAGGCATAGTCAGGCGCCATCATCATGGCGCCCATGCGGGCTCGCCGGCCTTCATGATGCCAGAGTTCATAGTACTGAAGTTCCAGATGCTCATCAAAGTATTTCGTTTTATCCACAAGTCCTTTTTCGTAGAGCTCATCCATTTTTTTCTTGACCGGTTTGAAATAGACTTCATTGTATTCCTCGACCGCCTTGTCAAAGCCGTCATAGAAGTCATTAATCCATGAATCTCCATGACACTGCTGGCAGATGGCTTTCATCTTGTTGCGCTCGGTCTGCCAATCGGATTTGGACGGGAACGGTTTGAAATTTTCCGGACGTACCGTCAGCGGCGCCTGGGTTTCCCAGGAAAGCCGTTCGGTGACGTCATGACTGGTGAGCACCTTGCCGGAGCCGGACATGTGGCAGGCCGCACAGGTCGGCGCGCGGTAGTCGACACCGGCTGTCCAGGTGCCGCCGGCCGCATTGAAATTGTATTCGCTCTTGTAAGCGTGATACAGCGTCCCGTGTTTGGATTCCTCATAAATCTCGATCTGGGGGTGGTCGGGACCCAGATGGCACTGGTCGCAGGCTTCCGGCATGCGGGCTTCCCCCACCGAAAAGCGGTGGCGTGTGTGACAGGACGTGCAGGCGCCCTTGCTGCCATCGGCATTGATGCGGCCGACACCGGCATTGGGCCAGGTGCCCGGGTCGATGTTGCCGCTTTCGTCGATTTTAATGACCGTGCCGTGGCAGTTGAGGCAGCCGGTCTTGCGCTCGTTATCGGAGTTCATGCCCTTGTTCAGCCAGGGATCCAGTTTCCAGATAATCTCAATGGTATTGGCATGCTTGGAGCGGCTGTACTGGGTGACTTCGTCGGGATGGCAGCGGGAACAGTCCTTGGGTGTCACGATCGATGCGATGGGGACTTTGTACTTTCCCTCACCATAGGGCAGGTCCGAGCGGCTGTAGTACTGATCGTGCCCCTTGGCGATATCCGTATCACCGGGCTGCACCAGATGGCAGTCCAGGCAGGATATGTTGGCGTTTGCATGGCGGCTTTTGGCCCAGTCGGCAAACAACCCCGGCGTGGTGGCGCGATGGCACTCGATACAGGCGACCGCCTCCGGCGGAACGCTGCGCTCAATGCGATATTCCTTTACCTTGGGGAAGTTGGCCTGCTGGGCCGGCACCGACAGGGGCACTGCACAAACCAGTGAAAGAATGACCAACACCTCTATTATTGGTTTGAGTGGCATTTTTCTCATTTACCAGCCTCCTTTCGTGCTAATGGTGAAATTTATTCAGCGAAATCTAGATACCAAGTTTTTCAACCCGCAGGCCCTTGGCCTGATAGGGTAGCTTGCGATACTGACGGTACATGACAGCAATTTTGTCATTGTGGACCAGGTCATAATGGCAATCCACGCACTTTTTCTCGTAGCCTGCCCGTGCATATATGACTGAACGATGGGCCAGCATGGCCCCGCGGCTGTGGGGCATGTTCAGCAGATTGCGATGACACTTTTGACACTGGTCATTGTCAAAAGCTGCGTAAGCCGATTGGCGGGCCTTTTCACGATCGTACTCTTCAACAAAAAAGTGAACCGCCACGTCTTTGAGTCCGTGGTAGGATTTGGCGAAGAAAAAATCAAAGGTGTCGTGGGGTGCCGGCAGGTGACAGTCCATGCAGTCCACCACCACGCCCACGGCGTTGTTGACATGGGTGGATTCACTCCAGGCCCGGACAGCCGGTTTGATTTCGTGGCAGGAAGCGCAAAATGCCGGTGTCGAGGTGCGCACCATGGTGTAATAACCGATGCTGAACAAGGGAAACGCGATCAGAATACCGATTACGATCAAAATGATGGGTTTGATGGCTCTTCCCAGAGCGGGCTTTTTCCCCTTAGATTCAGTGCCGGCTTCTTTCATGGCCCCTCCTAAATGGTGTGCCCTTGCGACCGGTGACACAGTCGGCATGAACGCATTCACCGACTGAGATTAATCGAAATGGTGCTTATGGCAGTTAAGGTTACGCGCCATCACATTATTACCTGGAATTAATAAGTAAAAATGATGGTTAACGTCAAGCAACAATGCTGTAAAATTTGTAACATCCGAAATGAGCAAAAAACCGCTCATTTCGGATATATTTAAATTAAAAAAAGCGGGATGCGTCTAACCGGATTGAAACTTGTATCCCACACCTGCTACTGTAACAATATATTCGGGTTTATCGACTTCGGCTTCGATTTTTTTTCTGAGCCGTTGCACATGCACGTCGACCGCGCGGCTGGTTTGATACAGCTGGGAATCGCGCCAGATCTGCTGCTGGATAAATTCACGGGCAAGGACTTCGCCGGGATAAGAGACAAAAAGCGACAGCAGTTCAAACTCGGTTTTGGTCAATTTCACATTTTCACCACCCACGGTGACGGTTTTGGACTTAAAATCGATGCACAGGTCGTTGAACTCACAAAGATCGTTGACCAGGCTTCTTTCGACCCGTTTGAGAATGGATTTAATTCGGGCAGAAAGCTCCAAAGAATTGAATGGCTTGACGATGTAATCATCGGCGCCGCATTCCAGCCCCAGTACCTTGTCGGCAACGCCTTCCCGGGCGGTCAGCATGATGATGGGAAAATCATATTCACGCCGCATGATCTGGCAGGCCTTGATCCCGTCGATATCCGGCAGGTTCAAATCGAGAATAATTAAATCCGGCCGGTGCTCCCGGGCTATTTGCAGACAGGAGTGCCCGTCGGAGGCGGTCAGGACTTCATAGCCGTCCAGTTCCAGGTTGCCCTTGATGGTCTGGACAATATCTTTGTCATCGTCAACAACGAGGATACGGTATTGGGGATTAGGACCGGACATGGGCCGATGTTCCAATGCTTATTTGACTTGATAAAAATAATGTTACTTCTGGATGTCTGTGTTTTTTCCTTTGCTATGGAATAATGGAATATTGGAAGGATGATTGTTATTAAGGATAATTTCTGATTTTTTTGTCCCATTTTCCTGCGGCGGAATCAATAAACCACCATTGCATTTTCCCAAGTCCCATCATTCCATTATTCCAGGATTCCAACATTCCAACAGTGAGCAGCGCGAACTGAGACCTACTTTGACATTGCTCGGTTTGCGGTGCAAGGAATTTTTCGCAGGCAGATGAAATCGTTACACTTTTAACAGCATTCTTACATCCTGCGTTTTCAACCGGCAGGCAGCAGCAATCAAAGAGGATTGACTCAGTGATGAAAACCAGGTATTTAGACACCACTTCTAATAACCACCAAGAGACCTTCAAACATACCAAGGGCATCAGGCTTCGGTTCTTGTGTTGATACCAAAATCTCCCCGGGAGGCTTGACCGTGAAAAAAATCCATATTTCCCTCCAGTGGAAATTCTTTTTGTGCATTGTCCTTATCGTCATCCCCCTTCTAAGCATCATATTTACCTGGGCCGGCATTCAAAGCGGCAAGCAGGCCAATGCCCAGGTGGTGAACCAGGCCAGGATTCTGTCCCGCCAGATTATTTTGACCCGGCAGTGGATCACCGACTGCGGCGGTGTGTTTGTTAATCGTCAAAGCCAGGGGGCCAAAGATGTTATGTATTTATTTGACGATACCCTGCAAACAACCCGCGGGTCATACCAGAGATTTACCCCATCCATGGTGACCCGCAAACTGTCCCAGTATTCGACCCGCCAGGACTTATACCGCTTTCGCCTGGCCGGCTTGAATCCTCTGAATCCGGAAAACAAACCGGACGGCTTTGAACGCGAGGCCTTAAACCTGTTCAGAACCGAAGGATTAAGGGAAACTTTCAGGTTTGAGCACAGCAGCGGCCAGCAGTATTTTCAATATATGGTGCCGCTGTTTATGGAACAAAAATGCCTCAAATGCCACAATCGCCTGGAAGATTCCCTCAATTCCATCGGAGGGGGCCTGAGCGTATTCCTGCCGGTTGATGAAATGCTGTCCTCCACCCGCAAAAATCATCTGAAACTGACGGTTGCCGCCACGGTCCTTATCTTTATAACGATTCTCAGCCTGTTTGTCCTGACGCGACGGTTTGTGATCAAACCCCTTAAAAAACTGGAAGACATGACCGATGAAATCAGCAGGGGCAACCTGGATGCCCGGGTAAACATCGAAACCGGCGATGAGCTGGAAAAGCTGGGACAACGATTCAACAGCATGGCCCAGAGTTTATCCAGGGGACGCGGACACATGGAAGAAAAGATCGTCCAGGCCACCAAAGAATTATCGGATGCCAACCGCGAGCTGCAAACCCTTGATAAGCTAAAATCAGATTTTCTGGCCAACATGTCCCATGAACTGCGCACGCCGCTGACCGTGGTCAGGGGCGGCATCGATTACCTCAACCGCACGATTAAAAAAGAAGATAACCGCAACTATTTGGAAATTATAGATAAAAATCTAGCCAGGCTGATTCACCTGGTATCAGATCTGTTCGATTTTACCAAAATCGAGGCCCGCACCATCGAGTGGTCTTTTGATCAGGTGAATTTGAGTGTTTTGATCGAGGAAGTTGTTGAAATTATTAGCCCGTTGTCCATCGATAAAAATGTTTCCATCCGTTACGAAAATCCCGGTGATGTCCTGGCGGAGTTGGACCTGGAGCGCATCGAGCAGGTTCTGGTCAACTTGATTGAGAACGCCATCAAATTTTCCGATCCGGCAACCGAAATTCAGATTAAAATCGAAGAAGACCCCACCTATGTAACGGTATCGATCAAAGACCGGGGAATGGGGATTTCAAAAGAAAATCTCAAAACCATATTTCAAAAATTCTCCACCGTGCCGTCCGCCGGTTTCAACAAGCCCGAAGGCACCGGCCTCGGACTGGCCATCTGCAAGGCCATTGTCGAGGGCCATGATGGAAAAATATGGGCCGAAAGTGTCAAAGGCGAATCCAGCATGTTTTACTTCACACTGCTAAAAAAACGGCCTTAGTCAAACGTATTGGAATTTCTACAACTTATTTAGACCATATTAAATTTTTAAGATCTGAATGTTTGTGTCACTCATGGAATAATGGAATATTGGAATGGTGGAATATTGGCTAATATAAGGATATTTTCCGTTTTTATTTTTTGTTGTTCCGCTTTCGGCGCACCATAAAACCAACTACTCAGCATCCTCTCCGAACCGAAAGCCCCCCCCGGCCTGTAAGCTTTAGGGGCAGGAAGCGGAGCCGGGGGCAAAAACCCATTTTTCCAGCATTCCAATCTTCCAGTTAGGGCGAAGTCCTTAGCTTGACTTTTGATTCCGTTACAATTATTACGTTACAGAATCACTAAATTGTGCTATTGATTGGACTCATCCGCTGACCATTGACCATCAGCGATTTTTTTTGCTCCCGGTTATGTTAATATTAACATAAGGGTTCCAGGAATTCGGAAGTTGGAATGCGGAATGCGGAAAATAAGAAAAGGCGCAGGGCGTATGCTTGCGATTTAATCTGATACTTTTCGTCCTCCTCCTCGTCCTCGACGCCGTTGTACTTCTTTCGATTTCGAGGACGAGGACGACGACGAGTACGATTGGGGAACCTTTGATTTTGCGACATAGAGATGAAGTTTCATAAGAGGTTTCAGCCCGAAATGAATGACATCCCAGAATAATAGATATAGAGGATATAACCAGCATGGATACATTTGAGTCTCTATTGAAAGGATCGGCAAAGGTCCATGGTCATCTTTGCCCGGGTCAGGCGGTGGGGGTGCGCATGGCCATGCTGGGCTGCCGGCTCATCGGGCTGGATGAGCCTACCCGCCGCGATCAAATAAAAAAATTGATTGTCTACGTAGAGATGGATCGCTGCACCGCTGATGCCGTGGCCCACACGACCGGCGTCAAACTGGGCAGGCGTTCTTTGAAGTTTGTGGATTACGGTATTATGGCGGCCACTTTTGTCAATCTGGAAACGGGCAAAGCCTATAGAGTAATCTCAACCGAAGAAGCCCGCGATCTTGCTGAAGCCTATGCGCCCGAAGTCGCGGATAAACATGCCCGCCAGCTGGAGGCCTACAAACGAATGCCCGACAGTGTGCTGTTCCGGGTCCAGCAGGTGGCGGTCCCCATACCCGAGGAGGACCGGCCGGGTCCGACCCGCTTTAAGGCGACCTGTTCCGGTTGCGGGCAGGTGGTGCGCGACCGGCGCGAAGTGGTCAAAAATGGGCGTTCGTTTTGTAAACCTTGCGCCGAGAATGTTTATTTTAATGATGCCCGTGAAATTACCTGGCCGGATATGAATTGGGTTCCGGGTAACAGCACTAAACTATCAACTCTGGTAGATCATTCGAATAAGGCAGCTCGGGCGGGGATAAACCCCGCCCCGACAAATGTTTCAGGCCACAAGTCGTAGGGGCGGGATTTACTCCCGCCCACACTCTCATCGAATAAGAAATATAGAAATGCTATTGAGGGAATTCAACCATGTTGAAGAAAATCAAATTAGAGGATGCAGTCGGCACCAAGCTGGCCCATGACATAACCGAAATTCGCCCGGGTGAATTCAAGGGTCCTGCCTTTCACAAAGGCCATACCGTCTGCAATGAAGACCTGTGCCATCTGCAAAAGCTGGGCAAGAATAATCTCTACCTGATCGATTTGGAAGAAGATGAGATCCACGAGAACCAGGCGGCCGCAATT
>Ga0316194_10003741_pt1 | contig 10575 bp, 8 predicted proteins | sample CroRivsedime1_MG_FD_204936 | JGI IMG/M metagenome (GOLD analysis project Ga0316194, IMG submission 204936) | Coastal sediment microbial communities from Maine, United States - Cross River sediment 1 | ecosystem: Environmental > Aquatic > Marine > Coastal > Sediment | place: USA: Maine... | reverse complement strand
TTCAAACGCCTGCCTAAAAAGGAACGCGAGAAAATCGAGGAAGACACAGAGCTGCTGCAGGAACGTTTAATCAAGGCGCTGCATAAAGCCCCACAATGGCAAAAAGAAGCTCGCGATAAAGTGGCTGCACTCAATCGCGAAATGTCCGCCTACGCTGCAGGAAACCTGGTTGATGCAGTAAGAGAAAAATATCAGGAACTCCCTGCTCTGGTTGAGCACCTCAATCAGGTTGAAGTTGATGTGGTTGAACATTTCCGCAATTTTCTTAGACCTGAGGGGGAGAAGCCCTCATTCATCGAATCCCAGCTCACCGGTGCCGAACAGACTTCAGATACACGCTATCGTGTCAATGCTTTGGTCACTCGTGATACAAATGCTGGAGCCCCCGTTGTTTACGAAGATAATCCTTCTTATCTGAACCTGATCGGGCGCGTTGAACATCGTGCCTACATGGGCACTCTGGAAACCGATTTCACTATGATACGCGCTGGCGCACTGCATCAGGCGAATGGGGGTTATCTTATTCTTGATGCCCTCAAAGTATTAATGCAGCCATTTGCCTGGGAGGGACTGAAACGGGCGTTACAGTCGCAGGAAATTCGTATGGAATCACTGGGACAGATGACCAGCCTGATAAGTACTGTATCACTCGAGCCAGAGCCTGTTCCGCTGCAGGTCAAACTTGTTTTACTCGGCGATCGCCGAATCTATTATCTTTTGTCCTATCTCGACCCGGAATTCAGTGAACTGTTCAAGGTTGCAGTGGATTTTGATGACCGCATGGACAGAAATACTGACAGCCAGCAGCTCTATGCACGCCTGGTTGGAACCATGGTGCACGATGAAAAACTGCTGGAATTTGACAGCGACGCGGTAGCGCGCGTCATCGAGCACAGTGCCAGAATAGTCAGTGATGCCGATAAACTATCAACACACATGCGCAGCCTTCAGGACCTGCTGAGTGAGGCTGATTACTGGGCGAGAGAAGACAATCAGGAAATCGTGGGCAGAAAGGATGTGCAACATGCAATAGATGCGGCTGACCACCGGGCTGACCGAATACGCGAGCGCGTACAGGAAGAAATCGAGCGCGGCACCCTGCTTATTGACACTACAGGTAAAAAAGTAGGCCAGGTAAATGGATTATCCGTTATCCAGCTTGGTAACTTCTCGTTTGGTCAGCCTTCACGCATCACGGCCCGCGTCCGTATTGGTGGCAACAAAGTTATTGATATCGAACGCGAAGTCAAACTAGGTGGTCCCATTCATTCCAAGGGTGTATTGATACTTTCAAGCTATCTTGGGTCACATTATTCGGTAGATTATCCTCTCTCATTGACTGCCAGCCTGGTGTTTGAGCAATCTTATGGTGAGGTGGAAGGTGACAGTGCCTCGTCAGCTGAACTCTATGCATTGATCTCTGCCCTGTCTGATATCCCTGTCAACCAGTCTCTGGCCGTCACCGGCTCGGTCAATCAACATGGTGAAATCCAGCCCATAGGTGGAGTCAACGAAAAGATTGAAGGGTTCTTTGATGTATGCAGCAAACGCGGCCTGGATGGTGAACAGGGAGTCATTATTCCCGCTTCCAACAGCAGGCATCTGATGCTTCGCAATGATGTCTGTGAGGCAGTCGAGGAAGGAAAATTCACGGTTTATACCGTCGAAACGATAGACGATGGCATTGAGCTTCTCACCGGCATGAGCGCTGGCCAAAGGGATGAAAACGGTAAATTTCCTGCAGATTCTATCAACCACCTCGTGCAGTCGAAACTTACCGAGTATGCGACGAAGATGCATGACTACGCCAGCCATGCCGAGTCACCTGGTGGCAAGGAATGAACACCTTTAATGCTGGATCACTTTTCAGGCGCATCGCCGTTGCACTCGATGACTCTATGCAAAGTAGCCAGGCGCTGCAGACAGCCGCCGAACTGGCTGCCAGCCTGCAGGTAGAACTGGAAGGTATCTTTTTCGAAGACATCAATCTAATCCATCTTGCAGAACTTCCGTTTGCGCGTGAAATCCGGCCCGCATCTATGACCGAGGAAACGGTGAGTGCACAGCGAATGGAACAGGAACTCAGGTCCCAGGCTCGCCAGCAGCAGAAAAAGCTGGAACTCGTTGCGCACGAGAAAGGTATCAGCTGTTCCTTCAGAATTCGTCGCGGACAGATCAAGAGTGAATTGATGGCAGCGGTTGCCGAAGTCGATGTGTTGACGCTTTGCAGGCCGGCCCGGATGTCAGAGAAGTTCAAGCGGGAAACTATTGGATTTCCCTTGAGCACTGCTTTACCGATGCAAAAGACCAACACTTCGGTGTCGGTAATTTTCGGCAGCGCACAAAATGAAAAGATGGCACTAATGGTCGCAGTTCAACTTGCCGGCCGACTGGATGTGGAGATTCGCGTTCTGGTAACAGGAGATTCTGATGCCGAGATAGACGATCTGCTGCGTGAGGCAGATAAAATACTTGGAACACAGAAACAACAGGTTTCTTACATCCATTTACCAGGCAAACAGATATCTGACCTCGTAATAGCCACAGCATCATCAAACAGCCAGGTTCTGCTGGTCAACAGCAATAATTCAATAGTGGCAGGTGGGCAACTGTGGCCATATCTTGAACAGCTGTCCTACCCGGTTCTAATCATCCGTGAACAGACTGCAAAAACTAGCAATGCCTGAGAATAATCATAACATTCGTGTTGTAATTATGGGCGCTGCTGGCCGTGATTTTCATAATTTCAACATGGTTTATCGTAACAACCCTGACTTCGAAGTGGTCGCATTTACCGCTGCCCAGATACCGGATATCGCAGGGCGGCAATACCCTGCTTCTCTTGCCGGCCGCTACTATCCCGATGGCGTCCCGATTCATGATGAATCCGAACTCGATAGCCTGTGTCGCAGGGAAAATATCGATCAGGTCGTGTTTGCCTATAGTGATGTCAGCTATGCCCTGGTCATGCATAAGGCTTCTGTCGTCCTTGCTGCCGGTGCAGATTTTGTCATGCTTGGCCCACAACGAACCATGCTGAAGGCAAAGGTGCCGGTCATCTCAGTCTGTGCGGTCCGTACTGGCTGTGGAAAATCGCAGACCACACGCTGGTTATCGAAACTCCTGAAGCAACATGGACTGAAGGTGGCGATTATTCGTCACCCCATGCCCTATGGTAATCTCGAACTGCAGGCTATGCAGCGTTTCACCTCAACCGCCGATCTGGACAGGGCAGCATGCACAGTAGAGGAACGTGAAGAGTACGAACCGCACCTGTTGCTCGGTAATGTTGTCTATGCAGGGGTTGATTACGCCGAGATTGTGGCGCGCGCCGAAAGCGAAGTCGATATCATTCTGTGGGATGGTGGCAATAATGACTTCTCGTTTATTCATCCAGATCTGCACATTGTCATGGTTGATCCGCTGCGTCCGGGACACGAAACAACGCATCATCCGGGCGAGGCGGTACTACGTATGGCAGATATTATTCTCATCTCCAAGATCAATTCGGCATCGGATGCCGACATTCAGCAGGTAACCGATAGTGCCCGCCAGATTAATCCAACAGCAAGCCTTGTTCGCGGTGCGTCACCGGTACAGCTGGATGACCCTGAAGCTGTGCGTGGCAAGCGGGTTCTGGTGGTAGAAGACGGGCCGACCATTACACACGGCGGTATGCCCTATGGAGCAGGTTACGTGGCCGCCACAGTGGCACAGGCGGCGGAAATCATAGACCCGCGCAGCTATGCAGTAGGGGAAATTGCCGATGTGTATACAAACTATCCACACATCGGTGCAGTACTTCCTGCCGTTGGCTATCATCCATCACAGCTTCAGGCCTTGCGCGAAACTATCAATGCGACGGATGTGGATGTAGTAGTGGCCGCAACTCCATGTGATATCGCAGCATTAATCGAAATAGACAAACCAGTTATACGAGCGCGTTACGAGTTCGCTGAGGCAGGAGAACCCTCACTGACTAGTCTTGTAGAAGAATTCTTACAGAAAAACAAACTATAATATGGTAACGGGTCAGATCTAATATCAGTCAGGCTCAGCGTAGATCTCTTCAGCCTTTCTGGTAACCAAAGTCCCTGCCTCACCATTTATAATTGCTTCAGCATCTTTAAGTGCACCAATGCCAGCGATACCACTGGTCTTCTCGACAAACTCAATGGCTGCTTCGACCTTGGGTGCCATAGTACCTGGCTCTAATATGAGTTCTTTCATCGCCTGTGGCGATACTCGTCTTATCGGGCAGGCTTCCGGTTTACCCCAGTCCCGGTATACAGCATCGACATCGGTCAGCATCAGTAAGGCATCTGCCCTCAGTTCCTGTGCCAGCAGTGCGCTGGCAAGGTCTTTGTCTATCACCGCCTCGACACCGATGAATGTGCCATCTTCACGGTGCACCACGGGTATTCCACCACCCCCTGTACAGATCACGATGACACCCTGACTAACCAGCAGCTCGATGATACCCAGTTCAAGGATGCGCCTGGGTCGTGGCGATGGAACTACCCGACGATAGCCTTCTCCGTCCGCTGCAATACTCCAGCCTTGGTTGCTGGCAAGGCCCTGCGCCTCGTGCTCATTATAGACGGGACCGACAGGCTTGGTCGGGTGCGTAAACGCAGGGTCATTCGGATCGACCTCAATCTGGGTCAGCAGGGTTGCGCAGCGACGGTCGGCAGGCAGCAGATTGCCCAGTTCCTGCTCGATCATATATCCGATCATGCCTTCGGTTTCCGCATCGAGGATATCAAGTGGGTAGGTTTCATCTGCGTTGTAGGCCGCATTCTGAAGCGCCAGCAGCCCTACCTGTGGACCATTGCCGTGAGAAATCACCAGCTCGTGCTCACGCGCAATCGGTGCCAACGCCTGTGCTGCCGCTCGAATGTTGCTGCGCTGATTATCAGCCGTCAGCGCTTCGCCACGACGCAACAGCGCATTGCCGCCGAGAGCAATGACAATTCTCACGGGCAGAACTCCGGCAGGAAGTGGAAGTTACATTTACCCGGGTAAGCTATCATTACTCGGCCTCCAGTGATAATCCTAATAATGCCTTGTGTGGTCGGAGCTATATTTGCTTGTTAATCGTATCAAGCTAACCCGTCTGCAGGTAGTCAATTGATATGTACTGTACCATTCTGAATACCTTGATAGCTCATATTATTTATTATGAACGGCATTTAAGGGTTCGCCGCAATAGCGCCTTTCTCCTGGCACTCAGTTTATGGTCGGGTAGAGTAACCTGATTATTCATTCTTCGTGTGCTGATTACCCACCAGTAAATATTAGAATAATTGATATAAGAAAATATTAAGAAATGAATATTATATTTATCAGATCAAGAACAACTATTCAGAGGTTTCTCTAAAAGATATTACTTCGAATATGTCAGGGACAAACAATCATCTGCCCCTGACAGGTGAGCCTGTCACTCAGGATACTTTGACTGAGTGACGACGTGCCTTTTCAAGTTTTGGTACAACCACCTCAAGTACCCCATCCTTGAAGGTAGAATTGGCCTTGCTGCCATCGACATCGCTGGGCAATGACATGGTGCGAGAAAAAGTGCCCTTCATGGTCTCGCTACGATAGTAGTCACCCTTTTCCTCTTTTTTCTCTTCACTGGTACTGCCCTTCACCGTTATGGTGTTATCAGTCAGTGATACATCAATATCATCCTTGGTGACGCCAGGAAGGTCTGCTCGTACAAGGACATCATCATCACGATCAACGATATCCATCTTGGGTACTTTCAGTTCAAGTTGCCCCATTTGTGCCCAGTCGGGAAGCTCCCATTTTGATGGATGCATCCAGTCCGCTGTAAAAAAATCTTCAAAGCGAGTTTCCATTTCGCGCATCCTTTTTTCAAGTTCCTGAAACGCACCGGATGATTCCACTTTGACTGGCACATCTTTTTTGGATTTTTCTAATTTCTTGCTCATGATAACCTCCATTTTTAAAAAGAGATTCTAGCTTTATTATTATAACCCACAGCCAAATCGGCAAGGATGAAAAGATTTTATTGTCGACATGCAATAGATTGGCTTAATCACAGTAAATCGATTAGCAGGACTTATCATTTAACGGCAAACATAAACACTAATGAATAACTGGTCGGCAAAGAACTTACTTCGCTGAAAGCAGAGTGTCTGCTGGAATCCATTTCTGCCAAAGAACACACCTGCAGATATAAACAAATAATGAATCATACACCGGTCAGTGAATTACCGGTGTGCGGGCTGTTTCAGCAGGAAAATCGATGCCTTATTCAGACTCTTCAGTATAGCAGTCGCCTTCCCTTATCCAGATGCCCCGCCCTTCGCAACGCAACAGTTCGCTGCCGCTACAGACGTAATCACCAATTGCGAAGATCTCGTTATTAAAATAACAGACTCCTGCTTCCAGTTCCTGATCCAGAGACAGCTCGCCTTCATTGCCGTCGAATATCGGAGACGTCTTCAGTTCCGGATCAGGGGCACCAACGCTGGGTGCTGCGTGCGCTTCAATCATAATCGCTCTCCTTGCAGAATTGATTATTCACTTCATTTCGCCCTACTTTCAGGCCCTGAAGTTATTTTACTCTTCTACAACCGCTTCGGACAATGAAAACAATTTTCCTGAAGGTTTTCAGTGTTCGGCCACGCTAGCCTGCTGTAGTTCGCACTTTTCTGTGGTACCAAAGGTCTCCAGTTTCTCGAAGAAGGTCTGGTGGTCAATATAATGCGAACCATCGCAGGAAAAGGTCATATTCATCGAGCCGTTTATTCTGTTGATGGAACCGTTACGAAGGTAAATAGTTTCATCTGTAGTACGCAGACGCATGAATTCATCCAGAATTGCCTGTGTATCAGCTTCGTCAATCACCGGCTGCAAATGCTGCAGTGAGATATCGCGAAACTGCTCGATGAAGCCTGGCTCTAACACCTCTTCGCGCAGATAAACGCGATACCGATACGCATCGTCGCAAAACCAGCAGGTCAGCTGACTCGAGGAATAATGCACTTTCACATGAAAAGCACCCTTTTTGGTCAGCAGTGTATGCACAATCTGATGAATGCGCTCAATTTCACTATCGAACAGACTTTCAACCCGGGTCTGCTGAAAGAGAAAATCTCTGACAGACGGGTCACCTTTTATCTGTAGCCATTTCTGGGGCATATCGTCCTCCAACGGTTAAATTGATTCTCAATTCGGCAACAGCAGGCCGCACCAACTGTAAAATGCAGGATTTATTATCATCATTATCATCGAAAACCTCTTTACCTGACTATTTTAGTTGGTTATTATTCATTATAATGAATCATTAGCTTTAGGCAAGTGAATTTACTCTGAATAGCTGGATGTCACTATCAACAACAAATGGGGACATGTTTACCAACCCTGGCGACAACTTCCGGTATTAGATGTATGAAGTTAAAAGCACTTGTCACAGGTACTTGAAAGAACAGAAATGCAAATTTCATCATCACAAAACGTTGACCCGTCTTTTGATATATTGCTCTAATAACGAGTTAGCAATAACCAACGAAGTCTATAAACACACTTTATTTATTTGAAGAACTACTTAAGGAACTACTTATGACACACGAATTACCCGCTCTGCCTTACGACCGCGACGCTCTAGCACCAACAATTTCAGCGGAAACACTCGATTACCATTATGGCAAACACCATCAGACCTATGTCACCAACCTGAACAACCTGGTGCCTGGTACCGAGTACGAGAACGCATCGTTAGAAGAAATCATCAAATCGGCCGAAGGCGGTATCTTCAATAACGCGGCACAGGTGTGGAACCACACATTTTACTGGAACTGCCTGAGCCCGAATGGCGGTGGCACTCCAGCCGGCTCATTAGCGGCGGCTATCGATGCCCGTTTCGGCTCGTTTGACGCCTTCCGTGAAGCCTTCAACCAGTCTGCAGCGACTAACTTCGGTTCCGGCTGGACATGGCTGGTAAAAACTGCCGATGGCGGTGTTGATATTGTCAATACATCAAATGCAGCCAACCCAATGCGTGATAACCTGACACCGCTGTTGACCATTGACGTCTGGGAACATGCTTACTACATCGACTACCGCAACGCGCGTCCGAAGTACCTGGAAGAAATCTGGAACATCGTCAACTGGGATTTTGTTGCCGCTAACTTCGGTTAATTCCCAGCTTTTAGCATTTACCCCCCCGGTTTGTTTTGCCGGGGAAACTGAACTATGTAAACAATCAAACCCGTGCGACGCTGACTTAGTAGCAAAATTTAATAATTCTGAGTTCGTTAACAGCGGCGAATGTGTTGAAACTGCGGAATAGCTGGAATTCTGGCCCTCAATAGAAATCTTCTGTTGAGGGCCAGACTTATTTATGGCGGTTCGTGCAGTCTGAATCTGAGCAATCCCCCCTATCCCCTGTTAAGGGAATCAATGGGGTCTGATTCCATTGACCCCATCTGGTTTACCCCATCTGATTGACCCCATCTGGTTTACATTAGCGACTGACATTAAGGTATATTTTTGTGGTCGGAAAGGCCCGCGGCAAAAAGGTTCTAATGACAATACAAATTTTTGTTTAGGCAGCATTTTCCACAAAAGTACTGACTTATCACTATACTCTCAACAAAACTCAATGCCGTCGCCCGTCAGTTAAACGAATGACCAGTCAAGAAGTTGAAATATGAAATACCGGCTGAAATATTTTATGCATGTGCTGCGTAGACCAGTTGAATCCGCAGCCAACAGCAGTCAATTGAAACAGATACAAAAAACCGCCCTTCAGGGCGGTAGAATCTACGTAAAACTGCCAATACCCATTTCAGTAATTGATCTATTTCTTGATTAAGATACTCGTTCCATCAAGGATAGAAAAGTCAATACATCCGGCATTCCAGGTTTGGTTACAAATATTGGTGTGTGACTTTTACTTTTTTAGTTCTGGATGCTCAATATAGCGTACATCCTTTACTGAAAGTGGGAGGGGATTTATGTACTTGTAGCCCTTCGATTGAAGATAGGCAATTTCAGGAAATCCCGCTGGCACAACAGTTATAAAACCGTGCATATCTTCTGGTTTAAAGCCTGCGGCGCGCATTGCATTATTACACATGTGAAACTTAACACCTTTATCAGACAGGGCAGCCATCTTGTCAACTATACCCTGATACTTATCATAATTTTCCTTTGCAAATACACGCAATTCAGGGCCATGGGTTACTACTACCATCTCACCTTTCAACGCCTCAGATGTTTTAATTAAAAACACATTTAGAATGTTGAGTTTATTTGGGTCCTCGTAATTAACATCAAAAACAGCGTTAGTTACCGGGTATTCATGCATATCAACCTTTGCAGTACCGTATGGTTCAAACTCCTTAGCCTGAGCGCTGAAAACTGTTAATACTGTTAGTATTCCGATGGTGGCTTGAATGAATCGTAATGTCTTCATTGTTGTTCCTCTATATAAATTATGTAGCTATTCTCACACTAATAAGCACTTGACGTGCAGTACCCTTGAGGATGCCCAGAACATTGCCCACGATTTCAGGCTGGACATCTCAAAGTATTCAACGTCAATTTGCCCGTAAAATCTTGCTAAATGCCATTTTTCCTCTAACGAGCAATTTCAATCATCAGCGTGATCAATGTGTCCACTAAAGAAAGTTGGGCCAGCTCCAAAGGGTGGCTGAACGAAAGTAACGTCCGGTGTGTTATCCGGTTGTCCAATTTGCTCGCTTTCAGGCTGTGGAAGGTTACCCGGATTTTTTGAATTCACGGTAACCACACGACCCTGGCCGGTGCCAAACTGGGCTTCGGTGACAGTGCCGCCTATACTATCCAGGTAGCGGCGTAACGCATGCACCGGGTGGAGGAAGTTATTGGGTGCAACCTGTTTTACATTAGGACCGATAATAACGCCCTCACTGTTCACCGGTTCCGCCAGCGTGATGGCACTGGTGTAATCATCTGCATCAGCCAACTGAAAGAACTTAAAGTTGGCACCACCACCGGTACGGCAGACATCATCCAGCGGATTGCCGTGTCCGTAACAGGAAGCAAAGACATAACGTTTCCCCAGGTCCAGGGCTGCACCGCCTATTTTTGTTTCAACAACACGGCCACCGGAACTGCTGAACGGCCTGTTTTTAAGGTCAATTGTCTGCTTCATGTTGGCAAGGCCGAGGTACCAGCCACCACGCTGCATGAACACATTACGGTCAAACACCGCGCCCAGGATGGTATTCAGGCTGTTTAGTATGGATTGGCCCGAGAAATCAGCGACATTGATTGCTGGTGCAATCGGGAACCAGGTATACAGGTCGCGTAGCGTGATCGGGCTATCCGGCAGTACGGCGTTACCAAAACGGAAGCCATTGGCCATGGAAATATCAACACCGTTTTGCCAGCCGGGAACACTTCTTACATCTGCCACATTATCTGTTACGTTAAGGATGGCATCGGCGAGGAAGTTGTTTAGCGTATCTTCCAGCACATGGTGCCGCAGTAGCAACGTATCGGTATAACCCACTATAGTATCGAGATCGTCTACCAGCTGGAGACCTTTTTCGGTAGGTT
>Ga0316194_10003737_pt1 | contig 10581 bp, 10 predicted proteins | sample CroRivsedime1_MG_FD_204936 | JGI IMG/M metagenome (GOLD analysis project Ga0316194, IMG submission 204936) | Coastal sediment microbial communities from Maine, United States - Cross River sediment 1 | ecosystem: Environmental > Aquatic > Marine > Coastal > Sediment | place: USA: Maine... | reverse complement strand
AGTTCTGTGATGTGAATGTCGTGGCCAGCTCCGAAAGCAGCAATTTTGGGCATGTGCCCCCACTCGATACCTGGCAGTTGAATGCTCAGGCTGCGTATCTGCATGTCTGTTCCAACGAAACGATTGGTGGCGTCCAGCTCAATGCGCTGCCCGACGTTGCCTGCCCGCTGGTCGCTGACATGTCTTCGGACATCCTGTCCCGACCCATTGATGTCAGCCGCTACGGGTTGATCTACGCGGGCGCTCAGAAAAATATCGGTCCAGCGGGTCTTACTGTGGTTATCGTTCGGCGCGATCTGCTGGGTAACGCCCGCAGCTCTACCCCGGGGATGCTCGACTATGCTGTTCATGCCGATGGCGACTCCATGTCCAACACCCCGCCAACCTATGCCTGGTATCTGGCAGGGCTGGTATTCAAATGGTTGAAAGCGCAGGGCGGGCTCGATGCAATCGCGCAGGTCAATGCGCGCAAAGCGGCCAAACTCTATGGTGCCGTGGATCAGAGCAATTTCTACGCATCACCTGTGGCTACCGCTGATCGTTCCCAGATGAATGTTCCGTTCACCCTGCCTGACCCGGAGCTGGACGGAGAATTTCTCAAGGGAGCCGAGGCGGCTGGACTCACCAATCTGAAAGGGCATCGCAGCGTTGGTGGCATGCGCGCGAGTCTCTATAACGCGGTACCGGAAGCGGCCGTGGATGCGCTGGTTAGCTATATGGCGCAATTCGAGAAAGACCGTGGCTGAGCTGCCCGATCTGGATTCGGTACGCGCGCGTATCGACACCATCGATGGTGAACTGCAGCGTTTGCTCAACGAACGCGCCAGTTGCGCCCTGCGGGTCGGGGAAATCAAACAGGCCGCACCGGGTGACGAACCGCCCGTCTACTACCGACCCGAACGGGAAGCCCAGATCCTGGCGCGGCTGAAGCGGGAAAACACCGGGCCCCTGTCCGACGAAGACATGGCACGGCTGTTTCGTGAGGTTATTTCCTGCTGTCTTAATCTCGAACAGCCGTTGATGATTGCCTATCTGGGGCCAACGGGTACCTACACCGAAGCGGCAGCGATTAAACAGTTCGGGCATTTTGCTGGCACTCGGGCGATGACCTCCATCGATGAGGTGTTCCGGGAAGTCGAGTCAGGCGGCGTCCACTATGGGGTGGTGCCGGTAGAAAACTCTACCGAGGGTATGGTCAACCACACGCTGGACTGTTTCATGGAAAGCGGACTGAAAATCTGCGCTGAAGTGGAACTGCCGATCCACCACGCGCTGATGGTGGATGCCAATGCAGGCGATGTGCCGATCACGGAGATTTACTCTCACGCTCAATCGCTGGCTCAGTGTCGCAGCTGGATTGATGCCCACTATCCGGGGGTCCGGCGTACACCGGTAGAGAGTAATGCCGATGCCGCACGTCGGGTCTCAGGCGTTGCCGGTACCGCTGCAATCGCCGGGGATATGGCGGCAGAGCGTTACGGACTGCGCATTCTGGCGAGTAACATCGAAGACCGGGCGGACAACAAGACCCGGTTTCTGGTGATTGGCAAACAGAAAGTGGGTCCGAGCGGCCACGACAAAACATCGATCCTGGTCTCTACCCGTAATGAACCGGGTGCGCTGTATAAAATTCTCGAGCCCTTTCATCGCCATGACATCAGCCTGACCCGTATTGAAACCCGACCGGCGCGATCCGGGTCCTGGTCCTATGTGTTTTTCATCGACTTCGATGGTCATCAGATCCAGGACAACATTCAGCTGGTGATAAAGGAAGTTGAAGAGGTGGCGATGGAAGTGCGCTCTCTTGGGTCCTATCCACAGGCGGTTATCTGATGCTGCCGGGTAAAGTTGCGCCGGGAATTGCGTCGCTGAAACCCTATCAGCCGGGTAAGCCGATCGAGGAACTGACCCGCGAACTCGGTATCAGCGATGCGATCAAGCTGGCCAGCAATGAGAACCCACGCGGTCCAGGGCCTCTGACCCTGCAGGCACTGCAGGGGGCGCTTGGCGCGCTGTCGCGATATCCCGATGGCGGCGGGTTCAGACTGAAACAGGCACTGGCAGAATATCTCGGGGTCAACGAGGATCAATTAACCCTCGGTAACGGGTCAAACGACGTGCTCGATCTTGCCGCACGGATCACCCTGATCCCGGGTAGCGAAGCCATTGTTTCTGAACACGCGTTTGTGGTTTATCGGCTCGCGGTGGCCAGCTGTGGCTGCAAGCTGGTCGAGGTTCCGGCATTGGACTTTGGCGCTGATCTGGATGGAATTCTGCATGCAGTCACCGAACAGACAGCGATTGTCTTCCTGGCCAATCCGAATAATCCAACCGGCACCTGGGTAGATGAATCCCGCCTGACTGAATTTCTGGATACGCTGCCGCAGCGGGTCTGGGTGGTACTGGATGAAGCCTACGCTGAGTATGTCGATGCACCCGGCTATCCGGATGGCCTGGCGTTGCAGCACAGATATCCGAATCTGATCGTGACCCGGACCTTTTCCAAGATCCACGCACTCGCGGCGCTGCGAATCGGCTATTCAGTCTCCACCCCCGAAGTGGCCGATCTGCTCAATCGGGCCAGGCAGCCGTTCAATATCAATGCACTGGCATTGGCTGGCGCTGAAGCCGCAATTGCCGACCAGGAATTTGTCAGCACCAGCCGGCAGATGAATCGGGACGGTATGCGGCAACTGGTTGCCGGCATCGATGGGCTTGGCCTCGCGCATATTCCGTCTGTGGCGAATTTCGTCACGGTGGAGATGCCTTCGGATGCTGGTGCTATTTATCAGCGCCTTCTACATGAAGGGGTGATTGTCCGGCCGGTGGCCGAATACGGGCTGCCTCGTCATCTGCGCATCAGCGTCGGTTTGCCGGAAGAAAATCAGCGTTTTCTGGAGTCGGTGACTCGAGTCCTCGAAGGCTGAACGCATCGTGTCGCAACTGATTATCGTTGGCGCCGGTCTGATCGGCTGTTCCTTTGCGGCAGGAGCTCGGGCGGCAGGGCTTTTCAGTGAAATCCACGCTCTGGAGCCGGATGTCTCGGCAGCCACCAGAGCCTGCGAGCTTGGCCACGTGGATGGCACTGTCACCGAAATCCCCGCAAGCGCCGCGGTGCTTCTGGCCTGTCCGAGTCATGCGGTCGTTGGCTGGTTGAATAAACTGGCTGATCATCAAGGCCCCGTAATTGATGTCGCCAGTGTCAAAGGTGCGCTGTTGCAGCAGCTGGCTGCGACCGGGGATCTGGCGCCGACGGGCTATGTGCCCTGTCATCCGATTGCCGGTCGGGAAACCAGTGGCCCGGATGCGGCGGCAGCAACCCTGTTTTTGGATAAGCTGGTGATTGTGACGCCCACTGCTGCAACCCATGCTGAGCAGTTAGCGCTGGTGAAGTCGTGGTGGCGAGCGCTGGGCGCCCGGGTTGAGGAAATGGATGCGGATGAACACGATCGGGTCTACGCGTCTACCAGCCATCTGCCGCATCTGCTGGCCTTTGCCTATCTACTGGGTGTAGATCCTGAACACCTGCATCACTCAGGCGGTGGATTTCGAGATTTCAGCCGTATTGGTGCTTCTGATCCGGATATGTGGTCGGCGATATTTGATCTGAACTCTGAAGCGCTGTTGCTGGTGGTGGAGGATTTTCGCGGCCATCTTGATGATTTTGTTGACGCAATTGCCGCCCAGGATTCGAATCGGTTGCATGAGCTGATCGCACAGGCGCGGGTCCGTCGCCTGGGGCTGGGAGACCTGACATAGTGAAAATATCCCACCCTGAGGGAAATGAAATCGCACCGGTCATCACCATTGATGGTCCCAGTGGTTCAGGCAAAGGAACTATCGCCGGCCTGCTGGCCAAAAACCTTGGCTGGCACCTGCTGGACAGTGGCGCTCTGTACCGGATCGTCGCCGCCAGAGCCCTGGATCTGGATATTGCGCTCGACGACGCGGCGGCACTGGCCGCGATGGCCAGCAGTCTGTCGATCAGGTTTGCAGAAGATCTGGTGGAGGTGGATGGCCAGGACCTGACACTGGTGATTCGCACCGAAGCGGTGAGTGCCGCCGCCTCTGAAGTCGCGGCACTGCCGGAAGTTCGCGACGCGATCCTGCAGGCCCAGCGGGCGATGTGTCAGCCTCCTGGACTGGTGGCCGATGGCAGGGATATGGGTACGGTGGTCTTTCCCGGGGCCCGGCTCAAAATCTACCTTGATGCCAGTGCTGAGGTCCGCGCTGAGCGGCGCTATAATCAATTGAAAAACAAGGGTTTGAGTGTTAGTCTCCGCGCCCTTCTCACGAGCCTGCAGGAGCGGGACGCGAGAGATAAAGGTCGCGCTGTTTCACCGCTCGAACCTGCCAAAGATGCTCTGGTCATCGACAGTACTGATTTGTCTATCGACGAAGTGCTGGCTCGAATCCACACCGAAGCAACGAAGCGGGATCTGGTGGACGGCGTTTAATTTAACCAACGTCGGCATCCGGATAGTTCATCCGCTGCCAACACAACCGGAGCGCTATTCCCCCGAAGGTCCCGCGATTGCTGTCCTTTTCAACAGTTAGTTTCTGTTTTAGGGATCACGATCACAGGAGACACCCGCCAGGTGGTCAACCCCACCGAGGCGTTGAAGAAACCGGGATACAGCGTAAATAAACTATATGAGCGAATCTTTTGCCGATCTTTTTGAAGAAAGTCTAACAACCATCGAGATGGCGCCTGGGTCCATCGTTACCGGCACGGTGGTGGATATCGATAACGACTGGGTAGTTGTCCATGCGGGCTTGAAGTCCGAAGGTGTAATTCCCAAGGCTCAGTTTTTCGATGAAAACGGTCAGCTGAACCTCAGCATTGGGGATCAGGTCAAAGTTGCAATGGAAGTTGTCGACGACGGCTTCGGGGAGACCCGGCTCTCCCGTGAAAAAGCCCGTCGGGCTGAGTCCTGGATGATGCTGGATGATGCGTTCCAGAAGAACGAAGTGATCATCGGCATCATCAACGGCAAAGTGAAAGGTGGATTTACCGTGGATGTCAGCGACATCCGTGCGTTCCTGCCGGGTTCTCTGGTCGACATCCGGCCGCTGCGTGAGACCGCGCATCTGGAAGGCAAGCCGCTGGAATTCAAAGTTATCAAGCTGGACCAGAAGCGTAACAACGTGGTGGTTTCCCGGCGTGCGGTGCTGGAAGAAGAGAACAGTGTTGAGCGTGAGCAGTTGCTCGCCTCGCTGCAGGAAGGTCAGGAAGTCAAAGGTATCGTCAAAAACCTCACCGATTACGGTGCGTTTGTCGATCTCGGCGGCGTTGACGGACTGCTGCATATTACCGACATGGCCTGGCGGCGTATCCGCCACCCAAGCGAGATGGTCAATGTAGGGGATGAAGTTCCGGTCAAAATTCTGAAGTTCGATCGGGAAAAGAATCGTGTCAGCCTGGGTATGAAGCAGCTGGGCGAAGATCCATGGGTCGACATCACCCGTCGCTATCCGGAAGGCGCGCGAGTTTCGGCTACGGTCACCAACCTCACCGACTACGGCTGCTTTGCTGAGATCGAAGAAGGTGTTGAAGGTCTGGTGCACGTTTCTGAAATGGACTGGACCAACAAAAACATTCATCCCTCCAAGGTCGTGAATGTGGGTGATGCGGTTGAAGTTATGGTGCTGGATATCGACGAAGAGCGTCGTCGTATCTCTCTTGGTATCAAACAGTGTCGTTCGAATCCCTGGGAAGACTTTGGTATTCACCATGCCAAGACCGACCGGATCAGCGGCAAGATCAAGTCGATCACCGATTTCGGTATCTTCATTGGTCTTGACGGTGGCATCGACGGCCTGGTGCATCTGTCTGATATCTCCTGGAACGAGCCAGGTGAATCGGCGGTACGGCGCTATTCCAAGGGTGAAGAAATCGAAACCGTCATCCTGTCTGTGGATCCCGACCGTGAGCGCATCTCGCTCGGTATCAAGCAGTTGGATGAAGATCCGTTCACCGATTACACCGCAGTCAATGACCGGGGTACCGTCGTGAAAGGCGTGATCAAGGAAATTGAGCCCAAAGAAGCCGTTCTTGAACTGGCTGACGACGTGATGGGAATCCTCAAGGCATCTGAAATCAGCATTGATCGGGTTGAAGACGCCCGCAATGTGCTGACTATGGGCGAAGAGATCGAAGTCAAGATCATCAGCGTAGACCGGAAGAATCGCGTGATCGGGCTTTCCATCAAGTCGAAAGACATTGAAGAAGAGCGCACAGCGGTTCGTGAGCATCGCAGCCGCGAAAGCGATCGGCCTGGTGCAACCACGCTGGGTGATCTGATCAAAGCCCAGATGGATCAGAACGAAGACTGATTATCAGGCTCAGGTCCTGCAGCTGAAACGAGCCGGCGTGTGAGCCGGCTCTTTTTTGCAGAATCGGCAAAAAGTCGGCTTTTTCGTCCGCTGAAGGCCGATAACCTGGGTGATATTGGTCCTGCCATACAAAAGATGGCAAAAAAGCTATAAAAATCAAAGACAAAAGCTTTTAATATCTGCCTATGACCAAGTCCGAGCTAATCGACATCATTGCTGCGAAGCAGAACCAGCTGTCCGCGAAGGACGTGGAGCTGGCGGTGAAAAATCTGATAGAGCTGATGTCAGAAACGCTGGCTACAGGAGAGCGGATCGAGATCCGCGGCTTCGGCAGTTTTTCGCTGCACTATCGTGCACCCCGTATCGGCCGCAATCCAAAAACCGGCGAGTCGGTGGGCTTGGCCGGGAAATATGTTCCTCACTTCAAACCGGGTAAAGAGCTGCGTGACAAAGTGAATCTGGGATTGCAGCAGGAACTCGCTGACGCCAATCAGGCACCAGCTGCAGCTGCGGTGTCGACTCCGATTACCGGCACCTCACTGGATTAGTCCTATGAGCTGGCTCGGCAGATTATTCTGGGCAGTACTTGCGCTGCTGGTATTCCTGTTTGCAGCGCTTGCCGTCAATCAGGATCAGATCGCCCTGCAGTTTGTCACCTGGCGTACTCCGCAGTGGAGTGTGTTCTGGTGGTTGCTGCTGGCATTTTCTCTCGGCTTGCTGGTGGGTCTGATTGGCCTGGTCTGGTCGACCACTCGATTGTCTCTGCGTAACCGTCGACTGACCAAACGCCTGGCAACGGCGGAGCAGGAACTTGGTAAACTGCGAGCTCTGGGCGTCGCAGACTGACGACACCGCTATCAGGGAACTAAACGCGGATGCCTGAGAATTTCCTCCTCTATGGTCTGCTGGTGGTAGCCCTGGCGGTGGGTTATCTGCTTGGACGTCGGGAGCGTGCCCGCCGCCGTAAGAACCTGGGACTCGGCGTCGAGGATTACATCCAGGGTCTCAATCATCTGCTCAACGAACGCCATGATCTCGCCATTGATACCTTTGTCGAGCGAATGGCCGTGGATGGCGGCACGGTGGACACTCATCTGGCGCTGGGTGCATTAGTCCGCCGTCGTGGTGAAACTGATAAAGCCATACGTATTCACCAGAATCTGCTGGCTCGACCGGCGCTCTCCCAGCGCCATCGACACCAGTGTGAACTGGAACTCGCTCGCGATTATCTGGCCGCCGGATTGCTGGACCGCGCCGAGAACCTGCTGCTGGAGCTGGCGGGCAAAAACTCCGAGCACGAGCAGATCGCGCGCGAATTGCTGCTGGAGATCTACCAGCAGGAAAAAGACTGGAGCAAAGCGGCGGACATTGGTCGTGAACTGGCACGCCAGGATCGAACGGTGCGATCGCGGGTCGCCCACTTCGAGTGTGAACTTGCGCAGCAGATGATTGATGACCAGGAGCTGCGAGCTGCTCGTGATGCGCTGAAGCGAGCCGCCCGGCTGGACAGTCAATGTGCACGGGTGCCGCTGCTGCTGGCGCACATCGATATGTGTGAGCAGAACCATAAAGATGTCTGTCGGCAGTTGCGCAAAGCCTGCGAGCTGGATCCTGGACTCATCGTGCCATGTCTTGATCTGTTTGATCAGGCTTGTCGCAAGCTTGGTCAGGAGACGCAATACCTGAGCTTTCTTCGCGAGGCGTTGGAGTCTTCTGGTGACCAGGCGGTGATAGATCGACTGGCCACGGAGTTAGAGCGCAAAGACGGTGCGGATGCGGCCATAGAATTCCGACTCCGCGAACTCGAAGTGCGCCCAAGCCTTGGCAGTTGTGTGAGCCTGCTTGAAGCGCTGGAAACGCATCACAAAACTCTGCAGCACAATCAGTTGCAGCCGGTGCTTGCCCTGACGCGCTCACTGCTGGAGCGGCAAGCACAGTACCGGTGCAGCCAGTGTGGATTCGGCAGCAGCACATTGATGTGGCAGTGCCCGAGTTGCCGGCAGTGGTCGGTGATGAAATCGGCAGGGCCGCTGGACCTTCACTGAATATTATTCGGCTACGGTCTCACCCATCGTCGCGCTGTGTCCTCACAGCATTCCAGGCAGATGCCTCTGCTACCGATTTTTTTAAACCCATACGCTTGTTTCCCCCTAATCAGGAAAGAGAGAAGAGTATGGTTGCGACCATTGAAACATACCGTTCCACCAACCTGTTGACTGGCATCAGTCGAACCGCGAAGACCCTGGCTGCACCGCGGCAGTTGTTGTTAAAGCTGCTTGCTGGTCTGGTCTGTGTGGCATTGTATTCGACTGCTGCTGTTGCAGAGCCGGCTACTGTTAACGTCAATTCCGCTGATGCTGCGACCATTGCCGAAGTTCTGGACGGCGTCGGCACAAGTCGAGCCCAGGCGATTGTTGAATATCGCCAGCAGCATGGAACCTTTGCGGATGCGTACGACCTTGCCAACGTTAAAGGCATCGGCGATCGCACCATTGAATTGAACGAAGATCGAATCCGCCTCACCGATTGAGCTTTCAGTTGCTTGCTGGTCAGGCGCCTGTCGCGATACCTCGCTGCAGGCGCCTGATATTCTGCTGCTTTCCGGGTCGATCAACGGTATCCTCGACCCCGCAAAACATCGCCTCCGGGTCTCGTTTGCCCGGTTTCTGCAGAAAAGGATGATCCAGCACTTTTGAAACTCGTCTACGTCGTCAACGAGGCCAGTTTTTTTCTTTCTCATCGGCTACCGCTGGCTGCGGAAGCATTAGCCCGTGGTGACGAGGTGGTGGTTGCCTGTGGCGAAGGCACTGGTGAAGCTCGCCTGAGTGCAGCCGGTATTCGCTGTCGACCGTTTCCTCTATCGCGTAGTGGTTTCAATCCGCTCGCAGAACTGCGCAGTTTCTACTTGCTGTGGCGCATCTATCAGGATGAACGCCCCGACCTGGTGCACCACGTTACGATCAAGCCGGTGATCTACGGAACTCCGGCAGCACGTTGGAGCGGGGTGCCCGCGGTTGTGAACGCGGTCCCTGGTCTTGGCTTTGTGTTCACCCGTCGAGGCCAGCTGGCGAAGCTGCGCCGTGTATTTGTCTACCTGATGTATCGCCTTGCGCTGTCGCATCCAAACATGAGAGTGATCTTTCAGAATATAGATGACATGCAGATGTTCATCGACAGCGGCGTGGTTGATCGTCGCGCAGTCACGCTGATTCGAGGTTCAGGCGTGGATCTGGAGGAATTTCGCTACCTGGCTGAGCCACCGCCGCCGATCACATTTCTGCTGGTCGGCCGGATGCTGCGACACAAAGGTGTGGTCGAATATGTGCAGGCAGCCAGGGAGGTCAAAGCCCAACATCCGGACTGGTGTTTTCAGCTGCTGGGGGACGTAGACCCGGGCAACCCTGCGTCACTGACCCAGGACCAGCTGCGTGACTGGGCCCAGGAAGGCATCGTCGAATGGCTCGGTCAGCGCAGCGATGTGGCCGACCTCATGGCCAACGCGCATGTGGTGGTGTTGCCTTCTTATCGAGAGGGGTTACCGAAAACTCTGCTTGAAGCCGCCGCCAGCGGCAGGGCGATGATTGCGTCTGACATTTCAGGCTGTCGCGAAGTGGTGCGGAGCGAAGTCACCGGTCTGCTGGTGCCGATCCGCACTCACGAAGAGCTTGCCAGCGCGATGATTCGGCTGGGCAACAATGACGAACTGCGTCAGCGTTTCGGCCGTGCGGCCAGAGAAAAAGCTGAGGCGGTCTTTTCCGCTGAAGATGTGGTACGCGATACCTTTCTGTTGTACGACCAGCTGCAGCGGCAATGAAGACGGCCCTGGTGACCGGTGCCACAGGTTTCGTTGGCAGTCATCTGATTGCCCATCTCCTCGAAGCCGGATGGCAGTTGAAGGTACTTCAACGCGATGCCGAGCGATTGCCGGGGACAACCCCCGTGACTGCTGTGGAGCCAACCCTGCACAGCTCCGCAGCGCAATGGGCACCAGTACTGGAAGGTGTTGATGTGGTCTTCCACCTGGCGGGAGTTGCCCATCGGCAGGCAACTGAAGACGAGCTCGAGAGGGTGAACGCGCAGTCGCCAGCACTGTTGGCAGGTGCAGCAGAAGCTGCGGGCGTTGAGTCTTTTGTCTGGTTGAGTTCAGTCAAAGTCCTGGGTGAAACCAGCGCCGAACCCCTGTCGGAAGCCGCGGTCTATGCGCCAGCCGACCCGTATGCCCTCAGCAAAACACGAGGTGAGCAG
>Ga0316194_10003734_pt1 | contig 10583 bp, 9 predicted proteins | sample CroRivsedime1_MG_FD_204936 | JGI IMG/M metagenome (GOLD analysis project Ga0316194, IMG submission 204936) | Coastal sediment microbial communities from Maine, United States - Cross River sediment 1 | ecosystem: Environmental > Aquatic > Marine > Coastal > Sediment | place: USA: Maine... | reverse complement strand
TGTCAGGAACGTGTTCACCATTTTTTCATTCTGCTCGCCGATTGTTAACATGGCTTTGAAACTGTTGTCAAAGGCCGTTTTGTTGAAGTCGAGCATTTGCTTCAGCATTTGATTGGGTTCGAACATACTTGCCTCCTTTTCTGAAATCAACTGTTTTTTGCCGCGTTACTTGGTTTTTGACATTGGGGACGTCTGGGGTTTCTTCGGCGTGGGAACCGCCTCAAAAAGATCGGCCAACTTCACGAAATTCTCGTCCATGACCCCCTTAAAATCGGCCCGACCCTTTTTATACGTGCCAACCATCTCGTCGATAACCCGTCGACTCTCCTCGGGCAGCCAGGTTGTCTGCTCGATCATGGTGTTGAGCATCCGTTCGGCCTGGTCTTGGAGCATGGTCACGGCCGTGAATGTGTTGTCAAACGTTGCTTTTTGAAAATCGATCATTTGTTTTGCGAATTGTTCTGTCTCCATGTTATGGAATCCTCCTGTTTGAATCTTGATCTTTAGGCAGCGTCAAAGAAGTCCGCCACTTTCTTGTAATTGTCGTCAGCGGTTTTTTTGAGATCCTGGCACCCTTTTTTATAGGCATCGACCCAGTCCCGAATGGGTTTTTTGCCCTCTTCAGGAATCCAGGTGGCCTGTGTCAGGAACGTGTTCACCATTTTTTCATTCTGTTCGCCGATTGCCAACATGGCTTTGAGACTGTTGTCATAGGCCGTCTTGTTGAAGTCGAGCACTTGCTTAAGCATTGGTTTGGAATCGAACATAGTTGCCTCCTTTTTTGAAATCAACTGTTTTAAATGTGTTACTTCGTTTTTGACATTGGGGACGCCTGGGGTTTCTTCAGAGTGGGAACCGCTTCGAAAAGATCGGTCAGCTTCACGAAATTCTCGTCCACAACCCCCTTGAAATCGACACGACCTTTTTTATACGTGCCGACCATCTCGTCGATGACCCGTCGACTCTCCTCGGGCAGCCAGGTTGTCTGCTCGAGCATGGTGTTGATCATCCGTTCGGCCTGGTCCTGGAGCATGGTCACGGCCGTGAATGTGTTGTCAAAAGTTGCTTTTTGAAAATCGATCATTTGTTTTGCGAATTTTTCAGTCTCCATGTTATGAATTCCTCCTGTAATAAAGTAAGATTATTGAAGGGCTGTCCTGCAGCCGATGTTGACCACATTATAGGCAGTCGAGAGATGATGTCAAGATATATTTTTGCATTGCACAAAAAAATATTCGACTGTGATAGGTCAGCTATATATACGATATTTTTAATTATTATATTGTTATTATTGTATAATTTAATATTTACCTTTTGGTAAACTTTTCTGCCTCCGATTCAAACTTGTTTTTTTTGCTGCGATGTGGCAAGATAGGACCAGCGTTGATAATGCGTTTCTTTTTATTGAGTGATATTAATTCAAAAGGATAATCTCATGTCGGACAACATTATACTGAAAAAATACGCGAACAGGCGCTTATATGACAACACCCGCAGCGCGTATGTCACGCTCGAGCAGGTGGCGGAGATGATCAAGGCCGGCAGTTCGGTGACGGCGATTGACGCCAAAACGGGCGAGGATGTAACCGCCTTTGTCTTGACTCAGATCGTTCTCGAGGAGGCCAAAAAGAAAAACGCCTTGCTGCCGGTGGCTCTTCTGCACATGATCATCCGTTACGGTGACAACATTCTCGGTGAGTTTTTTGACAAATACCTGGAGCAGACGTTGAAAAACTACTTTGCTTACAAAAGCCGGGTGGATGAGCAGTTCAAACAATGGTTGGATTTTGGAACAGATTTATCGGCAGTGGCCCAAAAGTCCTTAACGGGGATATCGCCCTTTACGACGGTCTTTAAAAAGAGCCGCGATACGGAAGACAAGGAAAAAGAGTAGGCACCCTTCCACGATTCGAAGCGATGAAATTAAAGGCCCCGGCAAAAAATAATTCCCCCTCTTGCTTGTCTTATGACCCGTCTACTGCGTTACATTCACCCACACGTATCCCGATATGCGCCGCTGGATGTGCCTTGCAGACAAACCATAATCCGGCGCAATCGTGCGGAATTATTTCTTACCGTGACCCTAAACCAAGTCATCATACCCCCATAATTTGATTTAGCTTTTCCATATCGACATGGCTTTTAAAGTGATCTGCCAGCAGGTCATATGCCTTTTCTTTGGCCTCATAGCCATACGTTGACGGGATGTCGACATGCCCCAGTCCGATTAATCGCAGCCACTGCCTGGCAATACTCGGATTATCAAACAATCCGTGAATGTAGGTGCCGGCTATTTTGGAGTTCAAGGTGATGCAACCATCTTCTCTCCGGCAAGAACCGCCATTCTGCTCAAAAACATCAAACAAGGGAAAACCGCCCAGACGATCGGTTTGACCCATGTGAATTTCGTAGCCCCTTCCCTGGTTCGCACCCCATGAAAATCGCGTTAACGTCGTTGTCTTGGGCGCTTTTAAAATCGTCTCAACCGGCAATAAATCGAGTCCGTCCGAAGCCCCCGGATTGCCTTCCAACCCCTCTGGATCGTGCACTCGGCGACCCAACATTTGGTACCCGCCACAGATCCCCCATACATACCCGCCCTGTTTCACATAGGTGTGGAGCTGGTCACGCCATCCTTTTTGTTTCAGCCACTCAAGGTCAGTTCGCGTGCTCTTCGAACCGGGTAGAATGACGGCGTCGAAGACCGACAGTTCCTGAACCCGCTCCAGAAAATAGACGTTGAGGTGCCTTAAGGATTTCAGGGTTTCAAAATCGGTAAAATTAGAAATATGGGGCAACCGAATGACGGCAACCGCCGGTGGTTTGATGTTTTCAGGTGCAACCGCTTTGGGAGCCTCTATTGTCACCGAATCTTCAGATTCGATGGTAAAATGGTCGTACCATGGCAGCACACCGAATACCGGCTTGCCGGTCTTGGTCTCGATCCATTTCACCCCGTCTTTGAAAAGGCGGACATCCCCCCGGAAACGATTGATCACGAATCCGATGATGAGATCGCGTTGTTTCGGCGAGAGGCATTCCAACGTCCCGACAATTTGAGCAAACACCCCTCCCTTGTGAATGTCAGCCACGAGAATTACCGGGGCATCGGCATACTCCGCCATTCGAAAATTGACGATATCGCTCTCCATCAAATTCACCTCGGCACATGATCCGGCGCCTTCCATCACGACGATTTCATAATTGGCCCGTAACCGATCCAATGCTCTACAGGCTTCGGAAAATAATCGGTTCTTTTTCCGGTGATACGCGCCGGGCATGCTGTCAGCAAAGACCTCACCCAACAAAACGACTTGTGAACCGATCACACTGGTCGGTTTCAACAAAATGGGATTCATATCCACATGCGGTGCAATCCGGGCCGACTCGGCTTGAGCAATTTGGGCACGGCCCATTTCAAGCCCCTCGGGTGTTACCCCTGAATTATTGGACATGTTTTGCGCTTTGAAGGGCGAGACCCGCAATCCTTTGTTTACAAAAATGCGGCACAGTGCGGTGGTGACGATACTTTTGCCCACATCGGATCCGGTACCGAAAACCGCTATACAATCACCGTATCTCTCTGAACCGTTACCTATATTCACTGTTGTCTCTCCATATCGGTATCTTCCGTTTGGTAGACGATAAGGATTGCGGCACGCGAGATCGGGAAAACACCTCACGGCTAGGGTTTTACCTGCCTGGAATTGATTTTTGTGCTATGGATGAAAAACCGAGCGTGCTGAAACGGCAATTTTCGATAATCGCGGTTTTATCTTTATCATTAATCGTCAAAGTTTGGAAATCGAATAAGGCAGGCAAACTTAAGGGGGGTTAGATTTTCATACAAGCATTTGATGTTGTTTCTTTACAGTGGAGGCGGATTCGAGTCTGAGATTCCCGGGGGGTTACCCGTCAATGAAACCGGTTACTCCGGCCGCAGTGCAGTGGTTCTGCGGGATCCTTTCCGACGCCGGTCGCTGTGTGCCAGCAGGAAGGCCGCGATTTTCGTATAGTAATTCTCAAGGATTTTGCGGGAACGAAAAAGTCCCATGTGCCCGCCATTGCACAGGAGAGTTAACCTGCGCTCCGGCGGAACGGATGTGATCAGCTCCATGTGCCCGGTTGCTTGAAGCGGCGGAGCGATGCTGTCCTGTGTTCCTCCCAGTGCCCAGATCGGAACCGTACCCGGAAAATCAGCCATTCCGATCCGGCGGTTGCCGATTTGGAGTGTTCCACGCACCAGGTCGTTATGGATGAATATTTTTTTGAAGGTATCCCTGATGAAACCGGCGGGAAAGTGTTGGACGCTGTTGTACCATTGATAAAAGGCTTTCTGTCTTTCCGCTCCCTGGAGGTTGCCTGTTTTTAGGTCGATCAACAGATTTTTTAGATTCCGGTAATGCAGATCAAAGCCCATCAGATAAAAACCGAGGACCTGAAGTCGACCGTCGTAAGCGGTTCGGCCGGCGCCGGGGCAGTTGTCCTCGATTTGCAGGCCGAACAGGGTCAGCAGTCGATCGATGTAGGATTCGCCGACCGTACGCGCAAAATCGGTTAAAATGCCGCTCTCGGCCTCGGTGTGCATTGGGGAACCCGCCGAACCGAACGTCTTTGCCAGGCCTGGGTTCAGAATCAATGTCGCCATCAGCAGCGGACCCGGTTGGCAAATGGCGACCAGGTGCGGCGGCCGTCCGGTCTTTTTTTTCAGGTATTTCAAAACGGCCGCGTACTGTTCGACCTGGCCTTCGAAGTCTTCACGGTGCCGCTGCCCGTTGACATAAAGCGGGATTTCTGCGGCGCACTTCTGTTCCACCACGACCATGCGTGTCAGGCCTTTGTCCCGCAAAAAAAGAGCCACCCTTTCGGCAATATTGGAGTGGTGACCGGCACGCGGAGCGAAGATGACGGTGGCATTTTGAATGTGGTGACGGGTTTCGGTCGAGATGTCGATGACCTTTAAGCTCGGCAGATCGAGCAGGACGCGGGCCTGATCATGATCGATTGTCCAATCCTGACCAGTTGATGTATCGGTGAACAGTTTCAGGAACTCCAATTCGCCGGAGCGTTCCTGGCGGAATCGTTCGAAGCCGGCAATCGCCGTTTTTTTCAGGCCTTCGACAAGAGGTTGCGTTCCGGACTGACCCAGGTTTAAAAAGGTCTGAAACGGACGGGTACTCCAGAGCGGAGAGAGCTGACTTAAATGCCGCGTCAGATTGTAAAATAAATTACGGTTGTTCTGCCAGCAGTCGATGCCAGTGGAAATTGATCGCCTGAGGGTTTCCGAACAACTCAGGCTTGTCTGCAACGGCACTTTCAGAGTTTCAAGGTTATTGAGGACATGCGGAAATAGCGACATAACGGAATTCGGCATATCGATTCTCGCTCCCAGTAACGGTCATTTTGTTTGAACTGACGTTTCGAGCGTATGAGAAAAGCAAGAAAAATGCCATTTCCTGTGCTGGTGCCTTGCATAGTTTTAGTTAATTGAAATAATTATATTTTTAATTTTTAAAGGCGGCTTTTGGTAGGATCTGAAAATCTAAAAAGGTTGCAATGCGTCAAAATAATGTTGCCATACAGCTGATGTTTTTTGACACCTGGCAAAAATCAACGGCGGAATGCGGTATTCTGAAGTCGGCCTTACCCGCAAAGACTGACCGTGAATCTTTGAATCGATGGGAAACAGAAAGGAGGAAAGTGCATGATAGGATTATCAATTGACAAACTGAGCGTGGGGCAGAGTGCCCGTTTTTCAAAGACAATCACCGAGACGGATATTTACCTTTATGCCGGCATTTCAGGAGATTTCAATCCGGCCCACGTGAATGAACAGTATGCTGCCAAGACTTTTTTCAAAACCCGGATCGCCCACGGGATGCTGACGGCCAGTTTCATATCCACCCTCATCGGGACGATTCTCCCCGGGCCGGGATCGATATACATGCGTCAGGAACTCAATTTCCTGGCGCCGGTCAAAATCGGCGATACAGTCACCGCTATTGCCGAAGTGGTGGAGATCATCGCCGACAAAAAGCGGGTGCGGCTCAAAACCTGGTGCATCAATCAGGAAGGAACCACAGTCCTCGACGGCGAAGCACTGGTGAGCCCGCCGCGGCCGGCTAAATAGTATCCGTTAATAAGACAATTTACAGATCTTGCTTGATTTTCATTTTTAACCGTCCTATAGGTATCCCACAGTTCAGGTGCCATGGTGTTATCGGATAGTGGTCGTCAAGGCGTCAATATCCAAAATCGACAGTGATATAGCATAAACACCGGGCTTAATAGGGAACCTCGTGAGAATCGAGGACGGGCCCGCTGCTGTGACCCTACCCTTTCACTTTATGGATGAGAAGGGAACTTTCTCGGCCTCGCAACGCCACTGTGCTCAATTTCCGGTATGGGAAGGCTGCTGAGAAGGAAGGGAAGTCAGAAGACCTGCCTGAGCGATCAAGTCAATCTCCGTGGACCGAGAATTGTTTGACGTTATTCAGGTACATCACTGAATCCTGGATCGATTCAATTTCGGTCCGGGATTTTTATATTTGAACCCTTTTTAGTGAACCTCTGTCGGAAGTCAAATGATACCGCCATCTGTGAAGACAATCAGTTTTTGGCTCGTGGTTGTCTTTTTCGCGCTGTTTCTATTATCTCGAGCCGACGCAAAAACGGTTGTCGATCAGATGGGGCGCAGGATGACGGTACCCGATGCTCCCGAGCGGATTGTGGCGCTGGCCCCCAGCATCACCGAAATCATCTTCGCACTGGGACAGCAGGATCGCCTAAAAGGGGTGACGACCTACAGCAATTACCCGCCTGCAGCATTAACCCTTCCCAAAGTGGGAACCTATATCCGCCTTGATCTGGAACGCATTGTGGCGCTTAATCCGGATCTGTGCATCGCCACCAAGGACGGCAATCCCAAATCGGCGGCCGACAGACTGACCGAGCTGAACATTCCGGTCTACGCCGTGAATCCGCGCGACATAGAGACCGTTGCTCAAGCGGTGATCGAGATCGGCGGACTGTTGAATGCCGAAGAGAAAGCCCGCGATTTGGCAGAGCAGATGCACGCCCGGGTTCAACGGGTCAAAACCCAGGTGGCGAAAACTGATCATCGACCGCTTGTATTTTTTCAAATCGGTGTATCGCCAATCGTATCTATCGGAACGGACACCTTTATCAACGAGCTCATCGTTTTGGCCGGCGGAGAGAATATCGCCGCCGGCAGCACCGCCTATCCACGTTTCAGCCGCGAACAGGTTCTGGCGCTGGCCCCCGAAGTAATCATCATCAGCTCGATGACCAGAGGAGCCTCATTCGAACAAATCAAGGCGGAATGGCAAAGCTGGCCGAAAATACCGGCGGTCCAAAATCATCGCATCGACATCGTTGATTCGGATTTGTTTGATCGTCCCTCTCCACGCCTCGTGGAGGCTCTCGAGTTGCTCGTGAAACTCATTCATCCGGAACTTTTCGGAAATCCTCAGTGATGGCGGCCCAGACTTCCGTGATCAAAAGACTCTTGCTGGTGATCGTGTTGCTAACCGGTATCCTGGCGGCTGCGCTACTCATTGCTCTTTCCAGCGGGTCGTCCCGTGAGGGTATGGGAGCTTCCCTTGCCATTATTTTCGGCCAGGAAGATGCAAACGCCACATTGGAAACAATTATCTGGCATCTCCGGCTTCCGAGGGTCCTGCTGGCAGTCCTGGTGGGCGCAACGCTTTCCCTGGGTGGACTGGTCTTCCAGGCGCTTCTCCGAAACCCTCTGGCGGAACCCTATATTCTCGGGATATCGGGCGGATCGGCCATCGGCGCCATCATCGGCATCATGTTGGGATTGTCCCGGTTCCCCGGTGTCACCTTCTGTGCTTTTATAGGAAGCCTCGCGACCCTCGTTCTGATCCTGGTCATGTCTTCCGGAACAACGATACTGAAGAAAGATGCGCTGCTGCTCTCCGGGGTCATGGTGAACGCCTTTTGCTCGGCCGTGATCATGTTCCTGGTGTCGTTGACCCAGGACGCGCGTTTGCAAAACATAATTTTCTGGCTGATGGGCGACCTTTCTTCGGCTGACAGTCGGACGACGGGAATACTGGCCCTCATCCTCATACCATGCTTCCTGGTGATTTTCTTCTTTTCACACGCCATGAATCTTCTCCTGGTCGGCAAAGAAACGGCGCAGACGATGGGGCTGCCCGTCAAGACGGTGACGGTTGTCCTTCTGGTCCTCACCTCGTTGATGGTGAGCGCGACCGTCAGCTACAGCGGCCTTCTGGGATTTATCGGGCTGGTCATGCCGCATTTGCTGCGGTTGATATGGGGACCCGATCATCGCGTATTGGTACCGGCCTGTATCCTGGGCGGCGGCGCCTACCTGGTCGTCTGTGACCTGCTGGCCCGCACACTGCCGCAACAGGGCGAAATGCCGGCCGGCGTCATCACGGCCCTGATTGGAGCGCCCGTGTTCATTTTTCTTCTGAAAAAATCGAGACGATGAAGACGGCTTTTGCGATCAACAACCTGAGTCACGCCTTCGGAACCCATGCGGTTTTGAAAAACCTTTCTTTTTCGATTACCGGTGGTGACTTTTTCATCATCATCGGTCCGAATGGTTCGGGAAAGACGACGCTGATGAAACTCATGGCCGGGGTTTTGAAAACCGGAACCGATCGGATCCGGATCTTCGAACGGGATATCCGGAACTTTTCATACAAGTCTCTGGCGCGAAGAATCGCCTATGTTCCCCAGCAACTCGAGGTCGGATTTCCGTTTACCGTGGAAGAAGCCGTTCTGATGGGACGCGCCCCGCACCAGAATGTATTGGGCATTCCGCAAGACAGAGACATCGAAACCGCGCGGCAGGCGATGGTGATTACCGAGGTGGCCCACCTGGCCGATCGAAAGCTGGATCAACTCAGCGGCGGAGAGCAGCAGCGCGTTTTCATTGCCAGGGCGCTCAGCCAGGAACCGGAAATAATTTTGCTGGACGAACCCACCGCTTCACTCGATATTTCCCATCAGATAAGGGTAATGGATCTGATGGAGAAATTGAAAATCGAAAAAAAGGTCACGGTGGTCATGGTGTCACACGACGTCAATCTTGCCGCGATGTACGGCGACAGGCTCCTGCTGCTGAGGAGCGGCGAAATTGCCAGCCTCGGGCTGCCCCATGAGGTTCTGACATTTCAAAATCTCGAAGCGACTTATGGGTGTAAGGTTTTGGTGGATGAAAACCCCCTCGGCAAATCGCCAAGGGTGACCCCCGTGCCTCAAAAATTTTTGGTTTAGGGTCCGCGATGATCATGTCTGACGAATAAAATATTTTCTGAATTCGATTTAATTTCTTGACAACAAGGCATTTACAATTTTAGAAGTGACCAAAGGTGCGCAAGCTTAATAGGGAATCCCGTTTAAATCGGGAGTGGTCCCGCCGCTGTAACCGGGGACGACCTCTGCAACAAGCCACTGTCCGGTAAAAACCGGATGGGAAGGCGCAGACAGTAGAAAGATCCGGGAGCCAGAAAACCTGCCTTTATTCGGGTGCTGTCGTCCTGCGGGCAACAGGGATTGCGACAACACGTAAAAAAGGGTGAAGGAAACTGGGTGCAACCCTTCAAGCCATTTCGCTTGAAGGGTTTTTTTATTGTGCGCCTGCGGTCGACAGAGAAAAAAGGAGGAACAACATGAAAAAGTTTAGAATCTTCATTAAATGGGTACTTATACTTGTTTGTTGTGCATTTGCCGGCATGTCGGCAAGTGATTCTTCTGCAGCCCTCACCCCCATCGATCCTTTTCAGGCCGAGGCCTTGCCCGACCCGAATCCACCCGTATTCACATTTCAAAGTGCTATATCTTACTACAATAATTCTATTATTTATGGCGGCAGTGACGGGAAAATTTATGCGTATGGTGTCGATTCCAAATCATCTACCTTGGTCAGCGATACGAGTTCGTTAGGTAACGCATTTGCGGCTGTTACGGCCTTTATGGTCAGCGCCGATGATTACCTGTATTTTACAGACAACGGGGTAACCTCAAATATTTATCGCTTAAAGTTAACCGATACGTGGCCGGCCCCCTATGTACCACTCGATACCGGTATCACCAGTTCCATTTTTGCCTTCGCTGAAAATCCCTGGACAGATACCATCTGGTTTTCTTCTGGAGATTTTTTTGTCAGCACTGATAATTTTTATCTTTATGAAGTGGATACCGCCTTTACAAAGGTAATATTGAAATCATCGTTTGTGAAACCCAACTGGCAACCCAACGGCAGCGGAAACGGTCCGATAATATTTAAAGACCCGAATACGGTTCTATACGGGGAAGCAACTTTCAGCGGACCTGGTTATTTTCATCTGGTGAATTCCAGCACGGGAGATCTCGTCCAAGCCAATTACCTGACCTTTGCCGGCGGCCTGGGGGACGTGACTTATGGCTACAACAACCGTATTTATGTCACCTCAGGCGGTGGGAAATCGATTTTTGAAATAGATGGCACTCAACAAACACTTCTGGCGACAACTGATGGCGAGGCCCGTGGCATTTCTTTCGGCGATGCCAATTTTTATGTCAGC
>Ga0316194_10003733_pt1 | contig 10583 bp, 7 predicted proteins | sample CroRivsedime1_MG_FD_204936 | JGI IMG/M metagenome (GOLD analysis project Ga0316194, IMG submission 204936) | Coastal sediment microbial communities from Maine, United States - Cross River sediment 1 | ecosystem: Environmental > Aquatic > Marine > Coastal > Sediment | place: USA: Maine... | reverse complement strand
TCTCATCTGGGTAGCAGTCTTTCACCGCGAGCGCCTAGCGTCCGCGCCCAAGAGCAGGTGGTTCAAGGTGTGCGTTGGGGTTTTCGTCGTCGGGTCGATCCTTACGGTCTTCTTGAATACCGATGGGTATAGCGTCGGGCCTCGAGACATCCCTGGGCACGTTCCGTACGACGCTGTTCACGCGGTGCTCAACGCCCTGCTCAGCGTCGCCCTTCCTTTCTATTTGGGTGCCGTGATGTTCCGGGGCTCGCAGGACCTTCGGGTGCTGCTCGCGACGATGGTGGTCGCCGCGCTCCTCTATTCCCCTCTTCAGTTCATCGAGATGATCCTCAGCCCGCAGCTACATCGCTGGGTGTACGGATTCCATCAGCATCAGTTCTTGCAGACGATGCGCGAGGAGGGCTACCGCCCCATGGTCTTCATGAGAAACGGGCTTGCGGTCGCAGGCTTCACCGCAATGTCCGTCGTGGCGGCGGCGGCTTTGCACAAGAGCAAAGTCAGAGTCCTTGGATTCTCTGCGGCGTGGGTCGTGTCGTATCTTTGGGTCGTTCTCTTCCTTTCGAAGAGTCTTGCGGCCTTTCTCTATAGTTTGATCGCGATGCCACTCGTGTTGTTCACCTCTCCCCGAGTCCAGGCGTTGACTGCCGCAGCGCTAGTGGCGCTCTTGTTGATGTATCCTGCGGCTCGAGCGAACGATCTGATCCCAATCGAGGGTCTCGAAGAGTGGGCCGAGGAGCACTACGGGCACGAGAGGGCGGACTCGATGATGTTTCGGTTCAAGAACGAAACACCGTTGCTCGATCGGGCCATGGAACGCCCCTGGTTCGGATGGGGAAGCTACTGTCGGGCTTGTTTGTTCGAGCCCTGGTCGGGCGATTTGGCTCTAGAATCCGTGCGTGACGGGGCTTGGATCATCGAACTCGGCGACCGCGGGATCGTCGGCTTCATCAGCAAGTTCAGCCTGCTGCTATTCCCTCTTCTTGCTCTGCTGAGACGAATGAAATACGTGCCGCGGGTAGCCGATCGGCGTCTTCTCGCCGGACTCGGGCTCGTCGTCGGCTTCTCCGCGTTCGATTTGATCCCCAACGGCGATTTCAGCCACTTGGCTTTTGTCCTGAGTGGGGCGCTTTGGGGTTGCTTGACGGGCATTCTGCAGGAAGCTGGTGCGATGCGGCATAGACGAATGTTTGCGCGCACCGCTGCTGCGAAGGAAGCGTGAACGTGACGAAGGCCCGAACGTCTTGGCTGGTGGCAGCGGGCACCTCATTGCTGGTAGCCATCCCGCCTCTGTACGCGCTCGTCCGTTCGGGGGCGCACGGAGTCTTCAACTTCGTTCGCGCGGACGCGTTTCTCTATCTAGCGGTTGCAAAGCGGTCCTCGCTCACCTGGTACACGTTTGACGGCGAGACTGCGACCAACGGGTTTCACCCCTTATGGCAATTCATGCTGACCGCCCTTCACCGAACGATCGGGGGCGACACCGAACGTTTGCTCGTCGCCGGATTCCTGCTGAGCATCCTCGTCACATCCGTAGGTGTTGCACTGACCAGCGTGGCCATCTTTCGCTACACAGGCTCCGCCTTCCTCAGCTTCCTGACCGTTCCGGGTGTCTACTACCTCACGCTCGGCGTCGGGTACGACAACTGGCCGATCTGGTCCAGCGTGAACTGCCTCGAAAGCGGAGTGTCCGTGCTCGCTGGGGGGCTTGCGCTCTTCGTGTTGTCCCGTGAGGTCCATCGCCCAGGGTTCACACTCGAATCGATGTACGACCCCTCATTTCGAGGTGTGGCCTGGCGGCTTGGGCTCGTGTTGCCGCTGATCATGCTGTCCCGTCTCGACGATGTTTTCGTGATTCCTTCCTTCTTCCTGGTTTTCTTGCTGACACCCGGGGTGCCGTTTCGCGATCGGATTCGACCCGCCTTCAACGTAGTCGCCGTGAGCACCGTCGTTCTGATCCTGTATCTCGCTTACAACAGAGCCTATGCGGGCGTCTTCCTGCCGGTGAGCGGAAGCGTCAAGGGCGGGTTCGTGCTGTTTCGCTCCCTGTACGTCGGCCTCTCCGGCGCCTTCCCTTTTCTGATCGACATCAAGGAGGCGGCAACGGGGCGGCCGAGCGTCCCCGCTGATATTCACGCGAACGTGTTTCGATTCGTTCAGATCATCGGCCCCGCCCTGATGTCCATGACCTACGCTTGGTCCGTCGCCGTCTCGCACAAGCGCGACGCCCGCTACATTCTGCCCATCGGGTTCGCGGCGGGCATCCTGGTCAAGCTCGCCTACAACCTCAGCTACGTGCATCTCTGGCATCAAGGAAGCTGGTACTTCGCGCTCGCGATGCTCATGATGACCTTCTTCTTCTGCGTGCTAGTCGGAGACGCGTACGCGAGGCTCGATACCCGAGGCGTCGCGAAGAGGGCTCTCTACATCGGTTACGCCGTCGTTTTGCTCTTGTCGATGGGCCGACAGATCCTCAGCTCGGCTTACGTCGATCACAACGGATCGTATGATTTCTGGACGGATCGAGTTGCGATCCAGGGAGCCTTGGATCGACTAGATCCCGACGCCAAATTGCTCGAGCTCGACGACGGGATCATCTCTTTTTCGATCGAGTCGCCCTCGATTCACGCGTTCGGGTTCGCGGCGGACAAGGACTCCGCCATGGCGCTACGTGAAGGCCGTCTTCTCGCACACGCCCACGAGCGTGGTTACGACATCTTCGCTTCGAACGGCTACGTGGCTATCGATCCGCAGATGGACGCCGAGTCGATTCGGACGCGCCTCCGAGCAAGTGGCGCGGTTCAGGATGAGCTCAGGTCCGAGCTCGACTCATTCGACTTTGAGCTTCTGTGGGTGCACGAGCCAACGCGCACCGGATTCATCCGCTTCAAGCCACTGTAGACGGATAGCGCGATAGGCAGGCAAAGCATCTTGGTAATCGCCTTCGCGAGCACGCAGCCCGCGCCAGCAGTTCGAGTGCAGGCGGCAGAGCCTCTCGGCCGGTCTGCCGTCGCGGGTGCGTTTAGGAAGCGCCCCGACGAGGGCGCAATCGTTGCAACAGCACCACTTTCCCGACCCGATGTATCTCCCGATAATCGCGCCGCCAGTCAACAGGCAGGCCAAACCGCACAGCCTTGGCGTTCATCTGACTTTCAAGGTCGACAAGATACGAGATCGATCTTGCTTCGAGGTAACTAGCAAGCCGTCGATCTTCGTTCACGTCGATCACCGCGCTGTTGACTACGCCATCCAGGTTCACGACGTGTTTCTGCGAGTAGTAGCCAATGATACCCGCGTTCCACGCACCTATCATCGCATTCGACGGTAGATGATCTCTGATCCACACGGCCATCCGCAACAAGTCCGAGTGATCTTCGTGTGTGCGGGTCGCTGCTTGGTTCTCTTGCCAGGCGTGGACGCTCGATGTGAGCAGGTTAAATGTCAGCACCAACGCTACTAGGCTCTGCAACCACTTGCGCCTGGATGGCGAGAGCTCCGGAACCCCTCCGGCGCAGAATCCAAGACCGACGTAGAACACGATCACAAAGGGCATCAAGTATCGAATCTCCGCTCGCACGAACATTCCATAGTAGGCGAGGTGGCAAACGGCGTACGCCCATAAAATGCCTAGGAGCAGTCTTGTTTCGAGTTTTCGCTGTGCCAGCACTGCCAGCACCATGACGATCGTGAACAAAGAAATCGGTAGAAGCCCTACGTAGTTGACTAGCGACTTTGGCTCAACCACCGGCCACAGCGACATTGCATTCGCGGTATCTGTCAGCCACCACAAGGAAGAGAAGAACCTGCTCCCCAGATCGAACGTCGCGTCGTTGCTTAGTAGCGCGATGGCACGTCGACTCTCGGGAAGAAGTGCGCCTACATGGTATGTGGACCAGAGAAACCAAGGCGTCAGGCACAGCAGATAAGCGATGACCGTTGCGCAACCTCTGAAGCACACGACGCCTAGGATGCGTCTGCAGTTCGGAGTAGTTCTGGTATCGGCCACCAGTGGGATGAGAAGCGCAGCACTCGTGGCAAAGAATGCGAAGAGTCCGAGATCGAACCGAGCAAGCGTTGCAATGCCAAGCAGAAATCCCAATACGAAATAGTCGGATATAGGATGCACGCGCGTCGACTCGGAGAAGCGAAAATACAAGTAGTGAATGACGAGAAGAAGGAGAAACCCTGCGAGAGGAGTTTCGAGACCACACAAGTTGACGGCGATGATCCTGTAGTTGAAAAGGAATAGAGCCGTAATGAAGAGCGCGACTACTTCTGGGACACCGTTTCGAACGATTCGAAACAGCAGATGTCCTTGAAGAACATGCAGCGTGGCAGATACCGAGAGCAGAACATGTACTGCTAGGTCACGTGAGAAAAGCGCCTCGATGGCGACCGAAACAGCCATCCAAAGTGGATGAAATCCGTTTGTCGGCTCGAACCCGTCGAACGTTGCGCCGTGTCCGTGAACAATGTTCCGAGCAATTTTCAAGTAATAGTACAAGTCTTCGTAGAGGAACTTGTCGATCGTGAGCTCAATGGGTAGCCATGCAAGGGTGTAGACTACGACTGCAGCAGGAACGAGTAAGTAAGTCGAAGCGGCTCGTCCTCGAGATGTCATCAAGTTAGTTGCCATACCATCGATCGATCTGAAACGGCCCGAGCATACAAGTGATCTTACGCGAGATCGATGTGGGGGCGCGAGCCGACGCGCGTCCACGTGAGCGGGCAGGTGGACGATTCGTTTCGCATTTAGTATGAGGCTTGGAGGAACCTCTTGAACCTGTGCGATGTGCGACTATTCCGTCGCCTCGGGGTTGACCGTGGTGGAGGCCTTCGTGACGGAGCATCACATCGACCTGGGGCCCTGAGCGGTGGACGAGCCCACCCTCGAGCCCCGCGGGGCGCTGGCTAGCTACAGCCGATCGCTGCACCTGCTGCTGATCGCGACCATCGCCTTCGCCCAGTATCTGCGCAAGCCCGTACTGTTTGGCGCATCGCAATTGTTCAAGGAGGACGCTGGCGTCCTGTTTGCGCACTACTATCACGGCGCCGAGCACTTCTTCATCTACTACATGGGCTACGTGAGCGTGGGCCCCAATTTGTTGGGCTGGCTCGCCACGCGCGCGCCCACGCCCCTGATTGGACAGGCGTTCGTGCTGGTTGCACTCCTGTCGGCGGCGGGCGCGCTTTCGGTTCTGTACCTGCCACGCTTTCGCACGCTGATCGCTTCCGACCGCGCGCGGCTGTTGTGTTGCCTGTGGCTGTCGATATTGCCCATCGGCAATGGGCCCATCGTGCGCGCCATCACATGGTCGTTCTGGCCCATGCTGCTCGCCGCGGGGCTGCTGCTCGCACAGCCGACGCCCAAGCCTTCGCGACGTCGCTGGTTCGAGTTGGGCTACGTCGCTATCGCCATCTGTTCGAGCCCCGTATCGCTCGTGCTGGCGCCCGTGTGCGCCTACAACGCCTGGCGTGCGCGAGATGCGTTTCAGCGCATCTCGTCGCTGGGCCTTGCGCTGCTGACTGTCACCTACGTGGTCGTGATGCGCTACGAGCTTGGCACCGCGTACTGGGACGAGTCAGCACTGCAGTGGTCCACCCGGCAGTTGGACCCATTGTACGCCGTGACACATCTGTTGCCTGTGATCGGCGACCGTGTCGTGTTCGAGACACTGGCGACCAACTTTGTCCGCATGCGCTTCATCTGGCGTGGCCTGCTCGCATCGACGGTAGTGGGCGGGTTGGTCGGGCTGGCCGCGCTGGTCTGGGCGGTGCGTATGGTGCCCGTGCTGGCTGAGCACGCCAAGCGCAATGCGTCGTTGTTGGCGGTGCTGAGCTACCTGTCGATTGCCATCACCGCGGTGTCGATCGGAGCGCGCTTTGGACCGGGCGCGCTCGACTACACCGACTACTTCCACCACCGTTATTTTTGGGTGCAGCAGTACTACCTGTGGGTGGTGCTCGCCGCCTTTGCGCTGGCTCTGATGCCCCGGCTGCCGCAACGCGCCAAGCAACTTGTCGCCGCGTGCGCGGTCCTCTACCCACTTGTGGGGGGCTACATGGACCGGATCGAGCTTTCCCCTGGCTTGAACGATCACGAGGCAACCGCGGAGTTTCTGCAAGAGCTTCACGAGTGCGAGCAACAGGACTGCGCGAATCCCGTGGTTTTTCACGGCCACGACGAGCGCTTTGACATCACCATCCGCGACTTCCGTTGAGCAACGCCGTCGTTCGGTCGGCGCGCCGTCGCTCGCGTAGCGCCTCGAGGGGGGAGGCCATCGTGTCGCGCAGCTCCCACCGCGCCTTGCACTTGCTCCCGGAACTCTGCGGCCTGCAGCTAGCGCAGGCCGATGAGCCAGGCTACGATGTCTTCGTGTTCTGTGGATATGTTTCGATCGGTTCCGGCCTTCATGCAGACGGTAGCCGAGGGCGTATCTGGCGAAGCGTTGCAGTTCAGGACGAGCTTGCGTCCGAGCTGAAGACGCTCGTTCTGGAGCTTCTCAGGGCACATGAGCCGAACTAACATTCGATTCAGGAGGACCCAACCGATGAGAGATAGTGTGTTCGTCGCATCGGGCCTGGTCTGGGTGATGCTGGGGGTTTCCTGCACGTGTACCCCCAACACCGCCCCGGCCTCGGAACATCCCAAATCCCAAGAAGCCGCTTCGCCTTCGGACGAGCTTAGGGCACGACGTTCACGACCCAGCTCGGAGCTCAACCGGGAGTCTCCGATCGGCTCGAATGTCGCGACTCTCGTCGATCATTCGGTCGACATGCCGTCCGTCGACCTCTTCAAGTCGGCGCGGCGCTGGCTCAGCGGAAGCAGCGAAGCCTGGCATGATAAACGTGCCCTGGACATCGACGAAAACGGTTGGGTTCGCTCTTTGAAGCCCGATCAGGTCGCTCGCACGCTAATGCTCACGAAGGGCGGGCATCCCGGGGGCGAGTTCATCGTCCTGTACGACGGACAGGGCGAGATCAAGTACCTAAACGAGTTCATCACGGATCGTTCGCGTGCGGGTCGCCATGTGATCGGCGTTAAGAAGGACGGTGCCGTCGTTATCAATATCACCAAGACCCGTACCGACGACCCCATCCGCAACATCCGGGTGCTGCCGCCGGGGGGCTCTTGCGAGGAGGACGACGCGCGTTGGTGCGATCGCTCCCATCCCTGCCCGAGTGGTGACTGTCTTCCTTTCGAGCAGACATACGAGGAGCGGATCTTTCACCCAAAGTTCCTGGCGTCGATGAGCCGCTACGCAGTTCTTCGTTTCATGGACTGGATGCGCACCAACGATTCGACGATTCGCACCTGGTCCGAGCGACCCAAGTTGAGCGACGCCACATGGAGCCAGCGCGGGGTACCCATCGAGGTCATCGTGTCCCTCTGTACGCGGCTCCGAGCCGAGCCTTGGGTCAACATTCCCCATTTGGCGGATGACGAGTACGTGAGGCAACTGGCCTCGGTGGTCCGAGAGAAACTACCCGAGGAGTTTCGTGTTTGGGTCGAGTATTCGAACGAGGTGTGGAACGGTCAATTCAAGCAGCACGGCGAGGTCGGAGGCTGTGCGAGCGGGAAGGGCGCGAACGAATTCAGGGCTGCGATGATCTGCTATTCGGAGCGATCCGATGAGGTGTTCCGAGCGTGGCGCGCTGCATTCGGAGAGTCAGCCTCCAGAGTCGTTCGCGTCGTCGGTTCGCAGGGGGTGAATCCGTGGGTGAGCAAGAACATCCTCAAGCACGCAAAGCTCTACGAGCGCGCCGACGCGCTGGCGATCGCCCCCTACTTCGGGTTCATTGCCAGGCGCAAGAACGAGGCCGAGCGTGCTCGCCTGTCAGTCGACGAGTTGTTGACCCGAACCGAGCACCAGATACTGCCGAAAACCATCGAGTACATCAAAGCTCAGGCGGAAGTCGCTGAGGGGTACGGTTTGGATCTCGTGGCATACGAGGGAGGCCAGCACTACTCGGCAGTCGAGGGCGTCGAGAACAACGAGAAGATCACGGCCCTGTTTGATGCGATCAATCGTCATCCTCGGATGAAAGACCTCTACTTGCGCTACTTGGAAGCTTGGAGCCAATCGGGCGGAAGACTATTCATGCACTACAATAACGTCGGTGCGTACTCTAAGTGGGGACGCTGGGGCCTCAAAGAGTACATCGATCAACCGCGGGCGGACGCGCCAAAGTATGATGCGGTGATGGAGTTCATCGAGCAAAATCCGCGTTGGTGGTGAGGGCGCAGTGCTGGCTCGGTGCGCCGTAACCGAAGGCGATGACCTTGATCGGGTGACCGCCGGTGTACGCGTCTCTCGCTAGCACCTCCCAGTGAACACCATCCTCGCTGCGGTAGAACACCTGCGAGTCGTAGTGTTGTTGCCAGCCGTTGGTGACTCCGACGATCGTGCCCTCGTCACTCACCGCAGTCACACCGATATCAATGTCGCCGGGCACTGTCTCTGTCGTCGTCCAGGTCTGTCCATCGGTGCTTCGATAGAGCGTGCCGTAGTTCCAGGTCATGAACTCGTCGCCGTTCCAAATTCCGTTCGCTCGGAGCGATTCGGCAATTGACTTCGACGCCCACGTCTGGCCGCCATCCTTCGAGTAGCAGATGATCCCGCCGTTGCCGGTCATGACGATCGTGCCGTTTCCGTACACGATACGACCCTGATAAGAACCTCCACCGCAGTCCGACGGCGCCGATTGCGGTTGCGTCCAAGATACGCCGTCCGTGCTCACCACGATCTCTGATACGTCGTCGTGGGCTGTCATGATGAACCGGCCCCCGTCATAGGGAACGAACGCTGCATCGCGAACGTTCCAAGTGGTGAGCGCCACGCTGCCGAAATCACGCCAGGTGTAGCCGTGATCGTCCGAGTATTGCCCATTGCGGCTCGCTGCAACGAGACGCGCGTTGCCGTAGACCACTCCGCCGAACGTCTCTCCGTCGAGCACTGGTTCCCAACTCACCCCATCCCGGCTTCGACGGAGACTACCCGGGCTGCCCCACCCGAAGGTCGCGAAGAACCAACCGTCGCCCCTTGTAATCCCGCGCCCCGCGCCCGACCCATGATCACAGTCGTTGTTACTGCAGTAGTTCCACTCTTCGTCAGACCGATCGGCGACCCAGGTCCGTCCGTCGTCGCAGGATATGATCGTTCGGCCGGCGTGCCCTTGGGCCACGAACGTGGGGATGCTCCCAGAGGGCGGCTCGATGAACTGCCCGCCCGTGCCTCCAACTGCTCCCCCGGTGCCGCTTGAGCCGGCGGTCCCAACTCCGCCTGCACCGCCCGCCGAGAAGGCGGACCCATCACTCGCTTCACCGGAGCAGCCAGCCACCGCGACGATCAGCAAGACGCACGCTGCTAGCTGCCACCGGGCGCCCCCCGAAACTCCGCACCCCATGGCGCACACAGTGTCACACGCAGTAGGTCAGCCCGCAAATCAGAGAGCCGACGCCTAGTCAGGCCCGTTACGTTTAGACGCTCTCATCCGAGAGCTGAGCGTCGCGCAGAAACAGCGACTCTTTTCGTCGAACTCTGGAAAACAGCACGAAGAGCGACCTACCCCAGAACGCGGTGACGACCATGAAGATGACCAGCGCGTGAAGCACGACGTGGATGATACCGAGTTCGGTCAGCCAAGCCACGGCGGACCAGCCAGCGAGCGCTGCGACCGCAACCCGGGCGGTGAGCTTCAGGTCTTCGCGACGTTCGTCAAAACCCAGCCTGGCGGCCCCACGCACGGCCACGGCGTACCGGACCAGTTCTGATACCGCCAAGCCGCCAGCCCAGTACCCAAGCGGAATGAACGCGAGCATTCCCAAGAACTTCGAAAAAGCCATGGCAGCGGTCCAATCGCTGCGACCGACAGCAAGCACGACCGCTCCGTAGGTGCCGCCGAGGACGATGCCGAACCAAAGACCGGCTGAAAGCATTTGAATCATCCAGCCTGCTTCCCAGTAGCGGGAGTCATAGAGAAGTCGGATGATCGTTGGGCCGCCTCCGATGAAACCGGCAGCTGCCCATCCGCCCAAGATGAGCAAAGGCCAGCGGGCCGTGCGGCAGACCTGGGACAAGTCCTCGGGTGAGTAGTGTATTCGGGTATAAAGTGGAAAAAGAACACGGTTCGACACGCTGGACAGCACCTGCGGCAGATAGTTCCTATAAACGCCCTTTCAGGTTCGCGTCCCTGGCAACATAATATCTAGTACCGCGCAATGCGCGGGCCCCAACCGGCTTCACGCGAGAGACAGAAATGGCAGATCGGTTTCGAGCCGTCGTGCGATGGTGGGTCGGTGGCGAGGAGCTCGCGGAGCGCACTATCGTGCAACCGGCCGGAGGGATTTTCGTTCCTGGCCGAGCGCCCCCGCAGCGAGCGACTGAGGCGTACATGAGTACGCCGCAGGGAGCGAGCGAGGAGGTAAGCCGGCCAGGGGCGAAAAGACCCCGGCCGGTGGTGGGCCATCCTGGACTCGAACCAGGAGCCAATGGATTAAGAACGCAGCGACTTGCGCTGCATAAGGCCCTTTTCGTAAGCGATTCTGACATCCTGGCACCCGCGATTGCGGTCACCAAGGGCCA
>Ga0316194_10003731_pt1 | contig 10589 bp, 9 predicted proteins | sample CroRivsedime1_MG_FD_204936 | JGI IMG/M metagenome (GOLD analysis project Ga0316194, IMG submission 204936) | Coastal sediment microbial communities from Maine, United States - Cross River sediment 1 | ecosystem: Environmental > Aquatic > Marine > Coastal > Sediment | place: USA: Maine... | reverse complement strand
GGACGCCTTCAGTATTGTGCCGCCGTCGGCAATCATCTGGGACCTGCGGTTTATCTCGAGGCTCAGAGGATTGGAGCACCCCTCAGATGGAACAGAAAGTTGAGTTTGGAAAGTCAGGCAGAACTCGCAAGACTTCGCGCCGACGGGCATGCGATTACTGAAAACAAGCGCGAGTTTGTAATTACACCCAGTGAGCACTCTATCCGCAACAAATTGCTTTACAGAACCGTGCTTCACGAGATTGGACATTGGGTGCAGTATGAAAGGGAAGCTCTCAACGAGACGACAAGGTTGTCAGAAGATCCCGATATGACCTACGACCTCTATTTTTCGAAGCCTGTTGCAGAGCGTGAACAGTTTGCTCACCGCTATGCGACCGAAACAGCAACTTTGCTGCGCAGCAAAGGTGTTTTGCCGTTTGACCCAATCGACTAATTCAACTCAAAGTCCGCCTTGTTTCGCTACTCGTTCAGGGATCAGGAGACCTGATCCACAATTGCTCATACACCGTCCGGCCCCAGGTTTCGCCTTCGACCTCGCTTGCCAGATGAAATCCGAAGTCCTCATATAACTGCCGGGCAGCGTCCAAACCGCGAAATGTGGTAAGCCACAGTCTGCCACCGGCAGTCTCGTCTGCAAACTCGACGGCTTTTTTCATGAGTAGCCGCCCCGAGCCGGACCCCCGCAGCCTGTCTGACATGATGAACCATCGCAGGTGCAGGCCATCGTGGGTCTCGCCGGCCTTGTCATGGTCCAGTATCAGCGATCCTTCAATTTTATCATCCCTGATCACCAGCCAGGCCCGGTCAAGCCCGTCATCATAGCGTTGAAAAAAGGCCGCACACTCGGTTGCGACCTTGGTTTCAAACGCCACGCCAAAATCCCATTCCCGGGCATAATAGTCGATGTGATGAGCGGTGATTGCCGCCACCGCTCCTGGCAGGTACCCTTCGACAATCTGGAAATCAGACCCCATTGCTCACGCCGGCAGCGCCGAATACTCAACCGCATCCTCACCGGTGTTAGCAGCCGTGAGATCCAGCTCGCACTCGTTCGCCAGTCTCAGTGTGTAGTAAACCTGCGCAAGACGCGCATCCATGGCGTCTTGTTGCGCATCGCCTTCCAGCATCACCAGGGTCTTTTCCGGCACTTTGGCATTCTTGCCCTCCGCGCGCGCGGTCAATCCGCCGCCGTCGGCCACCCCCATGGTGATCTTGCCGCCGCGCGGAATGGATGAAATCGCCAGCATGACCAGGTTGAGCATCAGCTTGACCTGGTTCTTCGGGCGAATTTCGCGCGGCACTTCCCATTCAAGCGTCACCTTGTCTTCACCGATGAACTTCTTGGCCACGTCTTCTGCATCCCCGGTATCGATGCTGGATCCCGCTGAGCCTGCAGCGCCAAAGGCGATGCGGCAAAACTGAAGTTTTGCCGATGCCTGCCTTGATGACCGGCGCACCAGATCAAAGGCGATGTCCCGCATTTCCGCGTCCTGTTCGTCCTCCAGCACCTCAAGCCCGTTGGCAATGGCACCAACCGGTGAAATAACATCGTGGCAGACTTTCGAGCATAACAATGCTGCAAGGTCGAGATCACTCAACACAGCGTTGAATTTCATGAAATAGCGTCCCTCTTATAGTTCTCTTGTGATGACTGTCCGACGTGAGTCTAGCGGGGTGTGCCAAGCCCTGCCAACCCGGCAATCTGCGATTGCAACAACGCCTTGTTCCGACTCAACAATTCAACTACAGAACACTCAGCGCCTGGTTTACGGCCAAGTCAAAATTGTGAAAATACGAGCCGAATCAACTTCATGACCACCTTGCAACCATCACAGCACCTGCTGTCGCTCATGAAAATAGCGCATGCCGCCGGTGCCCGCATCATGGACATATACAATGATGACTTCGAGGTTGCCACGAAGGCAGATGCCTCGCCTGTAACCGAGGCGGATATCGCAGCGGAATCCATCATTCTGGCCGGCCTGAAGGCAATCGACCCGGCCGCCAACATCATTGCAGAAGAAGCCGTGTCTGCAGGTGCGACACCTGAGGTCACTCATGAATTTTATCTGGTGGACCCGCTTGACGGCACCCGCGAATTCATCAGCCGCAATGGCGAGTTCACCGTCAACATCGCACTTGTGCGCGATGCTGCCCCCATTGCCGGTGTTGTGTATGCACCTGCATTGTCCATGCTGTATGCAGGCGAGATGATTTCAGGCGCTTTTGAAACCTCACTGAAAGCTGACGAAAAATTTCCCGACGCTCCGGCACTGCAACCCATTGTGTGTCCCGCATTGCCGTCATCGGGCATAAAGGTTGTTGCCAGCCGGTCACACCGCGATGACAAGACCGACGCCTGGCTGGCACAACGTGATGTTGCTGAAATCGTGCTGGCCGGTTCGTCCCTCAAGTTCTGCCTGCTGGCCAGCGGCAAGGCACATCTGTATCCGCGCTTTGGCCGGACCATGGAATGGGATACCGCTGCAGGCCACGCAGTACTGGCTGCAGCAGGTGGTGAGGTATTTGAGGCAACCGGAGAACTGCTTCGCTACGGCAAGGCACAGCGCGGCTTCGACAACCCGGCTTTCATTGCTTCCGTGTCGGCGCATGGCTGCTGAACCGGCATGCTGAACGCAGTCTTAATCAGGTGTTTCAGCAATATTTCGTTAATCGTATACGCTCCATTAACGCATCATCGCGCATACTGAATTCTAGGTACTGCCCTTGATGGCTGGGCAGTTGTTTGAGTTTGTCAGTATCAGGTGAGTAACACATATGAAACGTATCCTTGCGCTCGCAGCGTTCGCGAGCCTCTCCATCACAGCATTATCGGCACTGTCAGCCCTGGAAAACCGCGCCCAGGCGCGCGGCGCGGATGTCGACGACGGCGCCTCCTACTCCCGCTCCGGATATGACCAGTCCGAGGCAGGGACATACAGCCCGGAAGAGATTGTCCATGGCGGCCATCGCTGGTTCGGCACAACCACAAAAGGAGTTGCCAAAGCTGTCGAGACCGTATTCTCGCAGGCAGGCAGGCCGTCCGGTTACATTATCGGTGAAGAGGCCTCCGGCGCGTTCTTTGGTGGTCTGCGCTACGGGGAAGGCACTTTGTATATGAAGGACGGCACCCGCAAGAAAATCTACTGGCAGGGCCCGTCTGTCGGTTTTGACCTGGGCGGCAACGGATCGCGCGTACTGGTTCTGGTCTACAACATAAACCGGGAAAGACAGATTTATGACCGTTTCATCGGCATCGAGGGTTCCGCCTACATGGTCGGCGGGCTGGGGGTAAACTTCCAGTCAAACGAAGAGCTCAAGCTGGCACCGATCCGTACCGGCGTCGGCGCTCGTCTCGGCGCCAATGTGGGCTACCTGAAATACACCGAATATCCCACTCTGAACCCTTTTTGACGTTACGGTACGGTTACACTCGCAGACGGCGCCAGGATAGGGACAGGCCAGAATATGCTTGGTTTCTCGCTCTCGTCCCCATCCAACCCCGCCCTGTGCCACGGCACCAGATTTCGGGTACAGGCACGTGGTTTTTGAGCCCGGGGGTGTTTTTCAACGCGATAAATACGGGCTAGCCGTACAATTAACCTTCACACCAATCGTGCAGTGTATTACGGTTAATAATCTGTTAATCTTCTTCGACAGGCGGATTGCCGGAATTACCATTTGTTAGTCGTTTGTGGTTCACCGCGTGTTTGGGTCCCAGTCGACAATTGTGTGGTCATTGCTCTCTGGAGGACTCATGTCTCAAATTGAGACTATCATGCTGGTTGCACTGGGGTTTGTCGGTGCGCTTCTGGTCGGTTTGCTGGTCGTACGCGGGCTCTGGACTTATGCAGTGAGCCTCGGAAAACGCCGCGTTGAACGCCGCGCACCGTCCGCCATTGCCGAGCTCAGGGCAGATCGGGACCGGTTGAAGGCGGAGTACGCCATGCAAGGCCGGCGCCTGCAGTTGCGGCTCGATGATTTGAAGACCCGCATGGCTGAACAGATGGCCGAAGCATCCAGGAACAGAAACCGCATCGAACACCTGGCTGATGAAATTCGCCGCCGCGATGAAGAGATCACCAAGCGCGATGAAGACGCCGACAATCTGCGCTTGCAGATAACGGCACTGGAGCGCGAACTGACGGACCGTACCGAATTGCTCCAGCAGGCCAAGGACCTGATGCAGGCCAAGGAAGAAATGTCGATAGAATTGCAGAGCAAGCTGAAGGTCGCCGAAGCCAAGGTCTCGGATCAGTGGTTCATCATTGAAACGCTCAAGAGCGACAACCCTCCGGCCACCGCCGACCTGACGGGAATGGCCTCTTCAAAATTCGAAAATGCCCAGGAAAGATTGCGTCAGCGTATTGAGGAAATGAACGCCCTCACCCGGCAAATTGACGAGCAACGCCAGGATTTGTCAGTGCAGCAGGATGAATTGGCAATCTTGCGTGAGCAGATAAACCGGTCGCGCGAGGCTGATGCCAGGGTTGCAGCTTCCACCAAGGCAAAATCCAGGCAGACGGACGAAAAATCGACCACTCCAAATCAGGACATGCTGATCAAGTCCGGCCAGGCAACCGCAAGCGATCAACTCGAGCAGAGAATTATTGAAACCGAACGCGAAACCGAAAATCTGACCGAGGAACTGTCCCGGCTGGATGACATGTGGAACAAGAACAACACCGACCTGGGCATTGACAATGACGCGGCCGGAAGCCCGGACAAGCCTCAAAAACCGGACATGGAAAAAACTGCGTCAGGCAAGAAACCAGCGTCAAAGACCAACACAGCCCGCACGGCGAAATCAAAAACGGATCCAGCAGACACGGCGAAGGAAAAGTCCGCAAAGAAACCTGCCGCTGATGCGAAACCAGATGCTGAAAGACCACAGGAAAAGTCTGCTAAAACACCACAACAGCCTGTATCTGATAAAGCCGCTGACGATAAAGCTGCCGAACCTGTTGCCATGGCTGAGGTCAAATTGCCAGGTTCATCGATGGAAGTGACAGCGGCGGCCCAGGATGACAATCAACCTGTCGGCAAGACAGTGACGGCAGGAGCCGGCGCGGGAAACAACAATATCATCTCGCTGGCACAACGCATTCGGGCCCTTCATAGCGACGCGCCCGGCAATTCATAGATTGCACGCGGCAGTGGCCGGTGCCCAGCTTCATTGCGGCTTGATATTGAGGCGCTGCACGACACCCTGCCTGGCAAGATTGTAGACAATGATGGCATCACTACCATCCCGGCGGCGCACATGAATGGCCAGTGAGCCTCTGTTCAGCGATACCGACTGCACTGTTTCGCCTGGCCCCACCACAAGTTCTATCGCCTCGTCCGCGCTCACCAGTGCAGGTTGCAGAGTGCTGGCCCGGTTGACCAGCGTATAGATAAGAAACGCAAAACCCGCTACTATCATCAAACCCATCGTATAGACGGCAATCTTCAGAAAGATAAACCCCGGTGTATCGCCCACCGGCAGGTCATCATCATCTGACTTTGTTGACTCTTTTGAAACCTGATTATTAACCATGCCCGATCCGGAAGAAAAATTCGAATTGACCCACGAAGGACCAGCCGCACAACGGCTGGATAAATTACTCGGTCAGGCCAGTAGCGACCATTCCCGTGCCCGCTTCCAGATGCTTATATCGCAAGGCCATGTGAATGTGGACGGCACATCAATAGTCGACGCCTCATTCAAGGTCAAACCCGGATCTGTTGTTTGTGTCGTTCTTCCAGAGGCTGAAGACCCGAAACCTCTTGCAGAAAACATAGCGCTGAACATCGTGCATGAAGACGACCAGATTGTTGTTGTCGACAAGCCGGCCGGCCTGGTTGTGCATCCAGGTCCGGGCAACTGGACCGGTACGCTGGTCAATGCCCTGATTGCGCACTGCGGCAACAGCCTGTCCGGTATCGGCGGCGTCAAACGGCCCGGTATCGTTCATCGCCTGGACAAGGAAACATCCGGCCTGCTGGTTGTCGCCAAGACCGACAAAGCCCACCGTGCGTTGTCGGAACAGTTTGCCGCCCACGGGCGCGATGGTCGGTTGTCCAGACAATATCTCGCTATGGTGTGGCGCGAACCTCAACCGCGTCGTGGCATCATCGACACCCTCATCGCCCGCAGTACCGCGAACCGGATCAAGATGGCAGTGGCAAAATCCGGTGGCCGCCGCGCCATCACGCATTATCAAACCATACGACCGCTGCCGGCTGGTTCCGGTGACGCAATTGCCTCACTTGTGCGCTGTCAGCTGGAAACCGGCAGGACCCATCAAATCCGGGTTCACCTGGCACATATTGGTCACCCGTTGCTGGGAGACAGGGTTTACGGTTCCAGCCACACCGCATCCGCCAACAAACTCAACGATGCAGCGCGTGAGAGCCTGGCCCGCCTGTCGCGCCAGGCACTGCACGCTGAAACCCTGGGTTTCGAGCATCCCGAAACCGGTGATCCAATGCTGTTCCGGTCCGCGTTACCGTATGACATGCAGGACCTTATGGAAAAAATTTGATCTTTACGTAAACGTAATTTAATGGCCATTCATGACCAAACTGTAATTCGGTTTCGGCGTGAAAACCTTTAAACCGGACCCCTCACTGCCTATATCTAGGTTAAGTCAGGGCAGTTATTACCCCTCCTACGGGGGTGAAAGGTACAAAAATGACAACCACAGGTAGCAACCTGCCGGTACTATCCGGTGAAAGTGGCTTGCAGCGCTATTTGCAGGAAATCCGCAAATTTCCGATGCTGCAACCAGATGAAGAATACACGCTGGCCAAGAACTGGCGCGACAACGAAGACCGCGACGCCGCTCACAAGCTGGTCACCAGCCATTTGCGGCTGGTTGCAAAAATCGCAATGGGTTACCGCGGCTACGGCCTGCCGGTGGCGGAAGTCATTTCTGAAGGCAATGTCGGACTCATGCAGGCGGTCAAACGCTTCGAACCTGAAAGAGGCTTCCGCCTGGCAACCTATGCCATGTGGTGGATCAAGGCGTCCATCCAGGAATATGTGCTGCGCTCCTGGTCGCTGGTAAAAATGGGCACGACCGCCAGCCAGAAGAAGCTTTTCTTCAAGCTGCGCAAGGTGAAGGGCCAGATTCAGGCCCTGGAAGACGGTGATCTCAAACCCGATCAGGTGACCGAGATTGCCACCCGTCTCGGCGTCCCGGAAAAGGACGTAATTTCGATGAACCGCCGTCTGGGTGGTGATGCATCGCTCAACGCGCCATTGTCGAAAGACGGTGAATCCGGTGGCGAGTGGCAGGACTGGCTTGTCGACGACACCGAAACTCCCGATGTCGCCTATGAGCAGAGCGAAGAACAGGACATGCGGTCGAAACTGCTGCATCAGGCCATGAACGGATTGAACGAGCGTGAGCGGCGGATTTTTGAAGCCCGCCGCATGTCGGAAGATCCTTTGACACTGGAAGACCTGTCGCAGGAATTTGACGTATCGCGCGAGCGCATTCGCCAGATCGAGGTCAAGGCTTACGAAAAAGTGGAAAAAGCCGTCAGAAAGGCGTCAGCCGAAATACTGGGCTGACGCTGGATCAGCGTGACTTTGGATTGCCACCCCAAAAGTCATCGGTCTGTTGTTTTCCAAAGCGCTTTGCGAAAGGTGTGAAACCGGTTTTCCGGCTAAAAAACGCCTGGAAACAAGAGCTTAAGCGACCATAATACCTCAAACCAATCGCCTGTTGATCTAAAACGTCAGCGCAACATGGGTCCAACAGAACCCATGTTGCTCAAGGCTGACATTGCAGCAGGGAAAGTTACTCTTTCGAAACCCCGGCCCGCTATTATATTGCAGCACCCATGAACAATCGGGGCGGTTGGTTCGCCAGCTGTAGGGACTTTGCTGAAGCTTTTGGGATCCCAGAAAACACCGCGTTTCCTGACAAACGCGTTTTTGTTTTGCGTCGGCGCCCTGTTGCTGATCGTCGGGACCAACATCGCACGCCTCGAGATCAACAAGCTGGCCCATGACAAGGCAACTGAACTGGCCCACGGCTGGTCCACGCAGATCGTAACCAACACCCCATTTCTTCCACAAATACTGGCGGCTCCAAGGGCCAAAGCCCAGCCTATTCGCAACCTAGGAAACCTCCAGCCTGTCGGCCCGATTCTGGGATATCGCATCTATGACCTGACCGGTGACTTGAGAGTCCTGGTAGACCGTTCTGAATTGTCATCTGACGCAACCCAACCGGCATTCCGGACGCAGATTACCTTGCCGATTACCAGTGGCGGCAAAAAAATCGGTACGATCGTGTCTGACGTGGATGCCAGTGGTTTCCATGATGTTTTGATGGTTGGAGCCGTCAAGATTGGCGCAATACTTTCAGTTGCAATAAGTTTCCTCCTGCTTGTCAGCTTGATGGTCAAGGTCGCGTCGCGCCAGGAAGCGCTGCGCAGTTCGAATTTGATACAGAACGGGACAGTAACCGGCATGCCCAACCAGCCTGCTTTTCTGGAAATACTGGCAACGGCTCACTCACAGGAGGTGGCGCAACACACGACGACCAATCTGTACCTTCTCAACCTGGACCGGTTTGCGCACGTCAATGAACGGCTGGGCAACTCGGTTGGCAACATGTTGCTGAGACTGGTTGCAGAACGGCTGCGCCTTGCCTGCGGTAATACTGTTGTTTGTGCGCATATCAATGGCGATACATTCGGTGTCATCGCCGACGAGAGAACCGGCAAGCGTATAGACAAAACGTTGCAACAGGTGTTCATGCAACCCTTCAACTTCGGTCCGAATGTCATTCGGCTGTCTGCCAGTATTGGCGCGGCAACATCGACCGCCGGTCTTTACAGCGCGGATGAGTTGCACCGCCACGCCGAACTGGCACTACATGCCGCAAAAACCAATGGCGGTCATCAGCTGGTCGCCTATGACAGCGACACGGTTATGGAATTTCGTGAAATTGACCGCATCGCAACAGTTGTTGAAGACGCCTGTCAGAACAACGAATTCGAACTGCACTACCAACCTGTTGTGGACTCCAGAACCCGCAAGCTTTGCAGCTTCGAAGCCTTGTTACGTCTGACCACTGCCGATGGTGAGAAAATTGGCCCGGACCAATTCATCCCGGTCGCAGAGCGCATCGGGCGCATTGAAGAAATCGGCCTCTGGACGCTGCGCGAGGCCTGCAGAACCGTCGCAGGTCTGCCCAAGCACATCGGCATGGCCGTCAATCTTTCCGTCCAGCAGTTTAACTCCGGCAATCTCGTTTCGGAGGTTGCAAAAATCATCAAGGAGACGCGCGTTGATCCCGCGCGCATCGAACTGGAAGTGACCGAGGGTGTCATGATCGGAGACACGGATCCGGTATTCAAGCAGCTCTCGGAGTTACAGGCACTCGGCATCAAGATCGCACTGGATGATTTCGGAACGGGCTATTCCAGTCTCAACTATCTGTGGCGTTTCAATTTCGACAAACTGAAGGTTGACCAGGCATTCATTCGCGCATCCGATCACAGTCCGAAAGCCCATGCCCTGCTATCCAAAATTGTCGAAGTGGGACGCCTGCTGGACATGAAGGTTACAGCCGAAGGCATTGAGACCGAGAGCCACGCAAGCAGGGTCGCAGATCTCGGGTGCGATTACTCGCAAGGATATCTGTTCGGAAGGGCCATTCCGCAAACCTCGCTGGCATCGGTTGTTATCAGTGAATTCGCTGAATACATTCGCCGCCAGACCGGTGGCCAGGCAGACGTCGATGGCACCGAGGCGGCTTCGGGCTAGAGCGAGATGAGCTTAGACGACCCGTCTTTCTACCTTACCTGATCCTCGAACGGATCGCGCATCAAGATGGTGTCTTCACGCTCAGGACTGGTGGACAGCAGCGCGATCGGGCAATCAATCAATTCTTCGATCTGACGTACGTACTTCACGGCCTGGGCGGGCAATTCCGCCCATGAACGCGCACCGGCTGTAGTGTCACTCCAGCCCTCGAAGCTGGAAAACACCGGTTCGACCCGCGATTGCGCACCCTGGCCGGCCGGCAACCGTTCGATTGTCTCGCCGTCAAGTCTGTAGCCGGTGCAAACCTTGATTTCCTCAAAACCGTCCAGAACATCCAGCTTGGTCAGCGCAATACCCGAAATACCAGACGTCTTGATTGCCTGGCGCACCATCACGGCATCAAACCAGCCACAACGCCGCTTGCGGCCGGTAACAGTGCCGAACTCGCGGCCGCGCTCACCAATTTTTTCGCCGGTAGCATCAAACAGTTCAGACGGGAACGGACCTGAACCAACCCGCGTTGTGTAGGCCTTGGCGATGCCAAGCACGTAATTGAGCATGTCGGGGCCGACACCTGAACCGGTTGCCGCCTGAGCCGCGACTGTGTTGGACGACGTCACAAACGGATAGGTGCCATGGTCGATATCCAGCATGATACCTTGTGCGCCTTCAAAAAGGACGCGCTTTTGCTGCCGTCGTGCATCATCAAGCAGGCTCCATGTCGTGTCCATGAACGGCAGAATGCGCGGCGCTATGGCCAGCAACTCCTCGCGAAGCGCACGCCCGTCCACCTCAGCTTCACCCAGACCGCGCCGCAG
>Ga0316194_10003730_pt1 | contig 10593 bp, 7 predicted proteins | sample CroRivsedime1_MG_FD_204936 | JGI IMG/M metagenome (GOLD analysis project Ga0316194, IMG submission 204936) | Coastal sediment microbial communities from Maine, United States - Cross River sediment 1 | ecosystem: Environmental > Aquatic > Marine > Coastal > Sediment | place: USA: Maine... | reverse complement strand
CTGCCTAACCGATAAAACCCGCATTTTCTATGAAGCGCTTATCTGGTGTGTAACACTATTTGTGCGCGTGTCCGTCGTGGACCGGTGGTGTTAAACTCGAACAACAGGTTCTTAAAAATCGTCTGTTAAACGATTGTATGTGGTTTCTGCAAGTCGTTTAGAAAGAATTTCGAGGGCATGGCGCTTGTTTCCTTCGGTAATCAAATTGTTGGACCCCACATCATAGGCTTCGCTGTCAGAAATACCTGATCTAGACCATATCACCGTACCGCCTCGATCCGTCAATTTTAGACTTATTGTAATCTGAACCCGTCTTTCAATGGGGTCCAGCTGCCCTTGACGGGATATTGTCCGAATATGCTCAGATTCAATCACCCCGGTAAGGAATGCATCCGTATTGTCTCTGCTTTTCTGTACGGCCCGTCCATTTCTGGTAAATTCGTTAATCAGATCATTGGTAACGGTATGTTCATAACCGGTTTCCACCGTACGGTTTTTGAGGACTTCGATGAGGATGGTCTGTACGCCGGATGGTAGATTCCTACTCCCGGCAAAGCGGTAGCCGCAAGCTGAAATAAACATCCCGACAAAAAAGACCAGCCAAATATATTTTCTGCAATAAAACACGGCTATTCCATTTTCTAAGTTCGTCAATTAAACCACAATGTTCACCAGCTTCTTTTTGACAACAATAACTTTCCGGACAGGTTTGCCATCGATAAATCTCTGAACGCGTTCATCTGAAAGGGCCATTTCCTTAATGGTATCGTCTTCTACATCCGCATCCACATTGAATCTGCTTCTGAGCTTGCCGTTCACCTGCACAACGATCAAGAGTTCATCTTTGACCAAGGCATCTTCCCGGTATAACGGCCACGATGCAAGCAAAATGCTGGTTTCAGATCCCAGGGCGTTCCACAGTTCTTCGGCAAAATGTGGAACGATGGGTGATAACAAAAGTGTCACAGACTCCATGGCAAACCGCATGACCGCAATTTTTTGAGGGCTTTTGTCCAGATCGATCCCGTAAAGGGTGTTCACCAGCTCCATGATCGCACTGATGGCGGTATTAAAATGGAATCTGTCTTCAATATCTTTGGTAACCTTTTTTATGGTTTCATGGGTCTTTGTGACGACGTCGCGGGTATCTCCCTCCACCTGATCCGGACCACCGTCAAAAGATTCGGCATCACGGATTGAAACCATCCACTTCCGGGCAAGACGCCAAACACGGTTCAAAAAGCGATAACCGCCTTCAACCCCCTGTTCACTCCATTCCAGGTCCCTTTCCGGCGGGGCCGCGAAAAGGCAGAAGAGTCTCGTCGTATCCGCACCATATTTCTCCAGTAGAATGTTCGGATCGATGACGTTCTTTTTCGACTTGGACATCTTCTCAACCCGACCCACTGTCGTCGTCTGACCACACTTTTTACAACCTCGGTCTTCACCGGTCCCGTCCACCTCTTCAGGAAGAAGAAATCCGTGTTCCGGGCAGGAAACCGTCTCTTTACAGACCATCCCCTGGGTTAACAGCCGTGTGAAGGGCTCCTTATACTTTACCAGCCCGAAGTCTTTCAACACCCGGGTATAATATCGGGAATAAAGCAGATGTAAAATGGCATGCTCAACACCGCCGATATACTGATCAACAGGCATCCAGTAATCCACAGAATTACTGTCAAACATTCCGCTGTCGTAATTCGGGCTGCAATATCTTTCATAATACCAGGAGGATTCCACAAAGGTATCCATTGTGTCGGTTTCCCGTCTGGCTTCACGGCTGCCGCAAATCGGGCAGGTCGTGTTTACAAAAGATTCCAGGGTCGGGAGCGGCGACTTCCCTCCTTCCAAAAGACCGGCATCTTCCGGGAGCAGAATGGGAAGATCTTCTTCAGGAACAGGGACAATGTTACATGTTTTGCAATGAATTATCGGGATGGGCGCCCCCCAGTACCGCTGTCTCGATATCCCCCAGTCCCTCAACCTGAAACTCACCGTTTTCTTTCCGAAACCTTTTTGTTCGAGATAAGAAGCGATCTCATCGAGGGCCTTGATATTATCCATTTCGTTGAACGGGCCGGAATTAACCATAATACCTTCTCCGGCATACGCCTCGGTCATGGAGGCGGGATCGAGATCATCATCCGGTTTTACGACCACAACGATGTCGAGGTCATATTTACGGGCAAATTCAAAATCCCGCTGATCATGCGCCGGAACGGACATGACGGCACCGGTACCATATTCCATGAGGGCAAAATTGGCCGTATAGATCGGCATGCGAAAACCGCTCAAGGGATTGATACAATATGCACCGGTAAAAACCCCCTCTTTTTCGTGGCTGTCCACCGTTCTGCTTGAACGGTCCTGGACGGATATTCGGTCGATGAATCCGGAGACTTCTTTCTCCTGTGGTGTCCCTTTGGACAGTTTGATCACCAGCGGATGCTCCGGCGCAAGGCACATGAACGTCGCTCCGAAAACCGTATCCTGTCTGGTTGTAAAGACGGGTATATGTTCGTCGGTATTTTCTATGGGAAACCGTATTTCCGCGCCGACACTCTTCCCGATCCAGTTTTTCTGCATGGTAATAACTTTATCCGGCCAGCCGGGAAGTTTTTCGCAGTATGACAGGAGATCCTCAGCATAATCGGTAATACGGAAAAACCATTGCCAGAGCTTCTTCTGACGAACCTGTTTGCCGCACCGCCAACACATGCCGGCTTCAACCTGTTCATTGGCCAGGACAGTCTGACAGTGCTCACACCAGTTTACAAAAGACTCTTTGCGATAGGCCATCCCTTTTTCATACATTTTCAAAAAAAGCCACTGTTCCCAGCGATAATACTCGGGATGGCAGGTTGCGATCTCCCTTCCCCAGTCGTAGGAAAAACCGAGACATTTCAACTGGGATCGCATGGCATCGATATTTTCATACGTCCACTTGGCCGGGTGACTGTTATTGGCAATGGCGGCGTTTTCCGCCGGCATGCCAAATGCATCCCATCCCATGGGATGAAGGACGTTAAATCCCTGCATCCGTTTATACCTTGCGACAACATCTCCGATGGTATAGTTCCTCACATGTCCCATGTGGATTTTGCCGGACGGATAGGGGAACATCTCGAGAAGATAATATTTTTCTTTGTCAGGGTCTTCTTCGACCTTGAAAAGTTTTTTCTCTTCCCAGAAATTTTGCCATTTGGATTCCAATGCCCCGGGTTCGTATCTTTCATCCATTGTAAATAGGTTACCTCAATTCAATAATTTATTTCATATCATCCACGATGACACAGCATGTCGTCTCTATAAACGTACATATCTGCAACACGCTAATTTCACATGTCATTATCACCGGTTCAAACAATAACTTCTCATGCCACAACATTGGGTAAATAGCAAGTAATAAGACTGAATCCGTCAGACACGATTCAGACAAGAAATCATTTGACTTGTATATAACAATTTCATATTCAATTTAAAAAGTAAGTGCTTGAGATTAAAACTTGTTTCCCTTCAGAAGCAATCCTTTAATTTCGAACCCTAAAATTCAACTCCAATTTGGAACAAACAGAATGAAAGAAATTATTTTATGATCAGTAAAATCCTTATCGATGCCATAGATCCCGAGGATTGCAGGATTGCAAAAGTAATCGACACCAAACTCGAAGAATTTCATATCGAAAGCTCGGGAAGAGAAAGTATCCATGGAAATATTTATAAAGCTATCATCGCCCATATTGAACCCAGTCTTCAGGCCGCATTTGTGGACTATGGAGCGGAACGACACGGTTTTTTGCAGAAGCATGAAATCCACAGCGATTATTTCCAGGACAATCTTTCAAAGGATCGATCCATACTAAAAATGATCAAGCGGGGTCAAGAACTTCTGGTACAGGTTACCAAAGACCCCCACATGAAAAAAGGCGCCATGCTCACAACGTATATATCGCTTCCGGGACGGCACCTTGTGGTGATGCCCGGCATCGATAAGCGCGGGATATCGCGCAAAATAGAAGATGAAGACGAACGCAACCGTCTTAAAAGTATCGTCGGCAAACTTAAGGTTCCGGAAGGTTTTGGCCTCATTGTCCGCACAGCGGGAATACACAGTAAAAAAACACACCTGTCCAAAGATCTACGCTATCTTCTCCGTTTATGGAAAAACATCAAAAAAAATATAATGAAAGTGCAGGCCCCTGCCCTCCTGTACAAAGAGCAGAATCTTGTTTTAAGGTCCATACGTGACTATTTCACACTCGATGTCACAGAAATCCTTATCAACGATACTGCGGTACACCGTGAAGTTAAAGATTTTGTTAAAATCATATCACCCAAACACACCAAAATCGTCAAACACTATAAAGAAGACCGGCCCATATTCACCAAATATCAGCTTGAAGACCAGATTTCATCGATTTATAAAAGCCGTGTCAAACTTAAATCCGGCGGTTCTATTGTCATTGCACAGACCGAAGCACTTGTCTCCATAGATGTGAATTCCGGGAAGGCGACCCAAAAAAAATCCATTGAACAGACAGCTCACCAGACCAACATTGAAGCCGCTGAAGAAATTGCCCGCCAATTGCGATTAAGAGACTTGGGCGGTCTTGTGGTGATCGATTTCATCGACATGAGAGACCCCAAGCACAAAACTGAAATTGAAAGGGCTGTCAAACGCAATTTGACATCCGACAAGGCCAAAACAAAAATCAGCAAGATTTCACAGTTCGGCCTTATGGAAATGTCGAGACAGCGGCTCAGACCCTCCATTGAATCCAGCAGTTTTCAACCCTGCAGTCATTGCAAGGGGAAAGGGATGATTCCGTCGATTGAGATGCTGGCCCTTGACGTCCTTCGCCAACTTCGTCTCGAAACGCTAAAAAATAAAATTTCCACCGTCAAAGGTATCGTCCCCTCCGGCGTCGCGGACTACCTTTTGAATAAAAAGCGAAAGGAGATCCTCGACCTGGAAATACGGCGCGGCCTTTCCATTACCATCGAAGGGGATGACACGATTATCCCGGGCATGAGCAAGATCGTTCGCGAAAAATGAAGCGCCCAATTGCCTTCGAGGGACTATCGTCCTGTGTGTCGTGATTTTTTTCACTGCCGCAGGTCTGACAGTGTTCCTGAAACAAGAACCTGAACCGGGCAAAAAACCGCGCCTGAAAACACGGTTAACATTTACAATATCAAAGAACACAAGCTGGTTTTGGCTTCAACCGGATCTTTCCCTTGACCAAACTGCTTGTTTATAATATGGATCAGATTTTTGCACTTCCGGTTCTCATTGATTGCGATCATATTAGCAACATTCAGTTCGACGGTGAAACACTCTGGATATCTGCTAATTAAAGAAATGTTTGACCTAAAATATAATATACTGTATATCAGCGCCATTTTTGATGGTGTTGACAGATAAAAGGTCTCATGCCGATTGTGATTCACGTGTAAAAGATCTTTTAACGAATATCGAATTCCGTCTCCGGCGGAAGAAAAAAATCGTAAAATATTGACGAATAATTTAAAGGGGGTTTTATCTTGATAAGTACTGCCTATGCAATGGGTCAGGGTGGAGCGGCGACAGGACAGGGAGCCGGAGGATTTACATCTCTTATTCCCATTATCCTGATGTTTGTAATATTCTATTTTCTCCTCATCCGGCCCCAGCAAAAAAAATCCAAAGAACATCGTGAAATGATCAGCCAGCTTAAAAAGGGCGACCGCATTGTAACCAGTGGCGGTCTGCATGGTCGAATTACCGCTACGGGTGAACAGACAATGACAGTGGAAATCGCCGACAAAGTACGTGTGAAGATTTCCAGAGGAAGTGTGGCCCAGGTGGGCCAGTCTTCATCCCAGCTTCAAGCAAAAAAAAAGAAAAGCTGATTCACAAAAAAATACTCAACCTTAACCTTTTACTCTGTAGCGGATTCGAAATAATCCCGGTGAAGGCACCGCGAACGTACTGGCATCCATGGCAAACAGGAAAACGCTTCAAAAACGGATTTTCTGAACCCACGGCTGCGAAGTATTGACCTCATTTTGGTAGTACCATTTTTGATTTATTGAAAGGATGGGATCATTGAACAATCTTTCATGGCGAGCTCTGGCAGTTTTTGCGGTCATTATTATTGCCATTATATACGTCCTTCCGACCATAAAACCAACCTGGTGGCCGCATAAAAAGATCAATCTGGGTCTCGATCTTCAAGGCGGCATGCATCTGGTTCTGGAAGTCGACACGGATAAAGCTCTGGAAGGTACCCTAGAACGTATAAGCCAGGAAATCCGAGATTTTTCCAGGAAAGCGCATGTTCGATATATCGCCTTAAATCGTGTGGAGGGGAACCGTATCTCCATCAAACTGCAAGGACAAGACAACATCGACGGATTCGATAAACTTCTCGACAAGGAATTCCAAGGTCTGAGAATTCTTTCGAGATCAACCGACGGTGATGTCCTTACTCTAACCTTGGATCTTCCGGAAAGGGAAGCTGATCAAATCAAAAAAATGGCCACCGATCAGGCCCTTGAAACCATTCGAAACCGGATCGACCAGTTTGGAGTCAGCGAGCCCGATATTCGCCACCAGGGTGAAAAACGGATACTTGTTCAGCTTCCGGGGATAAAGGATACAAAAAGAGCCAAGGACCTCATCGGCAGGACCGCTCTTTTGGAATTCAAACTGCTGGATGAAACCCACGATCTAAATGCCGCCCTGAAAGGAGATATTCCTCCCGGAAGCGAAGTTCTTTACGGAACGAAAGAAGATCCCGCCACACGGCGCATTATAAAAACCCCTTATCTGGTCAAAAAAAGAACCCTGTTAACCGGAGCCCATCTTACAGACGCAAAGGTTCAGATAGATTCCCAGTACAACGAACCTTATGTCTCCATCGATTTTGATAAGAAAGGGGGCAGGGATTTTGGTCGAATAACCGAAGCAAATGTCAAAAAACGTCTCGCAATCGTACTTGACGACAAGATCTATTCAGCACCGGTAATCCAGGAAAAAATTACCGGCGGCAAGGCCCGTATCACTGGAAATTTTACTACGGAAGAAGCACGGGATCTCGCCATTGCCCTGCGTGCAGGCGCGCTCCCGGCCCCGGTATTGATTCTCGAGGAAAGAACCGTAGGCCCCTCTCTGGGAACAGATTCCATTAGAAAAGGGCTCATATCCATGTGTGTCGGCGGCCTCCTTGTGGTTTTGTTCATGATCGTCTATTACCGAGCTTCGGGACTCATTGCAGACTTTGCATTGATTCTTAACGTTATTCTGATTGCCGGAGGACTGGCCGCTTTTCAGGCCACGTTGACCCTCCCGGGTATCGCGGGCATCATTCTCACCATCGGGATGGCTGTAGATGCCAATGTTCTCATATTCGAACGTATCAGAGAGGAAATGAATATCGGCAAAACGCCCCGTGCGGCCGTAGACGCAGGTTATAACCGGGCGACCCTTACGATTCTAGATGCCAATGTTACCACCCTTATTGCCGCTCTGGTCCTCTTCCAGTTCGGTACCGGTCCGGTCAAAGGATTTGCCGTAACCCTCAGTCTGGGAGTTATCGCCAGCCTCTTTACAGCGCTAATCCTTACCCGTATGATATTCGACTACTATTTAATAAAACGAAAGGTTAAAACTCTAAGCATTTAGTTAGAGGATTTTATTGATGCAATTTATAAAGCCTGGTATCAACCTCAATTTTGTCGGTAAAAGAAAGATCGCTTTCATGCTGTCGCTGGCGATGATCCTTATCAGCATCGCTTCTCTCGTGCTCCACAAAGGACCCAAATACGGCATCGATTTTGCCGGCGGCACCTTGATACAGGTCAAATTCGATGGGCCCGTAAAACTGGCGGATATCAAATCAGGACTCGCCACCATAAACCTGGGTAAGTCATCGGTTCAAGGATTCGGCGAACACAGCGAACATGAATATCTGATTCGGACCGACAGGTCCGTCATGACCGAGCAGGGATTTTCTCTCGAAGTACAAAAAACCTTGGCGTCGTCAACCGGACATGGGGTGGACATTCGACGGGTTGAGATGGTCGGTCCCCAGGTGGGCAAAGATTTACGGGAAAAGGCACTGTTCGCCATGTTTTACGCCCTGCTCTTTATTGCCATATATATATCCGGTCGGTTTGAACTCAAGTGGATCTTGAGCATCGTTATGGCCGGAGCGCTGATGGGTGCTGTTTATCTACTTTCTATTTTCAACGTGAGCGTCCCTTATCTGATTGCGGCGGCATTGATGGTAACCCTTTTTCTTTTCTGGTTTCTTGAATTGAAATATGCCATGGGAGCCATCGTTGCCCTTATCCATGACGTTACCATTACGGTGGGCATATTCTCTCTGTTCGGCAAGGAGTTTACACTTCCGATCATCGCGGCGCTTCTCACAATCATCGGATATTCACTCAATGACACCATCATTGTGTTCGACAGAATTCGGGAGAACTTGAGAAAATATCACAAAAATCCCTTGGAAATCATCATCAACAGAAGCGTCAATGAAACCCTTAGCCGAACCATACTCACGTCTTTGACAACCCTTGTTGTGGTGCTCACCCTGTTTGTCTTGGGGGGTGGGATTATCCATGATTTCGCATTTGCACTACTGGTCGGCATCGTTGTCGGGACCTACTCTTCCGTTTTTGTGGCAAGCCCCATACTCTTGGCATGGAATACTCGTGGGAAAAAATAACACGTGGATCATATTCTGCCATGGTTTATTCTGAAAAGTGTTCCCGGAATAGGAAGCCTCCTTTTCAAACGGCTGATCGATCGTTTCGATTCCCCGGAGTTTATTTTTGGAGCCACCCGAGACGAACTTCTTGGGGTTGAAGGCATAACCCCTCGCCTCGTTGCCGCCATAAAGCAGCGTAAAATTCCCGATTCGGTCAAAAAAGATTTCGATCTTGTTCTGCAAAAGGGGTATAAAATTGTCACCATGGCAGATTCCGATTATCCGCCCCTTTTGCTTCAGATTCCGGATCCGCCGCCATTTTTGTATGTTTTCGGACGTCTTGACGGCTCCATAAAAAATATCGCGGTTGTCGGCTCCAGAAACGCCACAAGTTATGGACGCTCCACAACCCGGCGGCTGTGCAGAGATTTGGCCCGGCTCAAGATAACCATTGTCAGCGGCATGGCACTGGGGATCGATTCGGCAGCCCACGAAGGCGCACTCATGGGTAAAGGCGCTACCATCGCCGTACTTGGCAGCGGTCTTGAGAACATTTATCCGGCGGAAAACCATAGGCTTTTTTATCAAATTGCCGACACCGGTGCCGTTGTTTCAGAATTTGCTTTGACCACCGAGCCCGATGCCCACAATTTCCCGAGACGAAACAGAATCATCAGTGGAATTTCCCTTGGAACCGTGGTCGTGGAAGCAACCCGACGGAGCGGGTCTCTGATCACGGCACGTCTTGCGGCAGAACAGAACAGGGAGGTATTTGCGGTTCCGGGTAGCATTCGGTCATTTAAAAGCACCGGGACGCACACACTCATTAAACAGGGCGCCAAACTGGTTGAACATGCCCAAGACATCATGGAAGAGTTTTCATTTATTATGGAAGCTCCGGTCGAAACAGATACCACCACCGATGAGACCCCGGAGAAAATGCCGGGGTTGTCCCAAGAGGAATCCAAGGTGTTTGAAGCGCTGGGTCCGTATCCGGTTCACATCGACGATCTGGCACGACAGCTGTCCATGAAATCCGGCAGACTTTCGAGTGTTCTGCTGCAACTGGAGCTCAAAAATATTGTTCAGCAATCTCCAGGGAAGTTCTTTTCCATTGCGGAGAGGATATGAGTAGATTTTATAACCGTGTGAGCGCCTTTAATATCCCGACAAGCACTGGGATATTAAACGATAATTACCCGCCACTCAAAAAATTAAATTAACGTCAGTCTGTCTCAAAAATAGGTGATTGCGCGCATCGGCATTGGACGCCGGATGCATTTTTGAGACTTTTTAATATTTAAAACGAGGAAATACAGTGACAAAACCGCTTGTTGTCGTGGAATCACCGACAAAAGTAAGAACCATTAAAAAATATCTCGGCGACCGATACAATGTTGCCGCCACCGTTGGCCATATAAAAGACCTTCCGGCAAAAGAGATGGGTATCAATATCGAAAAAGGCTTCAAACCCAAATACATAAATATCCCCGGAAAGCAGAAGGTTATCAAATCGTTAAAACAGGCTGCGGGGGATTCAAAGGATATTTTTCTGGCACCCGATCCGGACCGAGAGGGCGAGGCCATTGCATGGCACACTGCGGAAATTCTGAAGAAAAAGGACAGAAAATTTCACAGAGTACTGTTTCATGAACTTACAAAAAAAGCCGTCAACGAAGCCATTGCATCCCCTGAAGATCTCAACCAAAACAAGTATGAAGCACAGCAGGCACGCAGAATGCTCGACAGACTCGTGGGATACCAGATATCCCCCTTGTTATGGCGCAAGGTAAAAGGCGGGCTCAGCGCAGGACGTGTACAGTCGGTTGCCGTGAGAATAATTTGTGAAAGAGAGCGGGCTATCCAGTCCTTTGAGCCGGAAGAGTACTGG
>Ga0316194_10003729_pt1 | contig 10595 bp, 8 predicted proteins | sample CroRivsedime1_MG_FD_204936 | JGI IMG/M metagenome (GOLD analysis project Ga0316194, IMG submission 204936) | Coastal sediment microbial communities from Maine, United States - Cross River sediment 1 | ecosystem: Environmental > Aquatic > Marine > Coastal > Sediment | place: USA: Maine... | reverse complement strand
GTTCTTATCTTGGGTCGTGGTCACCATAACAACGCCCGGCCGGATAAAGCATGCCAGGCCGTCAATGTGGCCGTCTGTTTCATCGTAGGGGATATCACCGTTGAGCCAAATCACTTTGCTCACACCAATGTAGTCGTTTAAGTAGGTTTCAACATCTGCCTTGGTCAGCTCGGGGTTTCTATTTTTATTCAAATTGCAATTTTCCGTAACCAGAACGGTCCCTTCACCATCCACATGAATGCCCCCGCCTTCCTGAATCAGGTCACAGTCAAAGCATTGAAGGCCCAGATAGTCCAATACAAACCTGGCAGCCTTGGCATCCCTTTCATGGGGATATTTGTTGCCGTAAGCATTGAATACCCAATTAACCCCGGCAACCTCGCCTTTGTCATTGATGACAAAAGAAGGGCCTGAGTCACGGAACCAGCCATCATCGATTTTGGCTTCAATGATATTGACGATGGGGCCGCAATGGGCTTTGGCTTCTTCGATTGATTCTTTGTTGGCCAGCATGTTCATTGTTTCAAAACGAGCGATTGTTTGGGCGACATCACCATAGCACACTTTTGCTTGTTTCATGGCTTCTTCAGGGCCCATGGGGGCGTCAATATAGGCTTCTTCAAGTCCGGGCCATGCCATCCATGTGGCAGTATGGGGATGCCATTCCGCAGGCATGAAAAAACCGTTTTCTTTGGGTGTTGTCATTACTGATTCCTCCTGCCAACGCCTCTGCTACATGATACAGCGGCGTTAAAAGGGTCCCTCTTGCTAAATCTACCGTTTAATCTCTATTCGAACCATCTAGAACATAAAACACCCTATGTCAAGAAAAATAATTCGAAAAAGAAACCAATTACTCAGAATAACCTATAACATCCTATATGCCGGTGGAGGGTGAGTGAAGCTCAGGTAGGGTTTGCATCACCCTGCAAGGCCTTGCTGGTAAAAGCCGACATCATGGCCCCGGTCCAAATATCGTGCGACAGATGTTTTACCGTTCCCATTGAAAAAAGAGGGCTTTATTTAGTATTAGGGCATTTACGTGGCGAAACCGGATTTTTTGATGTGACAAAACCCTCTTCTGGATGTTACCATAGGATCAGATAACGAGCTTGCCAAAACCGTATTGAATGATGAGCTTGGCGACTCACCTCAATCCGGTTTTAGAAAGAAAATACAGTCATATCCCATGGACCATCAGCACTTTTCAATAAAGCAGACATCCAATGACAGAAGAAAGTTTCAACTTGCCGCAATGGAATGAGGCGGTGGGTCAAATGATCGCTCACCTGGATGACGCTGCTCTCCCCCGCATTTTAATAACCGCGATTCGTGGCCTCATTCCAATAGATAAATCATTGATAACGCTGGAAAAAAAACAGCAAATACCGGTTCATCTATTCGACAGCGGTATTGATCCTGAAGAACATGAACTTCATGTGGAGCGATATCTCTCCGGCGCATACCTGCTCGACCCGGTTTATCAGGCCCTTTTCAGGGGAATCAAGCCGGGATTCTATCATTTAAAAGAATTGTCTCCCGATAAGTTTGAGCAAAGTGAGTATTACCGGATTTATTATAAAGCTACGGGAATTGCGGAAGATGTCCTATATTTGGTTATGCTGGATGAAGATACGAGTTTGTCGATCGAACTGGGCCGCGATCTTGATAAACCACCGTACACCGAACAGGAGCAAAATCGATTACGCATGGTTGAACCAATAGTCCAAAATGTCGCCAAACGTCATTGGGGGAATATGGACATTGAAAATGCGGCAGCCGGTTCTTCCATATCTGATTTGGATCAACAGTTGGAAATGGCTTTTGAGAATTTCGGCAAATCCATTCTGACAAAACGGGAAACTGAGTTAACGCGGCTGATGTTGAGGGGGCATTCCGTTAAATCCGCCGCCTGGGAAATGCGGATCTCTCCGGATACAATTAAAATGCATCGCAAGAATTTATACGCCAAGCTTAATATTTCAGATCACCCCGACCTGTTTGCTTTGTTTATTTCAGCCCTGTCCTGGGTCGGCCAAAGCTCCGATGAAGACCCCCTGGTCGCCTACCTTCGTTCCCTTTGATATTATTAGTAGTAACCTAAAATCACCCATACCTACCCGAAAAGGGTATTGTCGTCTTTAAAAACCTACTGTATTATACCTTAGGTTGAGCGGTTCAGCGTTCATGGTTCTGGGTTGAAACGCCATAACCGGCTGCTAACAAAAGGAGAAACAGATGAAGAAAATCGTGGTCGTAACCGGTGCTGCATCTGGAATCGGACAAGCCATCGCCTGGCGAGCCGCACGTGACGGCCATATAATTATTGCCGTCGATATTCAGGAGTCTGACGATACAATCGAAACCATTTCAAATAACGGAGGTAAAGCCGCACCGTTTCTTTGTGATCTGCGCGACAGCAAATCTGTCGAGGGCCTGTTTGCCTGGGTTCGGAAAACTTACGGAGCGGTAGATATTCTCGTAAACAACGCCGGCACCATGGGACGCTGGCCTCTGTCCATCACCGAAATGACGGAAAGTGATTGGAATACCATTTTTGATACAAATGTAAAGAGCATTTTTCTGTGTTGCAGGCAAGTGCTACCCGAAATGCGCAAACGAGGCTCCGGCGTTATCGTAAACATTGCATCAGAACTGGCATTCGTTGCTGCGGAAGGAGCTGCTGTGTATTGCGCTTCCAAGGCGGCCGTAGTTCATTTGACACGTGCCCTGGCGGTAGAAGAAGCGAAATACGGTATTCGGATCAACTCGGTGTGTCCGGGTCCTGTGGATACAGGAATGCTCAAACCGACAGTTGGAGCCACTCCTGATGACGTGGAATCAGAAATATTAGCAGCAACCACGTCGACCGTATTGCAACGACTCGGAACGCCGAAAGAGATTGCCGAGGTAGTTTGGTTCACGGCATCCGAGGGTGCCAGTTTCATGGTTGGCTCTGCGCTCATCGTTGATGGCGGTGCGACGGCTGTTTGACAGTCGCAATGCCAAATAAATGAACCATTGAATAAGACTTTTGGTGGAACTTCACTTGAAAAGTTTAACACCAAAAACATGTCGAAGAATTGGAACTGTTTCTTCTTTGATCTGAGAGTAACAATTTGTTTAGCCCCCGCTGTGTCTATCAGCAGTGACAAATTTTAACCGTGAATATCAAAGAGTCTCTAAAGAAGACAAGGCTGTTAATAAAGGAGGATATCATAATGTCTGAAGTAACCGTTGCTGCGACCCAGATGGCCTGCAGCGAAAACATTGATGAAAATATCGACAAGGCTGAATACTTAATTCAACAGGCAGCTAAACAGGGGGCGCAGATTATCCTGCTACAGGAGCTGTTTTTGACGCCCTATTTCTGCAAGGATGAAAAAAAAGAATATTTTGAACTGGCCAGGGAAGTTGAAAATAATCCGGTCTTAGGCAGGATGTCTGAACTTGCAGGGGATTTGTCGGTCGTTTTACCCATCAGTTTTTACGAACGGGCCGGCAATGCTTTTTTTTAATTCTATCATGATGATTGATGCAGATGGCACACAAATGGGTATATATAGAAAAACACATATTCCCCATGCGCCCGGCTATCAAGAAAAATATTATTTCTCTCCCGGCGATACCGGCTTCAAGGTCTGGCCAACACAATACGGTAATGTCGGCGTAGGTATCTGCTGGGACCAGTGGTTTCCGGAATGTGCCCGGGCCATGGCATTAATGGGTGCGGATATTTTGCTGTATCCAACCGCTATCGGCACCGCTTCTTACGAGGAAGAGTTTGATTATTCGCCGCAATGGCAGCATGTGATGCAGAGTCATGCGGCTGCCAACGTTATCCCGCTTTGTGCATCCAACAGAGTCGGTCTGGAGAAGGGAGAATCCTGCTCCCTCGACTTTTTCGGGTTATCCTTTATCGCCGATGAATCGGGTTCAAAGGTGGCCGAAGCTGATCGTGAGGCAGAAACGGTATTGACGGCATCATTTGATTTTGAGGAAATTCGGAAAAACAGAGACTGGTTTTCACTCTTCAGAGACAGGCGACCTGAAATGTATGATGTGCTGTGGACTCTGGATGGGCGTGTACCGCAAAAATAATGAAGTTCATCATTGGGAAAAGATCAAATGAAAAAAACTTTTGAATACTTAAGACCGCGAACACCTGTCGAAGCGTATGGTTTAAAGGCCCGATATGGCAAAAAGTCAAGGTTTTGGGCTGGAGGTACAGACCTGCTTCTTCAGTGGCAGGATGAGAGTGTTAGCTTTGACTATTGCATCGATCTGTCTTTCATCCCTGATCTTGATTATATCAGAAAAGATTCGGATGCCGTTTCCATTGGCTCTTTAACCAAAGTAGCTTCCATCGAAGCATCATCGGAGTTGAATCATTCACTTTCGATTATTCGGGAAGCCGCGGGTGAGCTGGCCGCTCCACAGATCCGCAATACAGCAACTATTGGCGGAAATATTTGTCGTGCTGCTCCCTCCGCTGACCTCGCACCACCGCTTCTTGTATTGGGTGCCGATATGAGGCTTTTAAGTGATTCGGGTGAAAGATGGGTGGCCATGGATGATTATTTTTTAAACCTGAATCAAACCGCTTTGCAGGAAAACGAACTTTTAGCTGAAATAAAAGTGCCCATTCCACCTGCCGAGACGGCTTCCTGTTTTTTAAAGGTCGGACGAACGGTTATTGATATTGCCATAGTGAACATGTCTGCGAGGATGACGATGGACGGTAAGGGCATCTTAACGGATGTAAGAATCGCCTTTGGTGCGGTAGCACCCACACCGCTTCGCATAAAAACTGCCGAAAAGATGCTTTTGGGAACAGACGCTTCCAGGATTAAAAATGCCTTGATCGGTGAAGTGAGCAATAAAGTGGCGGAAGAAATAAAACCGATTACCGATGTTCGGGGCACGGCGGAGTACCGACGGGAGATCAGCAGGGTTCTGACGAAAAGAGCAATCGAGAATATTATCCAAGTTCTGCAAAGGAGGTTAAAAGTATGATTATACTTAAACTAAAGATCAATGACAATATACATGAACTTGAGATAGAGCCTCACGAAATTTTAGCGGATGTGTTGCAAAAAAGGCTGGGATTAATAGGGGTGCGCGTATCCTGCGGTGAGGGGGAGTGTGGGGCCTGCACCATCCTGATGGACGGTAAACCTGTGCTGGCATGTATGATGCTGGCCATGCAGGCGGAAGATAAAGAGATACTCACCATTGAAGGACTGGGAACTTATGACAACCTTCACCCCATTCAGGAAGCGTTCGTAGAAGAACATGGGTTTCAGTGCGGTTTTTGTACCCCCGGCGTCATACTTAGTACCAAAAATTTACTTGAAACCAATCCGAATCCCAGTCCCTCCGAAATAGCCATGTCCCTCAGCGGGCATATTTGCCGTTGCGGTGCCTATCCGAAAATCATCAAGTCTGTGCAAAAAGCAGCGGAAAAAATGGAGGATAATCATGGCGAAAAATAACTCAAATATCCCCCTTTCAGTGGTTGGTAAATCCGTTCCCATCAAGGACGCCAGGGAAAAGGTTACGGGCAGTTTAAAATATGGTGTTGATTTTCAAGTTCCGAACATGGTGTACGGGAAAATCCTCAGAAGCCCTCACGCGCATGCCAAAATCAGAGGAATCGATTACAGTCGGGCAGAGGCGCTATCTGGAGTTTTAGGTGTCGTATGTTATCAAGATGCACCGGATCTGGACTGGAATTCCTGCTGGTTTAATTATCGCGGGCATATTTTAGATGATCGAGCGCGGTTCGTAGGAGATGAAGTCGCTGCGGTGGCGGCGATCACCGAGGATATCGCTGAACAGGCAATTAAATTAATTGAAGTGGACTATGAAATTTTGCCGGCCGTCTTTGATCCTGAAGAGGCGCTCAGACCAGATGCATCGCAAGTGAGGTCGGAAGGAAACGCGCGCGAACCATTTCTGACGGAATGGGGTGACGTGGATCAAGGGATTAAAGAGTCCGATATTGTCGCCGAAGGAAGTATTGAGTTTGGAAGCCAGCAGTACGCGCCCATCGGAAGAAATGCTTGTGTGGCGGAGTGGACCGGTGATAAAATCACGCTATGGACAGCGACTCAAACGCCATCCGAATGTAAATCCGCGATAGCTGAAGCTTTTGGAATCCCGATGAGTAAGGTTCGGGTTATTGCACTTCCATCGGGTGCTTCTTTTGGAATATGGTGGATAAACAATTTTCACATGATGACAGCGCTTCTGGCAAAAAAAATATGTCGCCCGGTCAAGATCGAACTGACTCAGAAAGAGTGCTTTTCAACAGTAAAACGACGCCACCTGGAAAGAGTGTGGGGGCGAATCGGATGTAATAAAGACGGAAGTATTAAGGCCATTGAGATAAAGGACATAATCGACAATGGCGGGTACGGTTTCAAAAACGACGTGGGTAGCTTTTCCAACGAACTTTGGGGGAAAAACCTTAACGGACGTTTTCTCGTTCAGGGGGTATCAACAAATCTTGTTACGGCGGGTTGCATGAGAGGAGTAGGTGACGTAACATTGGCAACCCTTATCGAACGTCTTCTCGACATGGCCTCCGTTGAAATTGACATGGACCCTCTGGAGTTTCGCCTGAAAAATCATATCCGCACAGGCGACCTCTTAAAGGCGATGTATGCTTATTACAAAGGGGTCGGCAGCGACTGCCAAACACCCGAGGAGTGGAAAGATAAGTGGCCGAAACTTTTTCATCTTACCAGCGAAGCCCTTCATGAATGTTTAACCGAAGGAGCTGAGGCGTTTGGATGGAAGGAAAAGTGGAAGGGCTGGGGAAAGCCTTCCAGGGTAGCAGGGCCGAAGCGTTATGGCATAGGAGTGGGTACCGGCATACACTGCAACGGTGTTGAGGATGAAGGAAACACCTCCGCTATTGTGCGTGTTCATGAAGACGGCAGTGTCACTTTGTGTTGCAGCATGGGCCGCCAAGGTCAGGGAAGCGAGACGACGCAAGCTCAAATCGCGGCGGAGACTCTCGGCATTGCGCTGGATCGAATTGAGGTGGAAGCCGGAGATACAGAGGTCAGCCCCTGGAATCACGGATCTATCGCCAGCAACACCGCGCACCGCATCGGATTCGCCACGAAAGCGGCCAGCGGGGACGCCCGACGTCAGATACTTGAAATCGCGGCCAGACACTATATCAAAGGTGAACCGGAGCAACTGGATATCAGGAACGGAGTGATTTATCACAAGGAGCGTCCCGAACAAAACATGCCGCTGGGGGAATTGATGTCTCGACTGCAACCTGACTCATTAGCGCCACCGCGTGTTATCGGGCGGTCGACTGAAGATATGCCGCCCTCAACTACCTTGTCCAGACATTTCGCGGCGCACTTTGTAGAAGTCGAAGTGGATACCGAGACCGGACAAATAAAGCTGTTGGACTATGTCGCGACACAGGATAGCGGCACCGCACTAAATCCCAAGGTGCTGGAAAACCAGGTAATTGGCGGGGCCATATGCGGGGCCGGATTCAGCCTGGTGGAAAGCCTGGTGTTCGACGAACAGACCGGAAAAATAATGAATCCAAATTTTCTGGATTACAAGATACTGCGCGCCAACGATTTTCCGACCCAACCTAAAGTAATACTTTGTGAATCGAACGATCCTATCGGACCATATGGAGCTAAAGGTGGCGGGGAAGCCCCCATTGCCGCCTCAGTACCCGCGATCTCGCAAGCGGTTTACAATGCTATTGGGATCTGGCTGGATGTTCCGATGACGCCTGAGAAAGTCCTCAGGGGTCTTGGCAAAATTTAACATTACAGACTCATGTACCGTTTCAAATCCGGAAAAAGAGTAAAGTAAACTTACTAAGATGTGATCTATAATTCATGTCCTGTGGAGGAATACCATGATCAAGAATCCCATTTCGTGGCCTAATGGCGCTAAATGTGCTGTTGCCATTACATTTGATATGGACGCTGACAGCATACTCCACTTAGATTACCCGGACAACGCGATCAACAAGATTTCGGCATTATCGATGCTGCGTTATGGACCAGAAGTCGCCATACCGCGCATACTTGAAACCTACAAGCAGTTCGATATCCAGCAAACGTTTTTTGTTCCGGCTTGGTGCATCGAGAATTATCCCTCGGCAGTAAAAGCCATTGTTGACGGAGGGCACGAGGTCGCCCATCACGGTTATATTCACGAATATCCGGGTTCCCTCAGTCGAGAAGTGGAACAGTATTGGCTGAAATACGGAATCAAGACTATTGAAAACACCACCGGCAAGCGGCCAAAAGGTTGGCGGGCACCATATTACGATTTTTCAGGTAACTCGGCCGACTTGTTGATCGAAGAGGGTTTTCTTTATGACTCGTCATTAATGGGAGATGATATCCCGTATGTTTTAAAAACTGACAAGGGCGAGCTGATAGAACTTCCATGTCATAATGGCATGGATGACTGGCCTCAGTTCGCCAATTTTACGGATTTTAATTATGAGATGCCCATTAAGGCACCATCGAAAGGAGTACAGATTTTCCGGGAGGAATTTGAGGCAATGTATAAGTACGGGGGACTTTGGGTCAGTGTCTGGCACCCTTTTGTGACGGGGCGCCTGGCGAACTGGGACAAAGTGGTGGAGTTGATCGAATATATGAAAGCAAAGGGGGATGTCTGGTTTGCCAGCCTGGAAGACATCGCGCTCTATGTCCGCCGGTGCGTTGATGATGGGAGTTACAGGCCAAGGATAGATAAACTTCCCTATTATGATAGTAAGGTCTCTGCGATTCCTTTTACATAGATTAAAACAACTCAGGAGGTATTATTATGACAACACCGAGACAGGATGGCTATTTCATGCCGGGCGAGTGGCACCCGCATACAGCATGCTGGATGACCTGGCCCTGTGCCGCAGATACATTTTCCAAAGCACCACTGAATCTGGAAGCCGCTCATATGGCGGCTAAAAAATGTTATGCCGCGGTGGCAAAAGCCATTTCACGTTTTGAACCCGTGTATATGCTTACCAACAGGGAGGATCTTGATGAGACGCAATCATTGTGCGGTCCGGATATCAAGGTTATTGAATCGGAGATTGATGACGGATGGTTCCGTGATTCGGGCCCGACATTTGTAATCAACAAAACAGGTGATGTTGCCGGTGTAAACTGGGTTTTTAACGGGTGGGGCAACCGGTATCCGCATGAACTGGATAACCGGGTTGCCGGTGATCTGCTGGATCGGTTGAATATTAAACGGTATGATTCTCCGCTGGTTCTTGAAGGCGGCGGTATCCACGTGGATGGTGAAGGCACAGTTCTGGTTACGGAAAGCTGCCAGCTCAATAAAAATCGAAATCCTGATCTGAGCAAAACCGAGATAGAAAACTATCTGAGCGAATATCTCAATGTGGAAAAGATTATCTGGCTCAATGGCAATCGCAAACAGACTGATACTGACGGCCATATCGATGGGGTCGCCAGTTTCATCAGGCCCGGCCGGATTTTGCTGGCAACTTCAGACGATCCAACCCACCCGGATTATGCAACATTCCAGGATAACCTGAAAATCCTTAAAAATACTACAGATGCACAGGGACGTCCGATAGAGATTGTGGAGATTACGGAACCCTACGAAATCACGGATACTGGTGTGCATGTAAAAGGTATTTATGTCAATTTTTATATGGCCAACGGTGGTATTATTCTTCCGGCGTTTGACTTTCCGGAATATGATCAGGCTGCATTGGAGATTTTCAGAAAAGAATTTCCCGACCATGAGATTGTTCAAGTGCCGACACGAATTGTTCTCTTTGGCGGCGGCAATATCCACTGTATTACACAGCAGCAGCCTGGAGCGTATCGATAAATCGGGTGGGGTGTTAGAATATATGCCAAATCTGCATTTACCTCAGGCTGAATGGTTCAAACATTTCTGCCCAAAATTTGGTTGCTTCCGCTTCCGATTGAGTACCAAGTTTCGAGAATAGTTCTATTATTTCTGTAATATCGGGGTGATTACAGTAGACGTTGACAAGCTCCGGCAGATCATCCCCGCTTGCCTGGCTGATATCCGCAATACAGGTGGGAGCCTCTAAATCATGGATTAATCTGCTAACTGCTTCAATACCCTTTTCTGCCATTTCTTTTTCAGTACCGGTAATGCTTTCATCCATCGCTTTGGCGATGCGCGCTAGAATCGGGGTGTTAACCGAAAGGTTGAGTTTCATGCAGTAGGGTAAAGCAATGCTGCAAGCTTCGCCGTGGTGGACGTTATAATATCCTCCCAGCACATGGGCCACCGCATGCCCTTCAACATCTCCCGCATTGCCTTCTGAAAGAGCTTCTATCGCAGTAGCCCATGCCATATCTGTTCTTGCCTGCAAATTACTTCCATCGGATGCAGTTAGGCGTAAGCTATTTGAAATTAATCTTATTGATTCCAAAGCCAATGCATGCGTAAGCGGTGAGGACATTTTTGAAAGCGCTGACTCAATCGCGTGTGATAGTGCATCGAGACCTGTTCCGTCAGTAAGTCTGCGGGGTAGTGTTAAGGTCAATGTCGGATCGATGATAGCGAGGGTGGCCCGG
>Ga0316194_10003728_pt1 | contig 10596 bp, 14 predicted proteins | sample CroRivsedime1_MG_FD_204936 | JGI IMG/M metagenome (GOLD analysis project Ga0316194, IMG submission 204936) | Coastal sediment microbial communities from Maine, United States - Cross River sediment 1 | ecosystem: Environmental > Aquatic > Marine > Coastal > Sediment | place: USA: Maine... | reverse complement strand
CTTCATTGATATGGACGATTTCGAAATCCGGCCAATCCCAGGCCACTCGCAAGGCGAGACGTCCCATCCGGCCGAAACCATTGATCCCGATACGGATACTCATTTGAGTAACTCCCTTAGTGTTTCTCTCCTGCCCTCTTTACCTGTTCTGGTGGATATCTGCCGGGCAAAAAAATCAGCATGTTTGCTGATCCTGTTGTTTTTGAAACGTCCGCAGCCTTTTCAGTGCAAGTCTATGCACCTGACTGCCGGCCAAATGTTTTTCCAGGATTGGTCGCAACTCTCGCATCAAAACGTTTTTGTCATTGAGACAGTAATACATCCAGACCCCCTGCTTGCGGTCACCGACCCAGCCGGTCCTTTTCAGATAAGCCAGGTGACGTGAGATGGTTGACTGCGGCAGCTCGAGCGCAGCGATGATCTCGCACACGCACAGCTCGCCGTCGAGTAACAGCAGCAGGATGCGCAGCCGGGTTTCATCGGCCAGGGCTTTGAATATGCCGGCTTCATTATTCATGTTTAGAGGATATCCGCCTAGGCGGATCAGGTCAACACCGAAGGATCTTTGTAGATCACGAAAAACCAGACGTGCAAAGAAACCTAATCAGGTTTTCAGGACGGGACACTGCGGGACAGCGGTATGTGCGAATTGTCGCATGACGAGCGAACCGAAAAGACCCGTCGTTGACCATCGGGTCCGGCCTGCGAACCGGCAAGCATTATCAGGCAGACACTCTGCGCTCGGGTCCGGCATAATCGTTGCGATGAAGGGAACGGACGCGGTCGACGCCCAGGACAGCCGGCCCGTTCTGCCGGTAAAAAGTGATGATCTGGTTCGACTCGACCAGTTGGTCGAGGAGCTCTGGCTTGACATAATCGTAGTAGCCGTCGTTGTACAATACGCGTATCAGCATCTTCACACTCCCGCATTCATGACCGGCACGCCAGTTCAATCGTGTCAAGCAGCTTGCTCTCTAAATTTTGTCATTTAAGCCAAGATTGTCAATATATCCAAGCGGCCAGAAGCGGCCAGGCAACCTCAACCTAAAGAAAAAAAAAGGCCGCCCGGTTAAAAAACCGGGCGGCCTTGCGTCGTTATTGCAGAGCAGGTCAATCTACTCGTTGGCCGCTTTCGGGCAACCGGCACAGCCGCCACCGGCATCTGCGCTGGGACAGGCCGCCGGCTTCTGGCCATACCCCTGCTGATACCAGCCATCGCCTTTTAGGGCAAAACCGGTCTGCGAGATCAGCTTGGCCACCTGACCGCCGCACTCCCTGCATTCGGACAGAGGAGCATCGGAGAACTTCTGCCGGGCCTCGAAAACCAGCCCGCATTCCTTGCATTGATATTCGTACATCGGCATAACTGTCACCTCGTGAAAAAATTCGACGGTAATTTAATGGCTTTGCCAGAGGATGTCAAGCCTTCAGCAAATCTTGAAGCAGCGCATCGATTTGTTCGATGCCGGCACCCTCCAGCAGTAAGCGCTTGTGCCGCGAGGTCTCACCGCCAATCAGTAAAACCCGACTCCGGGGAATTTTGCAGAGTTTGGCGATAAACATGCGGCAGGCCTTGTTCGCGGCGCCGTCCACCGGCGGTGCGGTCAGGGCGACCTTGAGCTCTTCGCCCTGGATACCCGCTATTTTGCTGCGGCTGGCACGGGGCTGGACATAGAGAAAAATTTCGACACCCGCAGCAGTTTTGCGCAGGCACGGCAGGGTCACTTGGCAAGGTCCTCGTCGTCCCCGCGATCTCCGGGATCGAAATCGAAGGCGAGCTCCGGGGGCGGCGACTCTGAAAACTCTGCATCTTCATACGGTTTTTCGACCGCGCCTGCTGACCCGGATTGCGATTGCCGTGATTCAACCTCCTTCTCATGCTGCGTGACAAACGGCAGTGGTTCTTCAAGCAGCCTGGTATCCGCATCATGCTGTTCAATCGCCACCGCGTTCAGATCGAGCATCCTGATATGTTTTTCCAGCAGGCCTCGCAGGCTAACTTCAAAATCTATCTTCTGTCGTTTGATCTCCTGAAGTTCATTGATTAATTCCTGGCGTCGCTCTTCGGCGTTATGCATCAGCCGCTCAGCCTTGACCTCGGCCTCGGCCATCATGACATCAACTTCACGGCGGGCCGTCGATTTCAACTCGTCGGTAAGCTTCTGAGTCGTCACCAGGGTTTTTTTGAGGTTTTCCTCGCGATCGCGCATCTCCGCCAGGCTTGCTTTATCTCGTGCCAGTTCCTCCATCAGGTCTATATTTTCACGAATCAACCTCTCCAGTTCCTCGGCCAGGAGTTCGAGGAACCGGTCGACACCGGCTTTTTCATAACCGAAAGGGCGCGATTTAAATTGTTGCTGCTGGATATCGATCGGGCTGATTTTCATGATAACCGCCTAGAAACCGCCATAGGTCAATTTGTACTGGATTTGGGCGAGAATGTTCTGCAACACGCCGATCAGAATTAGCAAGGCAATCGGAGTAAAGTCCATACCGCCAAACTGCAGGGGCAGAATTCTCCGTATACGGCTAAACACGGGCTCAGTTGCGTTGTACAGGAAGCGAACAATCGGGTTGTACGGGTCCGGGTTGACCCAGGAGATCACCGCTCTGCCTATGACAATCCAGAAATAGATCGAAAGAATGGCCTGCAAAACCTGAAAGACGGCACTGATCAATACGTCCATGAAAGCTCCTGACCGGGGCACAGTTCAAGTGCCGGTCCAAATAAAGTCTTAATAATACTGATTTATAGCGTGTTATCAGGAAATGTGTCAATCACATGATGATGCTAAATCCTTTAATCTTATTGATTTTTCTCCGTTTTGTAGGAGATAATGCCTTTTTTTTGATCCAACACTCAGGAGAAACTCATGGTTCGGACCAACAATCTCAATGTCAGCGGCTTGACCCCGCTTATCGCTCCCGCAGATCTCAAACAGGTCCTGCCACTTTCCGAAGAGGATGCCGAATTCGTCGCCAAATCCCGCGCGCAGGTTCAGGACATCCTCTGGAACCGTGACCCACGTATGATGGTGGTCATCGGGCCCTGTTCGATTCACGATCCGAAAGCGGCTATTGAATATGCCGAACGTCTGGCAAAACTAAACAGCGAACTCCATGACCAGTTGTTGCTGGTGATGCGCGTTTATTTTGAAAAACCCCGCACCACGATCGGCTGGAAGGGCCTGATCAACGACCCGGATCTCAACGGTACGCACCTGATCTCCAAAGGACTCGGGATTGCCCGCCGCCTGATGCTCAACATTACCGCCATGGGCCTGCCGGTTGCAACAGAGATGCTCGACCCGATCACGCCACAATACATGGCCGACACGATCAGCTGGGGAGCAATCGGCGCACGGACCACTGAAAGTCAGACCCACCGTGAGATGTCGAGCGGCCTCTCCTTCCCGGTCGGATTCAAGAACGGCACCGACGGCAACCTGCAGATCGCCATCGACGCTATGGGCGCTGCCTGCCACCCGCACAACTTTCTGGGCATCAACCGCGAGGGTCGGACATCAATCGTCCGCACGACCGGCAACCCGGATGTTCACATCGTCCTGCGCGGCGGTAACGACAGACCGAATTACGCAGCCGCGGACATTGCCCAGGCCGAGAAAAAACTCGAAAAGGCCGGGATCAAAACCACTCTGATGGTGGACTGCAGCCACGCCAACTCACTCAAGGACCACAACCGCCAGGAAGCTGTCATGCAGGATGTCATGGAGCAGGTCGCAGCGGGCAACGCCAAGATCGGCTCACTGATGATCGAAAGCTTTCTCAAGGAAGGCAACCAGAAAATGGCTGACAAGCTGGAAGACCTGGAATACGGCGTCTCGATCACCGACAAGTGCGTCAATTGGAAGACCACCGAACGCATGCTGCGCCATGCCCATGCCACGCTCAAGGCGTGTGGCGGACGCAAGATTTAAGGACCTTCATGAGCGACCCCTGCTGCCCCCCGGACAACAGCACCGACAACTGCGGCCCGACCGTTGCTGATGACCGCCCCGGCTACAAACTCTGGCCCTTCGTCTGCGGCTGGCTCGACACACCGGCTGGCAGGATCCCGCAAATCACAACCAAGCTGACAGGTACCGATATCTTCGGCCGCTGGCAGATGCGCTGGGGGCTTGGCCGCAACCGCTACAGCATCGCCCCCGGGCTTTATGCCATCGGCTCACCAACTGCCGACAGCCAGGTTCTGGTCACGGCCAATTACAAGATGACTTTCGATATCGTGCGCCGCGACATGCACGGCCATGATCTCTGGCTGCTGGTCCTGGACACCAAAGGGGTCAACGTCTGGTGCGCTGCCGGCAAAGGGACCTTTGGCACGGACGAAATGATTCGCCGGGTGCAAATCAACGGGCTGGACCAGATCGTCAATCACCGCACCCTGATCGTACCCCAGCTCGGCGCCCCCGGCGTCGCCTCCTATAAGGTCAACAAGGCTTGCGGCTTCGAGGTCGTATTCGGTCCGGTGCGCAGCAATGACCTGCCGCGTTTCCTGCGTGATGACTGCCATGCCACACCCCAGATGCGTCGCGTCACCTTCGGACTTGTCGATCGCCTGGTGCTGACACCTGTTGAACTTGTCAACATGCGCAAACAGATCATGTGGAGTATCCTGGCTCTCTTTATCCTCGGCGGAATCGGCCCGCAGTTCTTCTCATTTTCTGCCGTGTGGAGCCGTGGCGGCGCCGCTATCTGCTCGGGCCTGCTCGGGGTCTTCACCGGCGCCGTGCTGGTGCCGTTGCTCCTGCCATGGCTGCCTGGACGAGCCTTTGCCATGAAAGGTGCAATAGCCGGATTCGTTACGGGCTTGCTTGGCGTCATTCTCCTGTATACTTCACTCGACTGGCTGAACTCCATGGCCCTGTTGATCGCTGTCACCTCGGTCTCTTCCTGGTGTGCCATGCACTTCACCGGCTCATCAACCTTCACCTCCCCCTCAGGAGTTGAAAAAGAGATGCGACAGGCCATCCCGGCCCAGGCTGCCGCCCTGCTGGTCGGCGGTGGATGTTGGCTGGCCGCTGCATTCCAATAGCAACGGGGCCTTCTTTTCATAAATATAATTCGAGATCACCCATCAGGCTTCTTGACCAGCCGCCTTTGCATCACTATATTGAGCCTGCCTGATAACTGCCTGTTGAAACAGGGTCGTCAATTCATTTGCAAGGAAGCCGTATGGCCAAAGATTACTATTCTGTGCTCGGCCTGGAGAAGTCTGCCAAAGCCGACCAAATCAAAAAAGCCTATCGCAAGCTGGCCCTGAAATACCATCCTGACAAGAACCCGGATGACAAGGCCGCAGAGGAGCGTTTCAAGGAGATTACCGAAGCCTACGCGGTGCTCTCCGACCCGGACAAAAAGAAGCAGTACGACCAGTTCGGCGACGCAGCGTTTCACCAGAACTTCTCGCAGGAAGACATCTTCCGGAACGCCGACCTGGGTAGCATTTTTCGTGAATTCGGCTTTGGCGGCCGCGGCGGCGACGATATTTTCAGCCATATCTTCGGTAGTGCCGGAGCGCAGGGTTTCGGCGGCAGCCAGAACTTTCACAGACCGGTCAAGGGGCAGGATTACCTGATGCGATTGACGATCCCCTTCCGGCAGGCAGTGCTTGGAGGCGAGCGACGGGTTGACCTCGAGCGCAACGGCCAGGTCGATCAGCTGCAGGTGCGCATCCCGGCCGGCGTCGAATCAGGGCAAAAGCTGCGCATTCCCGGCAAGGGCGGCGCAAGCCCGGCCGGCGGCCCGGCAGGAGATCTGATGCTGGAGATCACGGTGACCAGGGACTCCCGGTTTCAACGTGAAGGCAAGGACCTTTTTACAACCGTCAAGGTGCCATTTACCGGGGCATGCCTCGGCACCTCGGTTGAAGTCGAAACCCTTGAGCAAGCCAAGCGCATCAAGCTCAAGCCCGGCACCCGGAGCGGCAGCAAGATCAGATTAAAAGGCTTTGGGGTCCCCGGACGACCTGGCAAAGAGGCCGGCGATCTCTACGCGGTCATCGAAGTCGACGTACCGCACCACCTGAGTGCCGAGCAGAAGGAGCTGCTGGAAAAGCTTCAGGAACAGGGTCTTTGACCAAACGAGGGCGACGGAACTATCAGAAGACACGAACCGGGCCGGGTCATTCAGACCTGGCCCGGTTTATTTTTGGTGGTTGGGATTTGTATTGTAAATGGAGTCCTGTAAACGCTCAAGTGAGTCGTTATTCAATTCAGGAAAGCCCGAATCCAGAAGAACCGGATGGGTCTTGATTTTAGTTGAAAGAGTGAAAAGCTATAAAAAAGCACCCGTTTCCAGGTGACTATATCTTTTGATGCAGACGTGCCTCAGAAATAGCTCTGTCAATAAACAGACGATTCTACTTTTAAGTCGTCTAAAGCAAGATACACGTCTTCGCCTTTCAAAAACTTAAGGATATAAATGCCCATTCCTGATTTCATTATATGGTTATGCCGCATGGCCCCCTTTTTAGCCCATTGCACCCGACCTTTTATCAGGATTATTTCTCCGCTGCGTGTTCTAAGTTCGCAATTCAGTTCGACACCCGTTTTGTAGACTATTCGTGATTCCAGGAAGAAGCCACGCGATGTGACATCGCTAGTATAACCAGCGTGTTCCAGTTTGTCGTATCCGAACTTTACTGATAGGCGTTTTTTATTGCGGCGTTCCAGCCTTGAGTCTGCCATGTCTCGATTCCAATCTCTACACAGGGCCTGTCTGTGTAGTCCTGTTTGAAAGTGATGCTGTATGTATGAACCCGGAGTGTTTTATTAAAGGTCTCTTTTACGGAAGATATGAGTCAGGTACTTTTGAGCAATTCCCAGGCCAAATTTCTTAGGAAGCTGAGGATTTCAAGCTTCATAATGGTAAGTTATTGATGCCAAGGAGATATTTCGACTGGAGCGTTTTTTGTCATTGCTGTGATGTCGCTGTTGTCATGATTTCGCCGTGGGGAAATGACAAAGGTCGTCTAAAAAGAACGTTATTAAGCGTTTCTTGGTAAAGGAAGATCCAATTCCGACAGTTTTGGAAATTTTGCAAGGTAAGAATGGCCCATCCTGACAGGATGGGCCATTTCAGACTGCTGACAAAGTTCCGTCAGGTTTCATGATAGAGTGGACAACAGATTGGGCAATCTGTTGTCCTTTTCCATTGTACTCCGGGATTCAAAGACCAAAGCAAAACCGTCGGGGTTGCCCGACAGCAACTTCATTTTCTTTGTGGCGACAAAGAAAACGAAGCAAAAGAAAGCTTGGCGCTGCGCTGGGCATGTCTGGTTCGTCAAGGCGGCAACCTCAACTCAGTCAAGACTGTCCGACTAAATGTCTATACGTCCCCCGCAGGACCCGAGGCTCTTGAGAGCCTCTCCTTCTGTGGAGAATTGTATCGTTAGTTGTTCTCTTTAGCTTTTCCCTTGAAGATCACACTGCAAGGGAGGCCCCCTGTAACGGGCCGGCTCATTAAGCTCTGTCGTTATTGGATGTCTCAGGAAACTGGCAAAGGAGTTGCCCTCCGCAAGGAGAAGGCACTTTTGCATACTTTTGTTGCCGGACAAAAGTATGGCGTCGGGCGGGACGTGACCCGCCGGTTCTGCTTTGAGGATTTAAAGAAAAACCATAAGGGCAACAGATTATCCATCTGTTGCCCTAAGTTTCATAGAACTCCACATGCCAGATAAAAAAACAAACCCCACATCACGTGCGGAGTTTGTCAACCGTCTCGAATGGCTCATCCTGACAGGATGGGCCATTTTGCATCTTGTATGTCTGTGGTATTAATGCCAGCAAGGGACTTACGTGATTTGACCGATCAGTGCACAACGAGCAAGGCCGCCGAGCATGCAAATTCAATTTTTCAACGCGAGATTCCCACATTTCATGCTTCTCTGCACATTTTTTTGACGATCAGAAGATCGATGCCAGGCGCATGTAGGCTTTTTGCAGGCGGCTCGCCTCCGACAACAACATTCCTTTCAGGAGCTTGGTGGCGATCGGGGGATGATTTTCAAGTAACCGGTTAAAGTTGTCGTGAGTAAGCAGGATCAAACCGGAATTTTCCATGGCCGTGGCGGTCGTGTAGCGCGGTGCCGTGTCCACGGCACAACTGGAACCGATCACAGAGCCGCGGCTAAACACCCCGACGACGACCTGCTTGCCGGGAAACTCGGTGTCAACCTTGATCTGGACGCGTCCGGAGATGATGAAGGCAATATAATCACAGGAATCGCCGGCATTCCATAGATTCGTCCTGGCCGTGACGGTGCGACAGTTGAAGAAGACACTGACGTCACCGAGATCACCCTCGGAGAGAAAGCTGAAGAAGCCGAGCTCGCGCTTCATCTGCTTACAGAGGCGAGACGAACACTCCTCGCCAAGACAGACACTTTCAAAAGGTTCCAGGACGGTCATGTTTTTTCCCGGGCCCCCACGGGCTGTTCATGCAGTTCGGCGATTTTCTTTCTCATGCGTTCAAAGAGCCCCGCATAGCCCTCTTTGCGAACGATTTCACCATAACTGCTCCGGTAATTTTTGATCAGGCTGATATCCTCGACCACCACATCATAGACAAACCAGTCGTCGCCTGTTTTTACCATACTGTAATCAATCGGGATATCCGTATTGTTGCTGTGGACAACGGTGGCGACGACCGCGCGGCTGCCATCGATCTTTTCTGAGTTAAAGTCGACCCTTTCGTCTGTGTAGGATTCAATCTTGCCAATGTAGCTGGCCTCAAGGAGTTCGGAATACAATCGGACGAATTCATTCTGCTCCTGTTCCGTGGCCTTTTTCCAGTGTTGCCCGAGGGTGCGTTGGGACATGATGAAGAAATCGAAACGCGACCTTAGCAGCTTACTCAGGACCTTGCGCCGAGCCTCGCCCTGCAGCTCACCTTGACGCAACACCTCGATCACCTGATCCACGGCAAGCTTGATCTGCTCGAGCGGTGATGTCGCACAAAGAGCTTGAGGCACCCCGAAGACCAGGCAGCCAAAGATTATCAGCAGTACTTTTTTCGACCATATAATCATTGTTCAGACCTCGACAGTTTTCGGCAGCAATAATTATTTTTCAACTTTTGCCGCCCGTTTCTGCGTGAATGCGTTGCGGACAAAAAGATACGGGTCGAGTTCATCCTTCTTGATCGATTCATAGGTGTCCTTGTCGAGAGAAAGCTCATTCACCGTTTCGTATGTCTGTATACCGGCCACTTCAAGTGGCTTCATCTTCAGATAATAGGGCGAGGGCACCGGATGGGTCAATGAATCAGCAACCAGGCCGACTGCATCCCGGGCATTCGACGGCCCGAAAACCGGCAGGACCAGGTAAAACCCGGAAGACGTCCCATAGCGCGCCAGCGTCTGCCCAAAATCCTCGGCATCCGGTTTGACCATGTCATCCGGGGTCAGGTCAAACAGGCCCACTATACCGAACGTGGTATTGATCATGAACAACGCCAGCTCACTGGCAGCATCGTGACCTTTGCCCTGCAACAGGCAGTTCAGGAACCTGACCGGCGTTGCGAGATTGTGGAAAAAGTTGCTGACAGAGTCACGGACCGGCTCCGGGGCAACGAAACGATAACCTTTCGCGACCGGCTTCAACAGGTAGAAATAGAGCTTGTCGTTAAACCAGAACATGCCGCGGTTGAAAGGCTCCAGCGGGTCCCAGACCTCCAGTTCCTGATCATCCTCGTCCAACTCCGTCCAGTCAACCTGAGCCTGGGTTGTGGCTGAAGGCACGGCGGAGCCATCTTCTTCCTGTCCAGCCCAGGCCAAATTCGCGCCGACAAAGAGAAAGACCGCCAGGAGCAGTATGATTCGACTTATAACGGGCATCAATGCCTTCCTGCAAATTAGGTTTCTCAAGAAACGGCTTTAGTTTTTTTCAAAGATGTACTTGCTTACAAGTTCTTCGAGATTTATGGCCGACTCGGTCTCGTAGATGCGGCTGCCATCACCGAGCAGCTCGTCAGAACCTCCCGGCGAAATATCGATGTAGCGATCGCCGATGATCCCGGCGGTACGGACCGACGCGATGCTGTCATCCTGCAGGATGACACCCTGGTTTATCGACATGACGACTTCCGCCTCGTAGTCCTCCGGATCGAAAGTGATATCAGTCACCTTGCCCACCTGGACACCAGCGATCTCGACAATCGCACCGTCTTTCAGACCGGAGACCGAGCCAAACTTTGCCGTGACAGCGTAGGTCTTCGGGCCAAAGACATCTATATCCCCCAACTGTATCGATAGCCATGCGAAGCAGAGAAAACCGGCGATCATGAAGAGGCCGACGACCATTTCAACATTAAACCTGCGCATATAAACCGCTCTCCTCTCTGTCACTTGAATAGAGATGTCCCATGGTTTCTTCGACAAAGGCCCTGATCGTCGGCTGCTCGGACAACTGGAAATCCTCCGGGGACATGCACCCCTGAATCTGACCCTCTGCGAGCAGTGCCACCTCGTCAGCCAGCTTGAAAATTTTCGGCACATCGTGACTGACGATCACGGCAGTATAGCCGAGCTGCTGCTGGGTTTGGTAAAAGAGCCGGTAGAGCTCATTGCTCTTG
>Ga0316194_10003726_pt1 | contig 10601 bp, 20 predicted proteins | sample CroRivsedime1_MG_FD_204936 | JGI IMG/M metagenome (GOLD analysis project Ga0316194, IMG submission 204936) | Coastal sediment microbial communities from Maine, United States - Cross River sediment 1 | ecosystem: Environmental > Aquatic > Marine > Coastal > Sediment | place: USA: Maine... | reverse complement strand
CGCGATGGATCACTGCGCTTCTCAATGCAGCTGCGCTAACTTAACGCTCTCGCGGTTGCCGGCGCGCATCAGTTTTCAGAACATTGAAAAAATACTCTGGAGACATAATAAACAACGCCCTGCTGGCAGCGACCTTCGGGTAGCCGATCAGGAGCAGGGTGTTCGACGCAGCCAACATACGATTCATCGGAATTCTCCTAGTCAGCATGATTAATTGAACTCAGTAACCACTCGCGACCTCGCCAACATTCGCCAGCAGATCTGCCAAGGTTAAGTGCTGCAAACCTCAAGTAACATAGATCGCCTGTTGCGGTGTTTGCTCGCTGCGATTGAATTCCTGAAAATCCCGCAGTAGCCTGATAGAAGATTAAGGGAGAAACAGATGCGTGTAGTGATTGCTGCGTTTGCATTGGTGCTCGCCAGCACATGGGGCTACGCCAACGCTGATGCGGATAACAAGGCGGTTGCCGACGAGTCAGCCAAGGCTGTGGTTAAACCCAACAAGCGAAGCTGCCGAAAAGTGAAAGTCACCGGAAGCAATATAAAACAGCGAGTGTGCATGACGAACGCTGCATGGAGGGATCTCGAAGAACAGCAGGAGGAAGAGCGCCGCAAGGCGAGAGCGCTTTCTTCAGACCCCGGCAATGCAGTCAATTAGCAAGCCGAGGACTCCGCTCCGAGTCGATACATGGCCAATGCCAACGACAGGCACAGCCAGGCAACAGATATGATATTCCGCGATGTCATCAGCGACGATTTTGTCGCACTGATGGGCCTCTACCGACAGCTGCAACCGCTCGACCCCGTGCTGGACAATGGCCAGGATCGCGCTGTCTTCGAGCAAATTATCGCCAGTCCGCTGCTGCAGTTGTTTGTGCTTGAAGACGACGAGACAACTCTGGTCGCAAGCTGCTATCTCAACGTCATCCCGAACATTACCCGCTCCGCATCACCTTATGCCGTAATCGAAAACGTGATTACCGAGCAGACTCGGCGACAGATGGGCTATGGCAGACAGATCATCAGTCAGACACTCGACTACGCCTGGTCACTCGGCTGCTATAAAGCCATGCTCCAGACCGGCTCAAAACAGGCCAGCACACACGCTTTCTACAGGGCCTGCGGTTTCTCGGCAGATGACAAGACGGGTTATGTGGCCAGACCGCCAGGTTCCCCGATCAAAACGACCTGAAATGATCATCAGGATCCGTAGATGAACGTATCCAGGATGACTGCCAGCGATGCTGCCGACTGGCTGACGATGCGCAATGAACTGTGGCCCGGAGAGCTGAACGAACACAGGTCAGCTATCGACAGTTTCTTTGTCGGCCATGGTCCTTTCATTGACGAAGCCTATATCTGCAGAACTGGTGCGGGAGATCCCGCGGGATTCATTGAACTGCGTATGCGCAACTATGCCGAAGGCAGCGAGGCAACAGCTGTTCCCTACGTTGAGGGATGGTTTGTGGATAACCGCTTTCGCCGGCAGGGGCTGGGCAGAAGGCTGATGGAACAGGCCGAGCAATGGGCGCTCGCCCAGGGCTGTTATGAGCTGGCCAGCGACACAGAACTCGACAATCAGATCAGTATTGCTGCGCACACCGCACTGGGATTTAGCGAAGTCGAGCGGGCTGTGTGTTTCCTCAAGCAGCTACCGGTAGCGCAGAACACCGGTCAGGCATCAACTCGCTGGGGCGTCTGTCCGGTGCTTGGTGTCCGGGATGTTGCTGCCGCCACCGAGTTTCTAAAAAGCCGACTTGGCTTTATCGAAACAGACCTGCTGCAGCCTGATAATCACGAGCCTGCCGTGTATGCTATTGTTAAGCGTGGAGGAATCGAACTGCATCTGCAGATTCGCCGCACCCAGCTCGACACTGAAAGGGAGGCGATAGAAAACGATGTCTATATTCGTGTGCCTAATGTCGACGAACTGCGGCAGGAATTCATCGGCCGCGGCGCCCAAATCGTGAAAGACATCATGGATCAGCCCTACGGCATGCGGGACTTCTGTGTGTCAGGCCCGGAACATCACCGACTGATGTTCGCGACTGCCAATATGCAAACGGCACGACATTGACATCAGTCTGTCCAGTCAGGTTATATCGATCAGATCCACATCGATCGGTTGTGACGGAATCCCTTCTTTGAACAGAATCTGCAGGGCATCTGTAAGCAACGGCGGTTCTACCAGCGGCTGGTCCCGCTGCAGTTCCACTATCGACCACCAGCGATACTCCTGCAACCAGGCCCCTTCATCTCCGAGCAGCGCACTCGCAGACGGCGAGAACCGGACAATCGGGATGAGAAAATAGCGCTGCCGCATCAGCACCTGGATGGCATCAACCAGGAACTCGCGACGCCAGATCTGAGCCTGAGGTACCACCTGACTTTGCCCGGTTTCCTCGAACACCTCTCGCACCACAGCGTCCTGCGCACTTTCTCCAGATTCCATACCACCACCCGGAAGAATCCACAGATCTTCGCTACGCCAGGGAAAACGCATGCGCATCAACAGAATCTCCTGTTCTGGCGTCAGCAGAACGGCTCTGGCAGCATCTCTGATTCTTGGCTCCATAAAACTATCATAGAAGCCCTAAATCGATCTTCATACATACCGGAGCAAACTTATCCGACAACATCTGTTCTTCGACCTTGATGGCACACTTACTGATCCGAAGCAGGGCATAACCCGGTGCATACAACACGCGCTGGCCTCACTTGGCCAGCCGGTACTGCAGACTGAGCAATTACTCTGGTGTATCGGTCCGCCGCTACAGCAGAGCTTTGCTCAACTGATCGACGACGAAAGTGCACCTCACGCCGTCGAACTTTATCGGCAACGCTTCGCGGAAATCGGGCTTTATGAGAACTCACTCTATCCCGATATACCCGGCGCGCTCGAATTGCTGAGGCGATCTGGTGCAACGCTGCATGTTGCTTCCAGTAAACCTCATGTCTATGTGAATCGGATACTCGAGCACTTCCAGCTGGACCATTTCTTCAATAGCGTATTCGGCGCAGAGCTTGACGGCACCCGGGGAGACAAAACGTCGCTGCTCCAACATGCGCTCGAACAGACCGGGTGCCCGGCGCGGGATGCCATCATGATCGGCGATCGCCATCACGATTGCACTGGCGCTCTCAACAACGCGATGGACTTCATCGGAGTTCTCTATGGCTATGGAAGTAGCGAGGAGCTGCTCCAGGCTGGTGCGCTGCGAACGGTAGATGCGCCGCATCAGCTGGTGGAGTTTTGCGCCAGGGAGATTTCCGGTTAATCTCAGTTGCGGAAAGACTCCAAATCCAGGCGTGGGGAAAGCGTCCATGTGCAGAAATATCCGGCCCCTGTTTAACTTCGACCCACCCGCAACACTCGCCGGTTCGCAGATCGGCCGAGAGCGCCGGGGAGCAGCGCCTGAGAACGCGGATGTCGCGAGAATCACAACAACGCCTGAAGGGACGATGAGATGGCCTGGATTCTGATCTTGGTGGTAATCATAAGCACTGGTATCTGTTGGCGTATTGCCAAACGTAAAAATCTGAACGTCCAGCTGTGGATAATCCTGGGTGCGCTCATCGGACCTTTTGCCGTTCCATTTGCACTACTGGCAAAGTCGCGCGAGGTTTCCGCCTGAATTCACCAATCGAGGCTGGCACTACGCTCAGTATATGATTCATCTGCACTCAGGAGAGTTAACAAGGAGGTCAGCGTGAATCTCAAGGCCATCACAGTTACCGAAACGTTTGTCGATCTCAAGAACAGTGATTTTCGCTCGCTGGGTGACTTCGCTGGAGGTAGCGTCGGTGTGTTCCGCAGCGGACCGGGCACTTCTCACTGGGAGCGCCATCCCGATGGTGAAGAGTTGCTACAGATGATCGAAGGCGCAGTCCGCATCGAACTGCTGACCGACATGGAGCGTGTGTCGGTAGATCTTGCCGCCGGCCAGATGCTCATAGTTCCCAGAGGTCTCTGGCATCGGCATCTCATCACTGATCATCTTGCAGAACTCTACATCACAGCTGGCTCAACCGAACACTCAAACCGGGAGGATCCCAGAACGCCTGCAGAGGCGGACCAATAGTCATGGATCTGGTGGCCTGGTCCGGGGTGCCGACCCTGTGGCAGAAGGCATTCGAGCTGGCCTGGCAGACTTTTCAGGAAGGTTCCAATCCAATCGGAGCGCTGATTGCAGATGCTTCTGGAACGGTGGTTGCAACCGGTAAAAGTGCTGTCAGGGCGCCAGTCAGCGGCGTGAAGTTGGCTCATTGCGAAATTGCTCACGCTGAAGTCAACGCGTTGATGCAGCTCGACAATCGTCTCCACAGCAAACGCCGATCAGCACAGTACACGCTCTATTCGACTCTCGAGCCTTGCCCGCTCTGCATGAGCGCTTTGTACATGTCCGACGTCAAATCCTTGAGCTTCGCAGCCACAGACAGCTTTGCCGGCAGCGTCAATCTGCTTGGTACCACGCCCTATCTGCAACGAAAACAACGCCGGGTAGACGGACCGGTTCCCGGGCTGGGTGAAGTCTCCATTTTTCTCAATGTTTACTACAACGTCCTCCACCGCGAATCGGCAAACGCGATTCACGACGCTTTCGCAGAAGACTATCCTGAAGCCGTGGCGGCCGCGCTATCGCTTGCAGAACAAGATGTTCTGAAACTGCGCGAGAATCAGCCTGTCGACACCGCCTTCGATAAAGTTGTCGAGGTCTTGCGGAAGCCTGACGCGTGATCGATGCTCTTTCAGCTTCGCAGATGAAGCGGTATGGTTCGACGATACCCGCAGAGACAGGCCGTTTTCCCACTCTGCATCCGGCGTATCCGCGCCCTTAATTCGAGGACCCGACGTGCCTGCATCCATCAACTACGTTCGTATTCTGATCATCAGCAGCTGCACCCTATTTGCTACTGTCACCGCCCAGGCTGCAGATTCACCCGAAGACGTTGCTGCCAGCTACTTCGAAGCGATGCAGACGGAAGGGCTGGCATCGTCAACCCGCTTCATGCACCCGAGTGCTCTGCTGGAATTCAAGACCATGCTGATGCCCGTGTATGCGGCCGAAAATGCCGCGGGTGGCAGACAACTGCTGGATGTCACTTTTTCTCCAGAGGTGCAGTTCGCCCAGTTGGAATCAATGGATCCCGCCGCGTTTATGGATGGTTTCATGGGCCTGGTGATCACTCAGACTGGTAACGCGCCTATTCGCTTCGATAATCTTGAGGTGCTCGGCACCATAGACGAGGGTGACGCCCGTCATGTGCTGACCCGGATGACCCTGGGTGCCGGCGATCTGGCGATCACCCAATTCGAAGTTTTGAGTTTCCTGCCCTATGACGAGACCTGGCGGCTGCAGCTGAACGGCGATATGAAGGGTCTGGCGGCCGCACTGCGCAACAACCTGCCGCAATAGACGATGACGGAGCTGCCGCTCTTGCTCAGGTCAAGGAGGGTCGAGCGACCCTGGTTGGATAACCGGAAACTTACGAATACGGCGATTTCCGCTGGTTCATGGACCCGGACGGCAACAAGGTGGAGCTGTGGAAACCGGCCGCAGATATACCGACCAGCAGCACGCAATGGTCATTCTCATCATCAGGAGCACCAGATATGTCTGTTTATACCGTCGCACTCATCAACATCCATGATCGGGACGGCTACGCCAACTACGAAGCCGGGTTCATGGATATCTTCAGCCAATATGGCGGCAAGATCCTGGCCGTGGACGAAGCTCCTGTCGAAATAGAAGGCCAGTGGCCGTATACGCGCACAGTGCTGATCGAATTCGACTCCGCAGATGCGATGGACGCCTGGTATCACTGCGATGAATATCAGGCGCTGGCAAAACACCGCTTCAACGCATCTGACGCTTCAATAGCCAGAATCCAGGGTATGGAAGGCTGATCTATCCATCATCGCTCATATTACAGTTGCCAAGCTGCGCACATAGCAAGCTATAAAGAATTGACCAATTAGCCTCAAGATGCTGAAATCAAAGTGAATTCTTAACTGCTTCCCCGACAGGCCATGGCGAAGCCCGCAACCAGACTCAAATTCCTGCTACCCGGCGCCGTATTGCTCATGGCTATTTGCGGCTGGGCGATTGCCGAGCCAAGCAAAGCCACACGAATTCACGTAGACAAGTCAGAGCGGATCCTAAAGCTGATCCATGAGGGTGAAGCCTTTCGCACCTATCCGGTCGCTCTGGGTGACAGTCCCCAAGGCCACAAACTTTACGAAGGTGATGAGCGCACGCCAGAAGGCCTTTACCTGATCGACGGTCGCAACCCCAACAGCCACTATCACCTGTCGCTGAGCATTTCCTATCCAAACAGCCGCGACGTTGCCCGAGCCAGATCCAGAGGTCTGGATCCAGGTGGCCAGATCATGATTCATGGCACGCCGGAGCGCGGCGAGCGCAGGCGGTCAGACTGGACTGACGGGTGCATTGCTGTCTCCAACGCGGCGATGGAGGAGATCTGGCAGATGGTTGACGAAGGCACACTGATCGAGATCACTCCCTGAATGCCTGCTGGTCCATGCCAGGACCGACAGACACACGCTCGCGATCACTGATGTGACGGCTATTACCGCCCTGCTCCTGGATGCGGATGGTGTGGTACAGAGTCCGAGCAAAGGCTGGCTCGCGGCTGTCACTGAACTGTGCGGCCCTGGCTTCGACCCTGAGCAATTCATCGACGCAGTCTTTACCGCCGAACAACCATGTCTGCGGGGTAACGGTGATTTCGCCACGGTCCTCGCGCGCACACTCGAAGCCTTTGACAGCCCGCGCAGTCCCGCAGCCGCACTCGAAGTATGGACTCAGATAGATCCGGCTCCGGAGATATTCGCCCTGCTGCCGGATATCACCATACCCGTTTGCCTTGCGACCAATCAGCAGTCGCACAGGGCACAACACATGGTCGCAACACTCGAGTATGCCGCGATCTTTGACCACCTGTTCATCTCCTGCGAACTCGGCTGTGTCAAACCTGAGCCTGCCTATTTCCGGAAGGTGATGGAACACCTGGATAAAACCGCGGACGAGCTGCTGTTCATTGACGATCACCAGACCAATGTCGACGCGGCGCGAGCCTGCGGACTTAATGCTGAACGGTTCGAGCTGGCAGATGGCGCCGAAAGACTAAGGGAGATTCTGCACGACTATCAGGTAATCGACAGCTGACTGCTGAGATCCCCGAACACGAGGAGTGACTGGAAAACACAGTTACTGCAGAATGCCCGCGTGAAACGACAGAGCACTACGATGACTGGCAAACTCTTTCTGACGGCTATCTGCCTGGTGCTGCTCAGCGCCTGCGCACCCGAGGTTGGCAGCGATGCCTGGTGTAAAAAGATGGTGGAAACCCCCAAGGGCGACTGGTCGATGAACGACGCCAGTGATTTTGCCGCAAACTGCGTTCTGAAAACTTACGATTGAGACCAATGCCCGTCCGACCAGGCCATTCAACACAGGACAAGTGACCGGCTGTGGGTTTAACATATTTTGCACCGGCTCCGACGACGTAGCGTCATGCTTGAATCGCAGTTCGACACCTCTATTGTTATCCACACCGGCTCCGGTCGGGTAAGCCTGGACGATATTCTCGCCACCATGCAGTCCTGGTTTACCGATGCCAGTTTTGACCCGGCTGTGCCGGTCCTGTGGGACCTCCGCGAGGCAGTTATCGATACCGTCCCCGAGGAATTGGCTCAGTGGAGCGAAACCATGCTGAGCGCCATCAATGAAAATCGTGCAGGTCAGAAAACTGCGTGGGTACTGCCTACCTCTGAGATTGCCCAGGCAGCCGTCGATCTGTTGAGCAGCCATGATTTTCGCAACAAGGTGCGCATCTACCAGAATGACCGCGAGGCCGCCGAGGCCTGGCTGACCACAACGATTCGCTGACCCTGCGATAAAGTGGACGATCGCGCCGCCAGGGACTATCTGCTCAACCAACCAGACACCTGGCAGGACTATCCTTTCGGTCCCGACGTGGCCGTCTTCAAGATCTACAAGAAGATGTTTGCCACCTTAGGCTATGCAGATCAGGTTGCTCGCATCAATCTGAAATGTGATCCGGAAGAGGCCATCGCACTACGGGATATCTTCCCGGCAGTCATTCCTGGTTATCACATGAACAAGGCTCACTGGAACACGGTTATTCTCGATGGTTCTATACCCAGGGGGGAGATTGAGCGGATGATTGACCGATCATACGCGCTAGTGGTGAAAGGCCTGCCGCAAGCGCAGCGTGTTGCACTGGAAGTCCGTCACGGTAAAGAAGCCATTTATCGTTGAGCCGGGAACCAAGCCCCTGCGACCATTAAGTAGGGTAACTGATAGGAAGCAGTCGAGGCTTTTGGGGAGAGTACGATTTTGCAGAAAACTGGACGCTCGGGTGCACTTACCCTGCCTGAAGGCTTTGTGGTTCCAGCCACGCTGGAGACCGACCAGTATCGCCTCAAGCCGCTAACCCAAGCGCACACCGAACTCGATTTCGCCGCGGTGATGGAAACTCAACAGCGCCTGCGCGCCAGTGCCCCCAATGGTTGGCCTCGACCGGATTTTACGCTCGAAGAAAACCGCAGTGATCTACGTCGCCATGAGCAGGAGTTCGTTGCCCGAAGCGCCTTTGCGTTCACGGTGCTCAATCTGGATGAAAGTGCCGTCATCGGTTGTGTTTATTTCAATCCTCCAACGCAAACCGGCTGCGACGTCGACGTCCACATGTGGGTCAGGGAGCAGGACTATCCAAGCGGTCTGGCACAACACCTGCACCGGCATGTTGATGCCTGGCTGCGCACATACTGGTCATTCGACCGGGTCAACTACCTGCGTCCGGACTATTATTTTGCCAGGGGTAGTTGCCTGTGCGGGAGTGTGACGTTTTACGCCGGACCGGTAACCGGACCCTTTGAACTGTGTCATTGTTCCCGCTGCCGTCAGGCAACCGGATCAGCCTATGCAGCCCTGGTAGGAGTCAGCGAAGTGCGTTTCACCTCAGGCAGTGATCTCGTGACGACCTGCAGCCTGCCGATCACCTCACAGCCTCCTGCTTATAAGCGCTGCTTCTGCAATACCTGCGGGAGCCCTTTACCAGAGCCCGGTGTAACAGAATGGCAGGAGGTTCCCGCTGGTTGTCTGGAACTAATCAGCTTGCCGCCGGATCGGCACATCTATGTTGACGATGCGCCAGCCTGGTCTTTTCCAGAACCTGCTCTGCCACGGTTCACTCGAGATGAAATTCATCAGCTCAGGGAGTCACAGAAATGAAGTTCATGATCACCTTCACTCATGTTGAGGGAGCCTGGGAAGGCCTCAGCGACGAAGAGCGGCAATCACACAGCCGCTGGCTCGCAAAATTTATGCAGGACTTAAAGCAGGAGAAGAACGCCGAGCTGGTGTTCCTGGCACCTCCAGCGGAAACAAGAACAGTACGGCAGCACGCTGATACCGGCATGGAAATCATCAACGGCCCGGCATTCCCAGGTCCCGAGTTTCTTGGTGGCTATTACCTGATTGAAGCACAAGACCTGGAGGAGGCCATCCGCTGGGCAGAACGCGGCCGGATACTGCCGGGATCAAATGAGGTAAGACAGATCATGGACATCACTTTCTGAACCGAGCATTTGGAGGGATGGCGATGACGGAAAAGACCAGCTGACGGATTGAAGCATGCCCATCGTGACCATCGAGGTGTTAAAGACCGCAGGGGACCCGGAAATCCCCCCACAAACTCTGCAGCAGCTGACCGACGCACTGGGCGAGCTGTTTCCGTCAGAGGCCGGTGGAACCTGGGTAAAATTACGATATCTGGACAGTTCGAATTACGCTGAAAACCAGACCACGCTACCAGCGTCCACACGTCCGGTGATGGTAGAAATTATTCATTCCAGGCTACCCGCAGAACTTGAACTGGCAGTACAGGCCGCAGCCGTTTGTGAAGTGGTTGCAGGACATCTGAACCAACCAGAACAAAACGTACACATTCTCTACCAGCCAAACGCACGCGGCAGAATCGCGTTTGGCGGCAAGCTGACGGTATGAAGGATCGCAAAGACAGGCTGCAATTAAGGCAGCGCACGTGACGCAGACTTTAACTCAACCATTTTCGGTCAAACTGGCGCCAGGCCGAACCAACGGCGGTAGCGAAGGGTCTGTATTGCGTTTCCGCACCGGGCAACTCATTGAGCGAAAGAAATGACACATTCCATTCAGTCTGCACAGCTCGACAAGGTTTCTCGCCTGATTGGTCAGCATCCGGCCGCGTTGCGCAGTGTAACCTGGCACCCGCAGCCGCCGACGCGGGACTTACACCACCTGGAGTTGGAAACGAAACATGGTCATGTCATCGTATTCGACCATCACCAGCCGATAATTCACAGCCTGCCACCCAGACCTGATCAGGTACACCACCATCGACAGTGGCAGGATCTCACCGAGCAGGCCCCAGACGCATTCAACGGACGTCCGACCATCGCAGCAATCGACACGCAGGATAATCCGCAGGGCTGGGTCATCAGATTTTCGACTGGCACCAGTCTGACTTACCTGCTCAGCGCCACGAGTCCGTTACTATTGGCAAATTGACTG
>Ga0316194_10003725_pt1 | contig 10602 bp, 13 predicted proteins | sample CroRivsedime1_MG_FD_204936 | JGI IMG/M metagenome (GOLD analysis project Ga0316194, IMG submission 204936) | Coastal sediment microbial communities from Maine, United States - Cross River sediment 1 | ecosystem: Environmental > Aquatic > Marine > Coastal > Sediment | place: USA: Maine... | reverse complement strand
ACGGTGCCGGAAAAACCACGCTGCTCCGGGTGATATCGGGTCTTGTTAGGGCAGGTGATGGTACGCTGACCATGGAGGGTAAGAATTTGCGAACCGTACCGCCCCACTCCATCATCAACCTCGGTGTAGCCCATGTTCCCGAAAATCGACGTCTCTTTCCCCGCATGACGGTTGAAGACAACCTCAAGATCGGGGCATTCACCCCGTCTGCGAGAAAGCAGTTCAGAGAACGTCTTAAATTTGTTTATGAACTGTTTCCAATCCTTGCCGAACGCTGTGCACAATTTGCCGGCACGCTTTCAGGCGGTGAACAGCAAATGTGCGCCATCGCCAGGGCTTTGATGTCGAATCCAAAAATGCTTCTTATGGATGAGCCGTCGGCCGGCCTGGCTCCGGTGATCGTTCAGCAGGTTTTCGAACTGGTACGGCAGATTCGGGAGAAAGGGTTTACCGTGTTGATTGTGGAGCAAAATATCCAGCAGGTCCTCAAAGTAGTGGATCGAGCATACTTGCTGGAAGTCGGCAGTATCAAAGCCAGTGGCAGCGCCTCTGAATTGCTCGGCAGTGAAGAGATCCGCAAAGCCTATATCGGCGTTTAACAACAGTATACGATTGGTGGAACAGCATGTTCGATATTTATCTTTTAGAAACGATAATCAATGGCATATTGCTGGGCGGTGTTCTGGCATTGCTGGCACTCGGATTGAATCTGATTTTCGGCGTAATCGATGTGGTTTGGATCTGCTACGCCGAATTGGTCATGCTCGGAATGTATGCCATCTTTTTCCTCTATGTGAAATTCGGAATTCCATTGATACTCGCCTGTCTGGCCGGCATCGCGGTGGTTGCAGTGGTTGGGTATCTCGTACATTTTCTGATTATTTCACCTATTCTGGGTACCGCCCCCATCAACCAGCTGCTGGCCACCGGGGGCCTGCTCTTCTTTCTGCAAAGTTTTACCACGCTGCTGTTCGGCATCGAGTTTCGCAACATCGGACTTCGACTTCCGGTCCTGGAAGTTTTTGGAATTTACATCAGCTTTGCCCGGCTGCTGGCTTTCTGTACCGCTCTGATTGGAATGATCGTTTTATATTTCTTTCTGGCGCGGACCTACATTGGAACCGCTATCCGGGCCATTTCACAAGACCGGGAAGTGATGGTCCTGATGGGTGTCAACAGCCGCAAAATTTACCTGATAACATCCGCCATCGGCGGCGGGCTCGCCGGACTGGCCGCATGTCTGCTGGTGCTTCAGTATGACATTCACCCGGCCATCGGACTTTCCTTCGGTCCCATCACCTTTATGATCTGTGTACTCGGGGGACTCGGCAATATGCTCGGCGGATTTATTGCCGCTTTCATCTTCAGCCAAATTATAGCAATTGGTGGATTTTACACTGAGATCGAATGGGGTTACGTGATCGCATTCGCGGTTTTCATTATCATGATGTTCATCAGGCCACAGGGAATTCTTGGGAGCCGTTCATGAATAAGTTATTTTACCTGATCGGAGCCGTCGTACTGATAGCGCTGCCATTTATTGGCGTACCGCAATATTACATGCACGTGCTCATTACGATCCTCATTTGGAGCTTTACGTATACGAGCTGGTCCATAATGGGACGGTTTGGTCTGGTTTCCCTCGGCCATGGTGCCTTCATGGGGGTCGGTGCCTACACCGTCGCCATGTTATGGAATTATCTATCCCTTACCCCCTGGATCGGCATCCCCTTGGCGCTTTTGTTTTCAATGGCGGTTGCCATATTGATCGGCTATCCCTGTTTCAGGTTCCGGATCGTCGGGCATTATTTTGCCTTGGTGACCCTTGCTTTGAGCGAGGTCATTCTCATGCTCATCATGGCGTTAAGAGATCATACCGGTGGCTCGTTGGGGTTGACCCCGGAGCGTTTCGGAGAGGGAACATCGCTTTATGCCCTGCAATTTGCTGATAAAGAAACTTTTTACTTGATAGCGTTGGTATCTTGGGCCTTCGGGATCTGGGTCTGGAAGAAGGTTGATTCCAGCATGGAACGTTATGCCCTGGAAGCCATCTCCGAGGATGAGGACGCCGCGGCCTCGGTGGGCATACACGTAACCCGTCAAAAATTACGGATTACGGTTATCAGCGCGGTGATGACCGCGTTCGGAGGAATTTTATACGGCCAGTATCAGATGTACATAAATCCGCATACGGTATCCGGCGTCGGCATATCTTTGCAGATCGTGTTCGCGGTGGTTGCCGGGGGGATGTATGTGGCCTTCGGTCCCACGGTGGGCGCCATTATTACGATTTCACTGGCGGAATTTTTACGGGTTCTCATTGGAACCGCAATGGTTGGGTTGGATACCACCATCTACGGCCTGATGCTGATTTTGTTCATTATTTTCCTACCCCAGGGAATTCTGGGTGCTATATTAGAGATGGGCTCCCGCAAGAAAGCGGTTCGCAACCTTGCAGCGGCAATGGGTGCAGCCCCCAGGTAGAAGGCATGTTATACCATTCGAAGTGCAGTGGTTTCGATAGTCTGACACTATCGTCTGCTTCAAAGAGTTATACTTCTAAAGATAGAATTCCTTACGCACTCCCCGCATGTCCATTTCATATTCCAAACCGGATATGGGGGGTCTGCTGTAATACCAGCGCACAGCGTGCCGGGCAGCTTCCTGCATGGGAATGAGGAGCTCTTCAGCCAGAAAATGATGGAGCGGATGCACCGTGTAGACATCCACCGTGGTGACCTCCGCCCATTTCACTTGCAGTCCGGATAACCGTGATTGCATGATACCGATCACAAACTTCACTTTTTCCCTGACCGCATCCATACCTGTTTCACCTGCCCTTACGATGTAATCGGGTGATAGATTTCCTTCTCTCAGTTCGCCGGCTCCGGCGATGATGAAGGTGGGAAGCAGGTCATCGTTTTCCAGCGGAACGGTGTATGAAAAGGCATATAAAACCGCTTCTCCCGGAGGTCCAACCTCTGGAGCGACATTGGTCCTGGCCACCGGGTTCACCCCATCACACGGCAGATCCCATTCGTCCAGAATACCGAGTTAGTTATTGATAAAAGCCGGAACCGGCAATCTAATTTTGATTATAATGCCCACAAGTATAATAGTAATTCAAGCAAATTGTAGAAATTCCCACACAATTAACCCTAACGTTGCAAAAATTCTTCATCCTAGGGTGGGCATTGCCGCTCGAATATGGCTTCAAATTGTGACCCAACCGGATTTTCGGGCTGAGGCGAAACAACAAATATGTCTTGCCTTTGATCCCAGTCGTACCGTATTATCTGATGCCGAGACGGAGAAAGCCGTCAGTGTACAGATGTTATAAATATTAGGAGATGTTGACGATGAGTATCGTTCTTGTTACCGGAGGAGCGGGAAATGTGGGACGACAGGCGGTGGTTAAGCTGGCTCAAGCTGGCCATGAGGTGCGTGTCTTAGACTTACCGGACCTTGATTATTCATTTACCAATGCACATACTAATATCGAAGTGTTCCATGGTGATATTTGCGAAAAATCAGACTTGACACGGGCCTGTGATGGTATCGACTGGGCCGTGCATCTGGCTGCAATTATGCCACCGATGAGCGAAGGAAATAATGAGCTTGCCAGCAGGATAAACATTGAAGGCACGCGAAGTATATTGAAAGCGTTGAATCCGGAGATACCCATCATCTTTGCGTCTTCGGTGGCAACCTATGGAGTGCCGACGGCGGAAATCGTCGACATTGATCATCCGCAGAAGCCCATTGATTTCTATGGAGAGACGAAACTGCAAAATGAGAAGGACATTCTAGAAAATAGTAGACCTTTTGTGCTGCTGCGAATTTCTGGAGTTTCGGTGCCGGCACTATTAGAAATTCCGCGTCCGTGGTTTATTACGGCCAATCAGCGCATGGAGTTTGTTCATCTCGCGGACGTAGCCAAAGCTGTCGTAAACTGTGTTGGCAATGAAGCAGTCACGGGAAAAATCCTGCAGATTGCCGGCGGTCAAACTTGGCAATTGATCGGTCAAGAATACTCACGTGCTATTTGCGAGGCCTTCGATTTTCCTCCTGAAAGCGCCACTTTCCAGGAACAGCCAAGCTGGACAGGTTGGTACGATACAAATGAATCGCAGCGACTGCTGCAATATCAGAATCATGCGTTTGAGGACTTTATCGATCAGTTAAGAGCGCTCTATCAAGGAGCAATTAGTTAGCAAAGTTCAGGATAAATTCTTTAAAAACGGAGGTAATGTCTATGAGACAAGAAGAATTTTTCGCAATGAAACGCGAGGTGCTAGAGGAAAATGAGTGGCGATATCGCCCTGAGAATGTTTACACTCGGGACGGCAAAGCGCTGGTTTCCATTGTTTCCACCAGCGATCGCCAATTAAAACAAGCGATCAAACAGGCGGTTGACATGATCGGCGGTGTTCGCCAGGCATTGAATCCCGAAGATCGGGTGTTGCTTAAAGCCAATTTTAACAGCGATGATCCTTTTCCGGCATCCAGTGATCTTGGATTTCTAGGCGCGGTGGTTGAGCTGTTGCGGGAAGAGGGCATCACCAATTTAACTTTAGGGGAACGTGCGGGCTGGCCGTGGATGCCCACCGCCCAGGTACTAGAAGAGATGGGTGTTTTCAAGTTCGCCGAAGAGATAGATTTGCCGGTCATTGATTTCGATTCTGGTCCTTGGATGGATATCAAGTTAGGGCCGGAGGCCAAGTGGTGGACCAAAGCCGGATATCATAAGTCTTTAAAGGGGTTTGATAAAATTGTTTTCTTACCTTGTATGAAACATCATTTCTTGGCCCGTTTTACGATGAGCTTGAAGCTCATTGTAGGTGTGACCCACCCTGTTGACATGCAGTATATGCACGCCGATTACAGACTGGGGAAGACCGACGAGCCCATGGACATGAAAATGATCGAGCTTTCTTTGCCCCTGGGCCCTGATTTGATCATTATGGATGGGCGCAAGTCTTTCGTAACCAATGGGCCTGCCGAGGGTGAAGTTGTCGAACCCAGTGTCATCATGGCTTCAGGCGACCGAATAGCGATCGACGTTGAAGGAGTTAAAATTCTCCAATCCTATCCGCGCGACAACCTGATCAAGATGCCGGTTTGGGAGATGCCGCTTATTAAGAGAGCAATTGAACTCGGACTCGGCGTATCCGGTGAAGAGGACTATCAGGTGTTAACCAGCTAAAATACTCAAAGATGTGCGAATAGCTAAATTATCCGCTTGTCGAGGATTTTGCAGAAGAGGAGATAGTAATGAGTATAGCCCAACTAGAAGAAATCATAACAGATGCCAAGGTTATTCTGGATAAAGCTGAAGAGGATGACCGCAAAGAACTGTTACTGTTGATCAAAGACCTTGAGGAAGCGAAACAGACAATTTTTGTGAAAACGGTTGATGCCAAACCTTTTCTGAAAAATTGTCAAGATAAGGTCAGAGCACTAAAAACCGCAGTCGAGCATGAAAATAGCTGGGGAGAAGAATCCAAAGCGGCGTTTTCAGGCTTTGAGCGCACAGTATCTAAATTGCGAAATACCATTTTAGTCCGCACCCAACAAGCGACTTAGGCCTCTTATTTGTTCTCAGAGAAAGGATTCATTGCGCAAGGAAAATTTGGATAAAACTCTAAATCATTAATTTTCTGATTATTTTTCAATGAGAATCGGTTTCAATAATTAGACCGTATATAAATAGGTTGAGATTTCAGGGATAATAATTATATTGTGATTTATCGGGAGGTATTGGATATGAAATTTAGATTAGCATTTCTTGGATTATTTATAACAATTTTAACATTTACATCAGTATATGCTCAAGATTGGAGAAAAAGCCCACTCACCTCAACGACTTCAAATTATTGGAGAACATTGCCTTATACTGCGAAGACTTCAAATGCATGGAGAAGTTCTCCCTTAAGCGCTAAGCAATGGGAATTCAAATTGCGCTGGAACAAAAACAGGTGGCAAAATAGTTCAATGAACTGGAGAAATCGCCCTGACATTAAAAGAACTTTAGATTCAAGCAGTTGGAAAAACCGTTGGAACAAAAGAAAATGGAGAAATAATCCGCTAAATTGGAGAAATTCTGAATTACGTTATAAAAATACAATTAAAAAATACGAGAGTGCTTCTGTTTACAGGAAGGTTAAGGTATGGGTAGTTTCAGATATTGAATCGGTCAAAATGCCTGTTTCTGAAGAAAAAAAAGAGTATTTAAAACCCCAGATTGAAACATTAGGTGAGGAAGAAGAAAATTTTTCTGAAGAAGCTACCGACAATTTAGAACAAGTTGCGAATTATTTTGTTCTCTATAGTAGCGAAGGGTCTTTTAGAATACCAAAAAATGTCCAAGAAAAGCATTGGCCATGAACCAAATGTTAATGTTCTATCAATGATCTTATTCATGACATAAAATTGTACTAAAATTTATTTAAGAAATCAATAAGCTGCTTGCCTTGTGATTAGTTTATATTATCACTGTGGCGAGCGGAGTTTGGCCGGTTCGCAATAAAATGTGGGCATGATTGGGAATGAGCGCCCAGCCAAAACAAACGGTTTGCGTCTCGGTGACGATATCGCCCAGTCGTTCAACAAAATTATCCCGGTCCTGATCATCTGAGAATATCCACCGACGCTCGATTCCGCGAACAATAATATGATGCAAGGCCCCGGGAGCATCGATGCGAGCTTTGCGTGGCATACCGTTTTTATATGCATCGTAATGAATAAAAGGGCATTGACTTATAATAAATTGCAACGTAATTTGATATCAAACTCCTAAAAGGAGCTATATTATGACAACCGTCCAAAAAAGCATTCGTTTGCCAGGGGAGGCGATAAAAGAAATTGAAGCATTGGCTTCTGGCACTGGTAAAGACTTTTCCGGTATCACCAGAGATCTCCTCATTGAGGCGGTAAAGATGAGAAGATGTCCGGCGGTCACTTTTGCTGATGGCCCAACCGGAAGGCGTGACAAAATTGCCGGCACCGGCATTGATATCTGGGAATTTATCGCCACGTTCAAGGGCTTAGGTGAGAATTACGAGAATCTGAAAGGAACATATCACTGGTTAAGCGACCAGCAGATACGATCTGCACTCTCATATTATACACTTTATCCGGATGAAATTGATGAAAAAATCGCCCGAAATGAGGATATCACCGAGGCGCAAGTAATTAAACGCTTTCCCTTACACCATCGAATTTCTGCCAAGCAAATAACTTTCTAAAATCCCTTAGTCAAACATATCGTCATAATCGGAGGAGGTAAACAGATTTGAAAATCATTCTGACAAATGATGATGGTATCGATGCGCCGGGGCTTGAAACTCTGGAAAACTGCTTTCAAGACGGCGTTCAGATTGTCATTGTGGCGCCGGCGCAGCCCCAATCGGGTGCTGCTCACCAAGTGACCACCCGATCCCCCATCCGGGTTAATCAGATAGGACCAAACCGTTTCAACGTTGAGGGCACGCCGGCAGACTGCTCCCGTCTAGCGCTGAAGCGAATAGCACCGGACGCTCACTGGCTGGTTTCGGGAATTAACGCGGGTGCCAATCTTGGCTCTGATGTCTATAATTCGGGGACGGTGGCTGCGGCAAGGGAAGCCGCAATATTAGGATGTCGATCCATTGCGGTTTCGCAATATATTGCCAAAGGCCACCAGGTCAACTGGGCTATTACCGGATACCATGCAGCGGTGGTTTTGAAAATGCTAATGGAACGGGACATTGCCGCTTCACATTTCTGGAATGTCAACCTGCCGCATCCGCTGGCCAATCACTCTGAATTACCAGTCGGATTCTGTGGATTAGATACGAATCCACATAAATTCGAATTTAAAAAAAATGAAATCGAATACATCTATGAAGGCAGCATCCATGAACGCCCACGGGAGCCTGGAACCGACGTGGCCGTCTGCTTTGATGAAGGGAAAGTTTCAATTACCCGGATCGCGGTAGGAACTCCTAATCAAGGCAATCCACTTCCCTTGTGAAAGATGAAATCGATAAAAAAATTATTGCCCGCTTCAGCACTGATTTTGGGTCATAGTTTCAAATTAGAATCAACGAGGCCATTTAATAAATCGGTTATATCAGCCTCATATTCTGCTGATAAGTCCTCTGTCGTTCCACCGGCGAGTCTCATGTGGCCGGTTTTATTTGATAAATAATAGCTTAACCACACAATTTTTGAAGTGCCCAAATCCTCCATCCATTTAATATACAAAATATCACTGCCATTGACCCTTCTGATGTCCTCACTAACGATGCTGCCCTTCCCCGTTGACAATGATTCTGAGAGGGTTTTATGCAGAATTTCAAAGTCTGTAGCCGTCTGGATTTCTTGAATGATGGCCATTGATTCACCGGAATTATGCCTTAGCACATGGCTCAAACCGGTACCCTGGCTTCCCAGCATATTCTTGAAATCTATAAACACAGTGTCGCTAGAATCGTAAATCTCCCATTTGTTTTTATCGACCCATAATTCATAGTCGACCTTTTCACCTTTGATCAATTTGGTTGAAGCCTGGGGTTTGGAATATTGAATGCGGGACTTTTCTAATTCAACCTGGGTATTCACACCGCTGCAACTAAAAATAAATCCAAAACTGATCGTCATGAAAAAAAATGAAATTCTATACTTCATTTAGTGCCTCTATATGAATTAAAATAAAATAGTTATTCAGTGCTGTTTGATTATCGGCAAATGCGGGGGAAACTTGAGAGCGAACTAATCGTCAATGGTTAAGGCCTTTTTTACAAGTTCAACAACATCCATGACTTCCAAAGAGAGCTTGTTTCTGCGAACATGGGTGGCCATGGTGCGCACACATTGCTGGCAGGCGGTCACCACAGCCTGGGCGCCTGTCCCCAGCGCCTAATCGACTTTTTCTTTGGCAATCTCACCGGACAATTTGCTGTCGATCATCTCCAGGTTACCGCCGCCGCCGCAGCAAAGACAATTTTCACGATTGTGGGACATTTCGACCAACTTAACTCCCGGGATGGCGCGAATAACTTCCCTGGGCGCATCATACTCCCGACTGCCGCGCCCCAGATCACAGGGATCATGGAACGTGACGGTAAGATCAAGCTTTTTGAACGGCAATTGACCGGTTTTGATCAATTGATTGAGATACTGCGTCACGTGGTAAATTTCAAAGTCATGGGGATAGTGTTCGCGCCACATCTGAAAACATGAAGGGCAGGCAAAGACGACTTTGCGGGCACCTTTGGCCTGCACCGCCTCGATGTTGTGCTCAATGAGGTCCCCAAGGTGATCCCGCAGTCCGGCCCCCAGAAGCGGAAACCCGCAACACCACTCTTCCTCAGCCAGCAGTGTAAAATCCACCTCGGCAGCATCCAAGACAGCAGTCAGTGCCATGGGGATTTTCTGAGCCATGGGGAAGTAAGATGCCACGCAGCCGGTGAAATACACCACATCCGCCTTGTCCTTGACGTATCCATGCGCCGGAGGGTTCCGCAGGTCTTCAACCCACTCCACTCGCTCTTCATTGTCTTCATCAAAAACGTTATGACTCTCGGACACGTTTTCCCGAATCATGTCCACTTTCTTTGGATATGCGTCTGTGTGAACGAGGTCCTGGCGCAGCGACAACCACAGTTCTCGCAGCATGATACCTGAGGGACAGGTCTCCTGGCAACGTCCGCAGAGCGTGCAGCGATAAACGGTTTCACTGAACTGCTTGAGTTGCTCCCGGGTGGGTGTTCTCCTGCCAAAGAATCTTCGCAACAAGCCCGACCGCGAACGCATAAGTTTGCGCATCTTAAAAAGACGATATACACCGGATAGTTGTCCATCTTCAGCGGCGGACACGGCCGGGCAAACATCCACACATAGGCAGCAGTTGGTGCACGCCTCCATCTGGATGAGTTCTTTAATCGAGTAGTCTTTTTGAGCCATAATTAAATCAATATGGATTTGGTTTGCCGGTTTGCCAGTTAAGCCGGTTGAAAATGGAGTATTATCAGATTCCGCCTTTTACCGGCAAACGGGTTAACGGGCTCAACCGGCGAACCATTTTCATAAGCCTGCAGTCCCATTTTTATGTCCTAAATGCTCCATAAAATGAGGGATCTACCTATGTCTTTGAGAAGCTGCATTCATGGCTAAACTGAGCGGAGCGATGATCATGTGGAACATTTGGCTGAAAGGAAGATAAATCAAAAACGCACCGGTTAAAATCGCATGCAAGTACCACACGTACCCATAGATACCGGTCAGTTCAATGCCGACCAGCATTCGGCTGATGGCATCCCCGATAAACGCAAATGATGCCCCATCCGGGCTGCCCGTCATCGCTATCCGCATGCCTTCCAGGATAAACCCCACAATTATAATGCTGCCCAAAAGGGTGTAGGCCGCCCAGTCGGCAGTCGGCAAACCTGAAAGTTTTTCGTCCGACCGCTTTTGCACCCTGCGCATAATCATACCGACAATCCCTACCATGATCATCATAGCGCTGAGGTCAAACAAAAACGCAGTCAAAGGGTGATTTTTATTCAGCATCACCCAGGCACCGGACCACTCCGGCCGCCAGAGTGAGGTGACCAGAGC
>Ga0316194_10003724_pt1 | contig 10603 bp, 8 predicted proteins | sample CroRivsedime1_MG_FD_204936 | JGI IMG/M metagenome (GOLD analysis project Ga0316194, IMG submission 204936) | Coastal sediment microbial communities from Maine, United States - Cross River sediment 1 | ecosystem: Environmental > Aquatic > Marine > Coastal > Sediment | place: USA: Maine... | reverse complement strand
GATAGCGGTGTCGCGCGACTTTACAAGGATGGCATCGGCTCCGCCTATCGCACGGCCAAGGCCGCGGCCATGACCTGCGCATTACACGGCATATCCGAGTCAGATTTCAAACAACACTACTGGCCCGCCTGTCGGCTGATTACCCGGGATAACACCATCGGCAAGCTGATATTCATGGTATGCACAGTAATTCAAAAGCTGAAATTCACTCGCCGTGCAGTGCTGCGCATGGTGGTTTTGGAACAGACTCTGGAGGGGCGTAAGCCGCGCATGAGCAGCGTATTGTGGGACGTGTTTACCGGTAGTGCACCCTACACTGACGTTCTGCTACGCACAATGCATCCTGCTTTTCTGGGCCACCTGTGCTGGAACCTGGTAGTGGCCAACCTGCCGCCAATCCATGCAGCAGACAAAAAGGTTACCGCGACATGATCAACGCATTGGGAAAAGTTTTTCAACCTGGTGAGAACATCGTCACTCAGGGAGAAGTCGGCGACTGTATGTACGTGATTCAGCAAGGAGAGGCAGAGGTACTCAAAGATGTTGACGGCAAGCAGATCAGGGTAGACACCATGCGCGGTGGAGATATATTCGGGGAGATTGCGATTGTCGAACATACCACGCGCTCCAGCACCGTGCGCGCTATCACTGAGGTTCACGCGATGACCATAGACCGCAAGACATTCCTGCGCCGTGTTCAGGAAGACCCGTCACTAGCCCTGAATGTACTCAAAGTAATGGCGCACCGGGTGCGCGGCCTGGACCAGGAGTTGGCGGTACTGAAACAGTCGATCGCCGCTTCAGGACTTGAAACCGGCTAAAGCGAAAAACCGGGGGGATTATCATGACTGACAACCAGCGCGATGGCGGCGAAAGCCAGGAGCAAGACGAATTCAAGTTTCAACCGATCAAACCGCAGCGGCTCGATCAGCTTCCCCCCTGCGGCGCAAATTGTCCCAGCGGCACCAATATCCGGGACTGGATCGCAGTGATAGCACAGCGACCCGCGGGGGAGGATGAACACGCCGCATATACCCGCGCGTGGAACATGTTGGTGGACCACAATCCCTTCCCGGCCACCATGGGACGCATTTGTCCGCATCCCTGTGAAGCCGACTGCAACCGCAGTGACAAGGATGGCGCAGTGGCTATAAACAGCCTGGAGAGATTTATTGGAGACTGGGCAATTGCACAGAATCTTCCGCTGCCACTGCTCAGTCGGGAAGCGCAGCCGGAGTCTATCGGGGTGATCGGTGCCGGCCCGGCGGGCCTGTCCTTTGCTTACCAGATGAGTCGGCGAGGCTACCCGGTTACGGTTTACGACAGCCACCCACAGGCTGGAGGCATGCTGCGTTACGGCATACCTGACTACCGGCTGCCTGGCGCTGTACTGGACGCGGAGCTCGAACGCATCCTGGATCTGGGTGTGAATCTGGTGACCAATGTCAAAGCTGGAACCGATATTGGCCTGAAGGATCTGCAGACACGACACAAGGTGCTTTTTCTCGGGCTCGGTGCGCAGCTGGGGCGCCACCTTGGGCTGGAAGGCGACGATAGCGATCATATCTGGAGCGGTACTGAATTTCTGGCGCAGCATAATCTTGGAGAGCGCCCGACGCTGGGTGAACATGTGATCGTCGTCGGAGGTGGTAACACCGCTATTGACGCTGCACGCGTAGCCAGGCGGTACGGCGCGGACGTGTCGATAGTCTATCGACGCGAACGCCAGGATATGACCGCAATCGATGAGGAGGTGTGCGCCGCCATAGAGGAAGGCGTACATCTACATTACTGTGCTGGTCCGGCGGCCATCATACGCGATGAAGCGGGCGTAATGACCGGGCTGCGCATCCAACGCATGCGCCCGGGCGCGTTGGATGAAAGCGGTCGCGCCAAGCCGGAACCCTTGCCGGGAGAAACCTTTACCTTACTTGCCTCTTCACTGATTACGGCCATTTCCCAGCAAGCCCAGTGGCGTGGCCTGGAACCGCTCGCCCCCACCGGACCCTGGATGGAGTTTGGTCAGGGGGGCGCAAGCGATGTTGTCGGCGGCGGTGATGTCACCGGCCTGGATCTGGCCAGTCACGCAATTGGTCAAGGCAAACTTGCCGCCGAGCGCGTCCACGCCAGTCTCCGGGGTTTTATTGAAACTGCGGCACCGGTGCAGGCGTCTCAACCTGCCGCGAAGTCGGACTACTACGAGGCCAGCCAGCGCGTTGCGGTTTCACTGGAGCCGGTGGAGCACAGGATGGCCTGCCCAGACGAGGAAATCAGCCACACGATCAGTGAACAGGAATTTCTACACGAGATTGGCCGTTGCTTCTCCTGCGGGCTATGCAACGGCTGCCAGTTATGCTGGATGTACTGCGGTGGCCATGGGTTTACCCGACTTGACTCGCCCAGCCCCGGCCACTATTTCGCTTTTGCCGCCGATGCCTGTGAAGGCTGCGGCAAATGCATAGAGCTATGTCCCACCGGCTACCTCAAGGGTCCGGGATGAGTAACGGTCCATACCGATAAACGGCACTGATAAGCTGACTTATCTGTACCAACCACTGCGGTAAATTCCGGTAACGGCGACTTTGGTAACCCCTCGGGGCAGGGTCAACTATTATCATCTATACTTTGGCCCTATCTTTCGCCAGAGGAATACAGCGGTGAGACCATCAAAGAACTCCTTTAACACCCGCTCCACACTGACAGTGGACGGCAAAACGTATCAGTATTACGCGATCAATGGTGGCGAGCTTTCCGCGCATGTTAGCGTCGCGCGCCTACCGGTGTGTACCAAAATACTGCTGGAGAACCTGCTGCGTCATGAAGACGGCATCAGCTGCTCGCGCGAGGATATCGAGGTACTGGCGGGCAGTCACGGACGTGGCAGCGACCAGGAAATCGCCTATCATCCGACCCGCGTGCTGATGCAGGATTTTACCGGCGTCCCGGCTGTGGTTGACCTGGCAGCTATGCGCAACGCCCTGGTACAGCGCGGTGTCGATCCCCAGAAAATCAACCCGCTGTCACCGGTAGACCTGGTCATCGATCACTCGGTAAGTATCGACAAGTTCGCCACCGACAATGCCTTTGAGCAGAACGTTGAGATCGAGATGCAGCGCAATTTTGAGCGCTATCAGTTCCTGAAGTGGGGACAGGGTGCCTTCGAGGATTTCCGAGTAGTACCCCCGGGCACCGGCATCTGCCACCAGGTTAATCTCGAGTACCTTGCCCAGGTGGTATGGCAGCAAAGCACCGATGACGGCCCGATCGCATGCCCCGACACCCTGGTGGGAACAGACAGCCACACCACCATGATCAATGGCCTGGGCGTACTGGGTTGGGGAGTTGGCGGTATCGAGGCGGAAGCGGCCATGCTGGGGCAGCCAATCTCGATGCTCATACCTGACGTCGTGGGCTTTGAACTGACCGGTAAAATGCGTGAGGGCATCACCGCCACTGATCTGGTATTACAGGTCGTGCAAATGCTGCGCTCCCATGGCGTGGTCGGCAAGTTCGTGGAGTTCTTTGGCAGTGGGCTGGACCAGCTTCCACTGGCAGATCGCGCCACCATCGCCAATATGGCGCCAGAATATGGCGCCACCTGCGGATTTTTTCCGGTGGACGCCCAGACGCTGACCTACCTCAAGCTTACCGGCCGCGATCCGCATATCATTGCCAGGGTGGAGGCCTATTGCAGGGCGCAGGGCATGTGGCGCGACGAGCACTATACACCGCCCCAATTTGCGGCCACGTTACAGCTTGATATGTCCACGGTCGAGCCCAACCTGGCGGGGCCCAAACGCCCGCAAGACAGGGTCGCCGTGCGGGAATTGCGCGCGGCAACTGAGCAATTCATTGACCTGGACGGTAAATCCGAGCAACGCGACACTCCGTTTCCCCTGGAACACAGCGAGGAGCCCATGCACCATGGCGATGTGGTGATTGCCGCCATAACCTCCTGCACCAACACCTCGAACCCCGCAGTCATGGTGGCAGCAGGGCTGGTGGCTGAAAAGGCACTGGCACATGGCCTGCAACGCAAGCCCTGGGTGAAGTCATCGCTGGCTCCGGGATCAAAGGTTGTAACGCAGTACCTGACACAGGCCGGGCTGCAGAAATCGCTGGATGCACTGGGCTTCAATCTGGTCGGTTACGGCTGCACCACCTGTATCGGCAACTCAGGCCCCCTGCCAGCGGCGGTGGCGGACACCATTACCCGGAACGACCTTGTCGCTTGCGCAGTGCTGTCCGGCAACCGCAATTTTGAGGGTCGTATCCACCCACTGGTAAAGGCCAACTGGCTGGCCTCCCCGCCATTGGTAGTAGCTTATGCCCTGGCGGGAACCACCCGCATTGACCTGAGCCAGGATGCCCTGGGTAGGGATAAAAATGGAGAGCCGGTATACCTGCGGGATATCTGGCCCAGCAACGCGGAGATCGCCGAGGTGGTGCAGAGCGTCGACAGCGACATGTTCAGGAAAGAATACGGCGCCGTATTTGACGGCGACCATAGCTGGCGAAACATTGAGGTCAGTGGTGGCGCTACCTATGCGTTTTCCGAGGAATCTACATACATCCAACTGCCGCCTTTTTTCGAAGAGCAATACCAGGGCAACCAGCAGAATATCCTGGCCGCACCCATGCTCGCCATGCTGGGGGATTCTGTTACCACGGACCATATATCCCCGGCGGGGGCCATACCCCTGGATAGCCCTGCAGCCCAGTACCTGCGCCAACACGGGGTCGCCGAAAGTGACTTCAACTCCTACGGTTCGCGGCGGGGCAACCACCAGGTAATGATGCGGGGCACCTTCGGCAATATCCGTATCCGCAATGAAATGACACCTGAGCTGGAGGGAGGCTATACCCTGCAGCAGGGCCAGTCCCAACCACAGTTCATATACGACGCCGCCATGGATTACATCGCCGGGGGCATAAGCACCGTTGTGGTCGGCGGCAGGGAGTACGGTACGGGTTCCAGCCGTGACTGGGCTGCCAAAGGAACCCTGTTGCTGGGTGTCAAAGCCGTCATTGTTGAAAGCTTTGAGCGCATCCACCGCTCCAACCTGGTTGGGATGGGTGTATTGCCCCTGCAATTCATGCCGGGCGAAACGCGCAAGACGCTGGATCTAAAGGGGAATGAAACTTTCGATATCCTGGATCTGGATGGGGAACTTGAGCCAAAACAACTTCTGCCCGCCGTGGTGCACTACCCGGACGGGACACAACGCGAAATACATTTGCAGTCCAGGCTCGATACCCTGGTAGAAGTTGAATACTACCGTGCCGGAGGCGTGCTCACCTACGTGCTCAACCGCATCGCCCAGGAAGCCTGACAATGGCAGTGTGTCATGGCTGAGTTTCGCATCGAAAAGGACAGCCTGGGCGAGGTGCGCGTTCCCGCCCATGCCTTATACGGGCCGCAAACGCAACGGGCCGTAGAAAACTTCCACATCAGCGGCGTGCCCTTGCCCGGCGGATTCATCTCCAGTCTGGGCCTGATCAAGGCTGCTGCCGCAAGAGCCAATGGCGATTTGGGCCTGCTCGAACCCACCATGGCGGACGGCATAGCGGCTGCGGCCACCTCCATCGCGAACGGCGAGCATCACGATCAATTCCCCGTGGATGTGTTCCAGACCGGCTCGGGTACCAGCAGCAACATGAATACCAATGAGGTCATTGCGGCTCTGGCTGCGCAACAACTGGGGATGCCGGTACACCCCAATGACCATGTAAATTGCAGCCAGAGCAGCAATGATGTTATTCCCACGGCGATTCACGTGAGTGCCGAGCTGGCGCTGGAAGATCAATTGCTGCCGGCCGTAACGCATCTGGCAAGCGTCATCGCATTACGCGAAGAAAACTGCGCAGACCTCATCAAAACTGGCAGGACTCACTTGATGGACGCCATGCCCATCAGCCTGGCTCAGGAGTTTTCCGGATGGCGCGCGCAACTCACCCTTGGCGCACAGCGTATTGACAGCTCCCGGGCGCAATTGCGCCAGCTGGCCCAGGGCGGCACAGCCGTGGGGACTGGGGTCAATGCCGACCCACAGTTCGCCGAACGGTTCTGTTTCCACCTGACTGAGTCAAGCGGACGTCCATTTGTGCCTGCGGAAAACTATTTTGCCGCCATCGCCAGCCAGGATATCGCAGTGGCGCTGTCGGGCCAGCTCAAGGCGCTGGCGGTGGCCTTGCTGAAGATCGCCAATGACCTGCGCTGGATGAACAGCGGACCGCTGACCGGGCTGGCTGAACTCAGTCTCAAGCCCCTGCAGCCGGGAAGCAGCATCATGCCGGGCAAGGTCAACCCCGTGATACCGGAAGCCGTTGCAATGGCAGCTGCCCAGGTGATCGGTAACGATAGCGCTATCACCGTGGCCGGCCAGTCTGGAAACTTCCAGCTCAATGTGATGCTACCGGTGATAGCGCACAACCTGCTGCAAAGCATTACCCTGCTCAGTAATAGCTGCACGGCCCTGGCAGACAACTGCATCGCTGACTTCGTTATCAATACCGAGAACATACAGGCCGGCCTTGCCAATAACCCAATACTGGTGACCGCCCTGAACAAGGAAATAGGCTATAGCAAAGCTGCGGAAATCGCCAAACGTGCTTACAGTGAGAAACGCCCGATACTGGATGTCGCTGCAGAAATGACAGACCTGCCGCTGGACAGGCTCGCAGAGTTGCTCAACCCCGGGAATCTGGTTTAACCCCCCTCGCCCTGGCCGGCCCGGGAATCAGCCTGGCGACATTGCCGGGTTCAGAGTCTTCCTGCATCTGTTGAAAAATACTCAGCGTATTTTTCAATCCACTCCATGGCTGCCTGTTCCAAACTGAGTTGTCGATGCTCATCCCGGATTATCGCCAGGCGATACTTCTCAATTTCCTCGCACTGAGCATCCATCCGGGTGCGGAATGCCTGTTCTGCTCCAGATATCTCTTCTGTATAAATGTTCTTTATCGCTACCAAAGTGCACCTTCAAGGAAGTGCGAGTGTCCTTTGGATACATAGCAGCGAATAGCTGGAGGCGCACGCATGGGCATCAAAATCTGTGACGCAGCTCTCAAAATTTCCCTGGCGGGCCGCGGCATGAGGATCTTGTCAAGCTGTGCAGCACCGGGCTGCGCTCCATGACAGCGAGTTCACCACCAGAGGGACTAAACCAGGACTCAGCTGAGCGAGTCCTTTACATCATCGATAACGCCCTCTGCTCCTTTTTGCGCCTTCTCGAGGGCCTGCTTGAGCTTTGCAGCAGTTTGATCCGCCTTACCCTTACGCTTCAAGTCCTTGTCGCCGATCAGGGCACCAGCGGCTTCCTTCACGCGCCCCTTTACTTCATCAGTTTTCCCACCAGTCATAACCAACCTCCTCATCTATATTGATTTGAAATTTCGCTAAACTTCAGGAAGATCCTAGCAGATCCGGATTACAAAAGATTATCCAGCATTATTTGATGCCGGAGTAGCCTGGGATGGCGTTGTTGCAGCAAGTGGGAGATGACCGGAACAGGCCGGGGCCGCGATGCAGTCCGATCTTTCACTGGAGGGAGTGCCGCAGCGCGCCAAGGCGCCGATTGCCAGAAAGACTACCAGACCTGTTATATCCATAATTACGCTCTATATTGTGGTTCAAAAACTTACAGTTTTAAGTGCTTTTGATTCGATACTTCAAACACCGTAATTCAAAACACATCAGAAGTTTAGTAGCGCACGCCTTATCAGTAAAGGCGATGGCCTTATCAATGTAATGCGCGCTGTCATGGACTATACTGACAAATCCTGCACGTACCAGTTCTAAGCCGGGCAGGTTACTCGTATAGGTGGCCACTGGAGTCTCCGGGGGATCCCATTTATGAGCCCAACCTGACTAGCGATTCCATCCGGGAAAAGCGAATAAAGAAAGCACTCCTGGGCCGGCAGCGGGAAATTTAAAAAGCGATCTCACGCGAGGAAAACGGATTTTTGATGAAGCCAAGGCAAACACTACCGCCAGGCGGGGGATACTCCATTGTCTGAAGTAAGCGCTCTACAGATTGAGCACCGCGATACGGTGGACTGGGTCACACTGAATCAGCCAGACAACGGCAATGCCCTGGGCGAAATAATGGTCGAGGAGCTGGCCAACTATTTCGAATCGCTGGTAAACAACGACGATACCCGGGTGGTGGTATTGAAGGCAAACGGCAGGCACTTTTGTGTAGGCGCCGATTTGTCCGGCGCCGGGTTTAGCGAATCGGCACGTACAGCGCGTAACGTATGGTCAGTGCAGCGCAGTATCGCGCGCATCTATAAGGCCATGCGCCGCTGTCCGCAACCCATTATTGCGCTGCTGCATGGCGCTGCCTGCGGCGGTGGTTTCAGCCTGGCGATGGCATCCGACATTCGTATCGCAGGAGACTCTGCAAAGATGAATGCCGCCTACATAAAGATCGGGCTCACCGGCTGCGACATGGGCAGCAGCTACTTTCTGCCGCGCCTGGTCGGCACGTCAGTGGCATCTGAACTGTTGATGACCGGGCGCTTCATTCATGCGCCCCGCGCCCTGGCGGTAAACCTGGTTTCCGAGGTGGTACCCGATGCAGAGCTGGAGATAGCCGCCCAATCCTATGTAGACGATATGTTGCGTACAGCACCGATGGGGCTGCGGCTGACCAAGGAAGCGCTGAATTTTTCGGTGGATGCGCCGAGCCTGGATGCCGCAATGGCCACCGAGGACCGCCACCAGGCCCTACTGGCTTTAACTGAAGACTCTATTGAGGCCGGGCTCGCGTTTATAGAAAAGCGAGAGCCCGAGTACAAAGACCGCTGAGCGCGCACTGGGCCGCACATGGGCTGGAGCTGAATAATTTGGGTAGTCAGTCACTTGTTGTTACACCTGAGCTACACTCCTCTCATTCGATCCCGGGAGTAAAGGTATGAAAACCGCGTTTCATATTGGCCGACATCCGGTCTGGCGTATAGAGGAATGGGCTGGCCAGTTCGCGCCGCCACAAGAGCTTTTCGCAGAATTCGAGGCACATGCCTTTGCCAAAGTAGCGGACGGGTTCGTTCCCGATTATCTGCAGGATGGCAACATCTACGCGTTTCTCCAGAGCTGGCTCATAGATGCAGGCGGCCTGAAAGTCCTCGTCGATACGGGCGCCGGCAATGGCAAGGAGCGACCGGGTATTCCCGTTTTTGGCGGGCTGCAAACGGACTTTATGGCGCGATTCGCCCGGACCGGTTTCAGGCCGGAAGACGTCGACATTGTCGTTTGCACGCACCTGCATATCGATCACGTGGGCTGGAATACCCAGTGGGATGGATCGGCCTGGGTTCCCACTTTCCCCAGGGCGCGCTACCTGTTCCCTGCAATTGATCGCGAAGCCTGGGATCCTGAAAAATCGCTCTACGAGACGCTGCGCGGCCGGGAAGTGAATACCAATGTGTTCGAAGACAGCGTAAAACCCATTCTCGACGCCGGCCTCGCTGAATGCGTCGAGGACGGATTCTGTGTGGCACCGGGCATGGTGTTACACACGGCACCGGGGCACACACCGGGCCATATGCTGCTCGAGGTCACGGATGGGCCCGACACCGCCATGTTCACCGGTGATATCCTCCATCACCCGATGCAGATCTTTCGACCGGACTGGAACAGCGTCTATTGTGAGAATCGCACGGAAGCCGCGGCTACCCGTCGCGCCGTTGTTGAACGCGCTGCGGATACGGGTGCGCGCATCGTACCCGCGCATTTTGGTGGGAGCCACAGTATTTTCGTGGAAAGAGGCGGGGAAGGTTTCAGGCCTGTCGAGCCCGGTTGATCCGCTGTTCGAGACACAGACCCTGACAAGTGTACTTGTAAACAGTTTTCTTACTCGGAGAAATCCATGGAAACACCCATTTGGAAACTTATGATACGCATAGCACTGCCGGGAATCCTGGTCATAACGACGGGCTGCGCCAGTACCAGTGACAAGTTACCCCCGGTCTCCGAAGAAGGGCTTAAACGAGTCGAAAATACCCGGGTTGATGCGCTGTATGTCGATCCGCAAGCAGATTTTTCCGAGTTTAAGCGCTTCGCAATTGCTGACGTAGACGTGTCTTTTCGCAGGAATTGGTTAAGAGACCAGAACCAGACACGCACCCAGCCCAGTCGTCGTGTCAGCCAGCAGGATGCAAATAGCATCAGGGCTGCCGTTGCCGATAGTTTTAAACTTATCTTCACTGAAGAACTGGAAAAAGCCGGTTACACTGTTGTCGATCCAGCTGAGGCGGAGAATGGCCCCGGCGACCTGCTGCTGTTACACCCGGACATACTTGACCTCGATGTGACCGCTCCCGACATAGCCTCACCCGGCCTCACCCGCACCTACACTGCGTGTGGCTGCTCCATGACGCTTTCGCTGGAATTATTTGACGCGATGAGCGGCTCCCTGTTGGCGCGCATCACCGACAGGAAAAAGGCTCCCGATCAACGCCCGATGCGCATCACCAACAGCGTGACCAACAAAGCTGATGCCGACCGCATAATGCGTCGCTGGGCAAAAATGCTGGTAGACAAGCTGGCATCGGTGCATGGCACCTAGCTTTTAATCTACCTTCTTACTGGGAAAATGGG
>Ga0316194_10003722_pt1 | contig 10605 bp, 7 predicted proteins | sample CroRivsedime1_MG_FD_204936 | JGI IMG/M metagenome (GOLD analysis project Ga0316194, IMG submission 204936) | Coastal sediment microbial communities from Maine, United States - Cross River sediment 1 | ecosystem: Environmental > Aquatic > Marine > Coastal > Sediment | place: USA: Maine... | reverse complement strand
AAACGACTGACAAGTAAATCCTCACCGGATTCCAAAGTCCGCTTAATGATTTCCAGCAGGATTTCGATCGTTTCGAAAGATTGGTTCTTTGGATAGCCGTTTTGTTTGGCAACTGCCTCGACAATATGGGCCTTGGTGAGGGTCATAGATAATGCTCCTGATTTTTTAACTGTTTATATCATCACGGCCTTAATCCAACATTATTTCACACCAACATAAATCCCTTTTGCAACTCTTGTGATTTTTCCCTGTTTGTATGTCCTGTTCAGCATGTTGCGAACTTTTTTCTGGTCAAACCCGGTCTTTTTCATCAACGTGGCAGTATCAACCCCTTTCTTGGATCTATTGATGATTGCAAGGACCTTGTCGGTATCAGTTTTCTTGCCACCTTTAGCCGGGGCCTTTTTAGTGACAGTCTTGGCTTTGGCCTTAACAGATTTTGCCTTAGGTTTTTCCGCTTTCCCGAGTGAAGCTGCCAATTTTTCAATTTGATTAACCAGTTTCGTTAACTCTTTGCTAATAGCCTGAAGATCCTTGGTAATTGTCATTTTATTCTCCTTTTCTTTTTTTAGATAATAATTTGTTTTGATAACAACATGTTACAGAATAGCCTTAGCTGTAATGGCTCCTAACTTATTAATTTAACAATCAAAATTAGTATCTGTCAAGAAAATAAGGGGTTTATCTGTCTAATATTCTTGACAATTTAATCTGAGTCTGGGAAATATGTCTTGATTGACCCTGGAGATAAACCATTAATCAAAAGGGAGAGCATATGGATGGATCATAAAAACCTTGTTTCCCGTTCTGGAGATGGGGTTTTGTTTTTTTGATATCTTGATGAAACATGTAAATTATCTAGATTGCTGATTTTGCAAGAAATGTGAAAATTTTGGATGTTTCGTATAATCGGGGTTTCATCTACGTATATGTACTTGGTTAATTTTCCAGATATTCTCAATAAATCACAATTAGACGCCACGCCCTGAGAATAACGAAATGTATAAAATACTATTCAAGTTTGTTCTTTCCTTCCTGGTTTCATCATTTTTATTGATGCACCTTATCGGATGCGCAATTTCTCCTGCTCCAATAAGCGATAAATCAGGCGATTATGAATTTGCTGAACTTTTAGAAGAAATTCGTCAAAAGGAAAAATTACCGGCTATAGCAGCATCCGTTATTATCGATGGAGATATCTATGTTAAAGCCGTTGTCGGAACACGGAAATACGGAACAAACAATTGGGTGACACTCGAAGACAAATTTTTAATTGGATCGTGTGGCAAGGCCTTTACAGCAACTTTAGCCGCAATATTAATTAATGAGGAATTATTACAATGGGACACGAGTGTTGGGGAGGTTTTTCCTGAAATTAAAATGCATCCTGAATGGGTAAGTATAACAATTCAACACTTATTAACTAACAGATCGGGTTATGCGGATGACTCTAATTCAAGGTTGCTTCCTAACGACCAAATTATGCCACTATGGCATGACAAAAATTCCCCTATGGATATGAGAAATGGTTATATGAAAATCGCTATTAATATTAAACCACGTCAACCACCGAATGAAGTGGTTATATACGCAAATAGTGGTTTTTTAATAGCTGGTGTAATGTTAGAGACAGTAGCCAATAAATCTTTTGAGAACCTCATGCAAGAAAAGCTCTTTAATCCACTGGCATTAAGCACTGCTGGTTATGGATCACCTGCAACAATAGATCCAATTTCGCAACCTTATGGTCATTTCGCTAATTCTGCAATTCAGAAAGATTTTCCAGATTATATTTCGCCGATGGGTAATGTTGCCATTAGTATTATACGGCAAAAACAAATTTGCCAGATCATTTCATCATTCCGTAATGAAATATTGCATGAATTGAAGATAAGCAAATCTGTTGATAGCCCCAACAAAAAACAACTATTTGGTATCATATAAAATTGCATATACTGTAAACAAATTACAGGTCGATGCAAATATGAAATGCTGGCATCAAGATATTCCAGATAGAAAACGAATTAATTCGAGAAAACTTTTCAGTTTAAGGGAGGGAATATGAAAAGTTGGTGTTTTATTCTATCACAACTTGTTCTACTTTCAATAATATTATCAACAAATGCGCAGGAGGTGAATAAAGCTATGCAATTAACATCCCCAAGTTTTGAGAACCAGAAGGATATGGCTAAAAAGTTTACATGCGATGGAGAAGATATTTCCCCTGCATTGGAATGGTCTGATGTTTTAGAGGAAACCAAGAGTTTTGCCCTGATTGTTGATGACCCTGATGCCCCTGATCCAGCTAACCCTAAAATGACATGGGTTCATTGGATTCTTTATAATATTCCTGCAGCGGTTAATTCTTTGCCTGAAGGTGTAAAAGATAGGGATCTGCCTAAGGGAACCTTGCAAGGCCTCAATAACTGGAAAAAAACAGGCTACGGTGGGCCATGTCCGCCGATAGGAAAACATCGATATTTTCATAAGCTTTATGCATTGGATATCATTCTTCCAGACCTCACGCGTCCAACAAAAGCAAAACTCCAAAAAGCTATGGAGACACATATTCTTCATAAGGCAGAGTTGATTGGATTATATCAGCGAAAATAGTTGCAAAGACAAAAATAGACCAAGATATGAAACTCTGAAACTCATTGGCTTCTATAGAAAAATGAGAATTATTCGTACCATCGTGATGTGTCAGCAATGAAAGTCTGCCTTCAAAAATGCAGATTTATTTACTTATCTGGAATCAGGCGATTTTGAATGTATTCTCATTATATATAAAACTTTGATGAAGCTAGGGGGTGGCTCACTCTAATACCTATAAGCTTAAAATGGAAAAATATCTATTTTCTATTTTAATAATATTAGCTTTAATTCTACCCGGCTTTGGACACCCGGCGATCGCCAAAAAATCTGTTAAGATGATAAGTGGAAAGTCAATGTCCTTTAGTGAAGTGGATAATAGTATTTCACATATGATGGAAAATGCCGGTGTAACTGGACTTTCATGCGCCATAATAAATGACTCGAAGGTCGTTTATCAGAAGGCTTACGGTTTTAGAAATAACAGCATAGGTGTCTTAAACGACGAAGAAACAATTTTCAGTGCAGCGTCATTTAGCAAAACCGTATTTGCATATATAGTGGTGCTTCTCGTAGAAGATGGAATCATAGATTTGGATAAGCCTTTACAGAAATATTTAGACAAAAATCTATATGAATATCCGAATTATGAAGACTTGAACGGTGACCAGCAAACAGGTTTAATTACCGCAAGAATGGTGCTCAGTCATTCCACAGGTTTCCCTAATTGGAGATTTCTTACAAATGATGGCAAATTAAGAATTATGTTTGAACCTGGTTCACGGTTCTCATACTCAGGTGAAGGTATTTGTCTGCTTCAAATGGCAATTGAAAAGATTACTGGAAAGGGATTAGAGGAATTAAGCCGGAAAATGGTATTTGAACCACTCGGAATGGAACACACCAGTTATGTCTGGCAAAAGAAATTTGAAAAAAATTTCGCAGTTCCCCACGACGAATATGAAAGACCGAAGATGTTGAATAGACGGCGAAAAGCAGATGCAGCAGGTTCAATGCAGATTACCGCTGGTGATTATGCGCGTTTCCTTTCGGGAATACTTAATGCTAAAGGCAAACGGAAAAGAAGCATGAACGCTATGCTAAATCCTCAAATCGCTATAAGATCAGAAAATATGTTCGGTCCTGGTGCCTGGAAAGACACTGATAAATATAATCAGATCACACTCTCTTGGGGTTTAGGGTGGGGAAGATTTAATACTAAGCATGGAAGGGCATTTTTTCACACAGGGCACGATTTGGGATGGCAGAATTACACGGTTACTTACTTTGATAAAGGCCTTGGTGTCGTTCTGCTTAGTAACAGTGACAATTTTGAGAGTGTCGCCCGAGAAATTGTTGAAAAGACAATTGGTGATGAATATTCACCATTTGACTGGCTTGGTTATCCACATTATGATCCCTCCATAAAAAGAGAACCGCCACCAGAGCCAGCCGCAATCGATATAAGTTCGGATATTTTAACTAAATATATTGGAGAATATACCTACCTGAGTAATCGAATTTTTTTTATCAAGATGGAAGATAATCAACTCTTTGGTTCTTATGATAATGAAACCTGGGTAGGGATGTATGCTGAATCTAAATCAAAATTCTTTATGAAGGGTGAAGATGCAAGATTTACTTTCATTGAGAATGATGATGGAAAAGTAACTGGGTTCATTTTTTATATCGAAGGTATAAAGATTCCAGTTGAGAAGGTGAAATAACCCTTTAATTCGATAATATATTTCCAACGTATCTGACAAATATTCAGCCACTCAAAATGTCAGATAATGTAAACGTACCTGAATAATTGGCCACAAAAAGATCTATGCCATAATGAAAATTTTAAATCATGGGAATAGCATCTACTAATCACAACTTTAGGACAAATTGTGATATTTTATGATATTAAAGGTTTTCACTGGTGTAATTTTTTCTATTTATTCTCAATTCATCGTTAGTTCGCTAATATGCAGTTTTTGGTAAATTACTTTCAGCGTGTCAACTCTTTTTACCTATTTTGATTCAGGAATAATGAAGATGAAAAAGGAACAAAGACCTCAGAATCTGTTAACCAGACGAAAATTCTTAATCGGGACAGCAGGTCTGGCCTTGACAACTGTACTGCCTGCTTGCAGCCAGACAGCGAAAAATGTACAAACCAAACCGGCAGAACCGGTGATATCTTCCATAACTGATCGTGAGCTGAGTGTGAGTTGCTATTGGGTGGCCAGAGGCGAGCATGAGAAATCTTATGCTCTCTTCAAAAAGATGGTAGAAGCGACAACTGATTTTTCTTGGCTATCCAGAGGTGATCGGGTGCTTATCAAAATTGCATTAAATTCGGGTAAGCGCTATCCGGCTACCACTGATCCCTGGTCTGTCCATTGTATGGTAAATCTGTTGAAGGAAAAGGGGGCTGGCAAAATATTGGTCGGCGATCAGAGCGGTTTTGGAACCGTGCAATGGACAAAAGACCAGCAAAAAGGATCGTCTCGTCAGTTGGCAAAAACTGCCGGTATATTGAAAGTCATTGAAGACAGCGGTACTGAACCCTGTTTCTTTGAAGAATATGGATGGGATGCATACCGTCCGGCTATACCGGACGGAAAGAATCATTGGAAAAAGCCGATAATGGTACCGGCTAAATTAGATGAGATAGACCATATTATTTACCTTCCCAGAGTGTCCTCACATATTCTGGCTGGTAACACCTTGGGGTTCAAACTGTCAGTCGGTTTTTTGCGTGGCGATAGCCGAGGGGAGTTTCACAGAGGAGGCGAACAATTTTACGCCATGTACGAGGAGATTAATCATATTCCGCAAATAGCATCCAAGTTGAGATTGGTTGTATCCTCCGGCCGATCGGTATTGACGTTGGTTGGACCTAATGACGGCCCGACGGCAAAACCGGAATATGGATTGATGTTGGCCTCCGATGATTTACTGGCTCACGAGATGCTGGCCTATGCTTGGCTTCAATGGAACCGGCAATTCGAGACCTCCTCCATTGCCCACATGACTATGGGAAGCCATACAAAGAGTCGATCACGCTACAATAAGCAATTTTCAGATCGAATGTGGCCGGATAAAGATGGTCGTGGAACGCCCCCAATAGAATATTTCGAGCCGGGGAATCTGTATAACCATCCGGCTATTGTCAATCATCTGAAAAGGATGGGTGGCCTTCCCAGTAACATTGCCGTTGAAGAATTAAACAAACAGCCGGATAGTTCGGTTATCGATTATTTAAAGAGGCAGTTGAAAGCATAATTGGTTATTTTTAACAAATGCCCTGGTACTTTAAACCTCAAGGACAGGCAATATAGGACATTCGCCTTTTTTGCGGTACGGTAGTGATATCAAAATTATTTAAGCTGTTATTTTTCCAATTATTCTCAATAAATTTGGAATCAGATGATATTTTGTTTTATCAATTAAGCTTAAGCCTGTATCGCTGAAGCATAGTTTTGTGGTTGTTCACAGGGTTGCCCTGCTTTGAGAGAAGCAACAAATGGCCAAGATCAAAATACCAAAAAGCCCGGGTGAGATAACCAACGAATGGCTTACTGACGTCCAAAGAGGGAGTGGCAGGTTAGAGGATGCCGCTGTCGTTAATCACTCGATTAAGCGTCCCGCAATAGGGATAGGTTCTGCTAATATTGTGCGCATTATTCTCGACTATGATTTTCCGGAGGATGGTGCGCTAACATCGATGATTGCTAAGTTTGTTTCAGTTCGAAAGAAGCCTCATGCTGATAAGCTCAAGGATTTTTCTGACAGAGAGATTAAGTTTTACCAACATTTTGATTCAAATTCCGGTATCTCAACACCACAGTGCTTTTATGCGAAAATAGATAAGGAATCTGGAGATTACCTTTTGCTGATGGAAGATATGAGCAAATGTCGCGTTGGTGATCTTTCGGGGAGATTGGAAGATGTTAAAGTGGCCATAGAAAATCTCGCAAAATTTCATGCCAAGTGGTGGAATAGCGAGAAACTGAACGAAATGCCGTGGGGAACGCTTTTCTCTTCAGTGCCGGGGAATAATGAAGGGCTGTTTGAAACATTTGTAGACTCGCTTTTACAAATTAAAGAAATCTATCGGAATAAAATTCCTGAAAAATTTCGCTTAGTGGCCGATCAGTTGCAGAATATCGAAGTTTCAATCTTTACCGATGATTCTTTAACGCTTGTTCACGGTGATTACCACCCGGGTAATATGTTTTTTCAGTCAAACAATGAGGGCCGATTTGCGGTGTTTGACTGGGAAGCGGTTCATATTGGTTGTGCAGGGCAAGATCTTGTGCCAATCACCACGTTAGGCTTGACACAAGAGCAACGCGAGCTTCATCAGAATTCCCTTGTGGAACTTTATCATAAAACTTTGTTGGAAAATGTGGCAATTGAGTATAGTTTGGACCAATGTTGGGATAATATCCGGCGAGGACTATTGTACAGCGTGTTTTGTAATACCATAGCAGCGGCACGGCAGAATAGAGAAAGAATTGAACAACTCGATGCAACCACCCTCGAATTCGTTTTGGATATTTATTTTGACAGAATTGATAGCGCTTTGAGGTCGGCTGACATATTTAAACTACTGCCGTTGTAATCGTTTTGGATACCTGCGTTAAAAAGACTATCTCGATGCTTATAATTGTGCAGATTACTCCAGTGTAAGGAAAATTTGTGTGAATTTGTGATATGTCCTATAGTATCTGCATAAAAATTGTGACCTTTAAAATACTGATACTGTATACGCACCTGAATTTTTGACCACAAAAAGATTCATGCCATCATGTAAAATTTAAATTATGGGAATAGCATCTACACATCTGTATTTTAACGATTTTTCATGTATTTTCAATATATCTGTAATCTAGTTTTCAGCTTTAGAATGAGCCCCAAATTAAATGTTAGGTAGGAATTGACTATTTTTCCCCCATTGGGCGTGTTATCGAGACGGAAATATAACATTCCAATATGGGACACAAACGAGACGCCTATTAAATATCAATCTTAGCTAACCTCAATCCATTTAAAAGTTAACCAGGAAAGGAAAAATGGATAAACACAATAGTAAAAAAATGGGTATTGTTATCGCGCTGATAATGACATTTTTGGTCTTATGCTCTGCTGTCCAGGCCGCCACGCCCAGTGACGGCAGCGTGTTGCCTTTTCCTCCCGCTCCAATGGCAGGGAAGGCTGCTCCTCGCCTCCAAGATTCAACTATGCAATGGCCGGTCGAGCCAGGGCGTTTACCTGCAGACGCACCGAACATCCTCATCATACTAATTGATGATGTTGGTTTTGGCATTGCCGATACTTTTGGGGGTGAGGTTCACACACCGACGCTGAGCAAGCTTGCAAACGAGGGTATTCGCTACAATGCCTTTCACACCACGGCCATTTGCTCCCCTACACGTGCTTCTTTGCTCACAGGCCGCAACCACACTCGCGTAGGCTCAGGCACCATTGCTGAACGCGCCGTTGCTTTTGATGGCTACACCGGTGTCATCCCAAAAGAAGCTGCCACTATTGCAGAAGTACTCAAGCGCTATGGTTACCAGACGTCGGCTTTTGGCAAATGGCATAACACGCCCGCCACCGAGACAACTAATATGGGGCCAAAAGATCGTTGGCCAAATGGCTATGGATTCGAATATTTCTATGGTTTTCTTGCAGGTGAAACATCTCAATGGGAACCGCGACTGGTAGAGAATTATAATACCATTGAGCCACCACACAATGATCCAAAGTACCATCTAACCGAGGATCTCGTGAACAAAGCCTTAAAGTGGCTTGATGATCATCAGGCCTATGCACCGGATAAGCCATTTTTAATGTATTGGGCACCAGGTGCCGTTCACGGACCACATCATATCTTTCCGGAGTGGGCTGATAAATACAAAGGCAAGTTCGATGATGGCTGGGATGCATACCGCGAACGCGTCTATAAACGACAGTTAGAGATGGGCATTATCCCCCCTGGTACCAAGCTAACAACGCGTGACGAGACAATGCAAGCGTGGGAGGACATCCCCGAAAGTGAGCGTGAATTTCAACGCAGAGGTATGGAGATTTTTGCCGGTTTCACCGAGCATACCGACACCCAAGTCGGGCGACTCGTAGAGGGCCTCGAACAACGTGGTCTGCGTGAAAACACGCTCATTTTTTACATTTGGGGCGACAACGGTTCCAGTGCCGAAGGACAGCGAGGGTCTATCAGCGAACTGCTTGCGCAAAACAACATACCCAATACGATAGATCAGCAACTGGCTGCGCTTGACAAGCTTGGTGGGCTCAAGGTTCTGGGTTCGCCAAAGACCGACAACATGTATCATGCAGGCTGGGCATGGGCAGGTAGTACGCCTTTTAAGGCCACAAAACTCGTTGCCTCCCATTTTGGTGGTACGCGTAACCCGATGGTGGTGTCCTGGCCGAAGGGTATTAAACCAGACAAAACCATGCGTTCACAGTTCCACCATGTTATCGATATCGTACCGACGATCTATGAAATTCTTGGGATTGAACCACCCCAAATGGTTAATGGGCTCAATCAAATGAAGATTGACGGTGATAGCCTGGCCTACACGTTTAACCATGCCGAGGCGAAGGGGCGGAAATCAGAGCAATTTTTCGATAACAACGGCAGTCGCGCCATTTATAAGGATGGTTGGATGGCGTCCGCTTTCGGTCCATTCATTCCCTGGGACACACCCGCCTCTGTACCACGCATCTCTAAATGGGATTCAGCCACAGATGAGTGGGAGCTATATCACGTTTCCAAAGATTTCTCTCAAGCAAACAACCTTGCAAAGAAGGAACCTGAAAGACTAACCAAACTCAAGGAAGAATTCCTCGTACTTGCCGCGGATAACAGGGGCTTTCCCATCGGTGCAGGAAATTGGCTACGGCTGCACCCTGAGGATCGAATAAAAACCCCTTACACACAGTGGAGCTTTAAAGGCAATACTCGTCGGATGCCAGAATTCACCGCTCCAGGAATTGGCCGCGAAAGCAACCTGGTGGAGATTGATCTCGATGTGCCGGAGAAAGCTGATGGAGTGCTTTATGCCCTTGGAGGATCGGGTGGCGGTCTTGTCGTCTTTATGGACGAGGGCCATCTTGTCTATCATTACAATATGATGATCATTGAACAATTCTCTGCACGCAGCGAGCTGCTGCTGACTCCGGGCAGGCATAAAATCATAGTGGACACCAAAATCGCTGGTCCGGGAAAGAAAGGAACAGTAAAACTTCGAGTTGACGGCGAGGAAGTCGCAGCAATAGTATTGAATCGCACTGTTCCTGCCGCCTTTAGTGCCAGCGAAAGTTTCGATGTAGGTGTGGATCTAGGCTCCGTCGTTTCACTTGACTATTTCGATCGCAGGCCATTTGAATTCAACGGTACAATACGGACGGTACAAGTCAAAATGGAAGCTAACTGAGCATCCGCCTTCAGCGTTTTGGGTCAATGTGACCAGCTAACCATCGGTTACAGAGGACGGCGCTAGCGCGTCGCCGCTGAACCGTGGCGTTACTGATACCTCTCCAACATATATGCAAAATATTAGACCATTAGAAATTGCATATACTGTAAACAAAGTCGTATATATCAATTTTGAAAATTGCTTGGATATTATTTTGTAATCAAAACATGCAAGGAGAATCCTATAACATGGATTTAATTGCACACTACGGCTATTTTCCTATAGTATTCCTGACGATGAAATTTTGAAGACTATCATATCTATTCCGCTAAATCGGGGTTCTGACATTTAGCCTTTATTATGAAATCCACTGTGCTCTATTGACTCTATATAATTCGTGCATATCTTATATTATATAATTGTCACCCAACTTCGATAAAAACTAATAAACCATGCGCGGGCTTAAGGCCGCCAAAGGTTATATTCTAAAAAGGAATGTTTGGGCGGCATTTAGCGGCTTCTCGGGTGTGCGTGCATCTTCTCTTCGGTCTTTGAACAACGGCACCTTTTGAAG
>Ga0316194_10003721_pt1 | contig 10605 bp, 9 predicted proteins | sample CroRivsedime1_MG_FD_204936 | JGI IMG/M metagenome (GOLD analysis project Ga0316194, IMG submission 204936) | Coastal sediment microbial communities from Maine, United States - Cross River sediment 1 | ecosystem: Environmental > Aquatic > Marine > Coastal > Sediment | place: USA: Maine... | reverse complement strand
GAATTTAGAGAGAAGAATATGACCATTGAATACTTGAAAAAGGCAGACAAAACCGCCGCCAGTGGTGAGGACGACACGCGCAAAATCGTCTCCGATATGCTCTCTGCGATCGAGGCCGGCGGCGAAGATAAGGTACGTGAGTACGCAGCAAAGCTGGATAATTACACCGGCAATATCGTGGTCACGCCCGAAGAGATAGCCGCGGCGACCGCCAAAGTGCCTCAGCAGGTCAAGGACGATATTCAGTTCTCCTACGACCGCGTGCGGGGGTTTGCCGAGAAACAACGGGCAGCGCTTGTCGACTTCGAGGTGGAGCTCTCTCCGGGTCTGTTTGCCGGACAGAAGCAGATACCCGTCGCGACAGCGGGTTGTTACGTGCCCGGCGGGCGCTATTCGCATGTGGCGTCTGCGGTGATGTCGGTGGCGACCGCCAAGGCAGCGGGCGTGGATCACGTGATCGCCTGTTCGCCGCCGAAACCGGGTGCAGGCGTTAATCCTGCGATCATCTATACAGCCAACCTCTGTGGCGCAGATACCATCCTTGCGCTGGGTGGTGTGCAGGGTATCGCCGCCATGGCCTTTGGACTGTTTACCGGTCATGCAGCAGACATCCTCGTTGGACCCGGAAACCGATTTGTAGCCGAGGCCAAGCGCATGCTGTTCGGCCGGGTCGGTATCGACCTGTTTGCCGGTCCCACGGAAATCGCTGTCATCGCCGACCATACCGCTGACCCCGCAATCGTGGCCAGTGATCTGGTGGGTCAGGCCGAGCACGGGCTTGATACCCCTTGCTGGCTGATCACCCTGGATCGTGCCTTGGGTAACAAGGTCATGGAACTGGTTCCGGAACTCATCGCCAAGCTGCCGGATACCGCACGCACCGCCGCAGAGGCGTCCTGGCGCGATTACGGTGAGGTGGTCTTGTGCTCCGACCGGGAAGAGGCCGCCCAGGTGAGCGACGACTACGCCGGCGAGCATCTCGAGGTACAGGCGGAAGATCTCGACTGGTGGGTAAATCGCCTGCGCAACTATGGTTCACTGTTCGTCGGTGAAGAGACCACCGTCGCGTTCGGTGACAAGTGCTCGGGTACCAATCACATCCTGCCTACCAAGGGCGCCGGTCGCTACACCGGCGGTCTGTCGGCCGGCAAGTTCATCAAGACCGTGACCACCCAGCGTATGAGCCGGGAGGCGAACCGGGAGGTTGCTTCCGCCTGCGCCAGGATCTCGCGCCTCGAGGGTATGGAGGCGCACGCACGCACCGGTGATGACCGCCTGTTCAAGTATTTCCCGAAAGAGTCATTCAGTCTGCAGCCGGAACCTTTTGAGTGATGACGGATTTCAGCCTTGCGGGGAAAGTTGCTTTGGTGACCGGCGGAACGTCCGGCATCGGTCGGCGTCAGGCGCTGGCTCTGGCGCAGGCGGGTGCGGCGGTGGTGCTGGTCGGTCGCCGCGAGGCACAACTGCGCGAGGCGATTACCGATATTGAGGCTGTGGGGGGGAGGGCAACGGCGCTCCCCGCCGATCTGAGTGATCGTGGTCTGCTTTCTGAGTTGGCGGAGAACGCCGCGCTGTCTTTCGGTGCGATCGATATCCTGATCAATGCGGCCGGTGTCAATTTTCGACAACCGGTTGAAGAGATAACGCTTGAGAGCTGGGACAGGACCCTCAATCTGAACCTGGCGGTGCCATTTTTTCTTGCGCGGGAACTGGTGCCTGCAATGAAGGAACGAGGCTGGGGCAGGATTATAAATATCGCCTCCCTGCAGTCGAGCCGGGCCTTTCCAAATGGTCTGGCATACGGTGCTTCCAAGGGCGGCATCTCGCAGCTGACACGTGCCATGACCGAGGCCTGGTCGCGAGACGGCATTACCTGCAACGCGATCGCGCCCGGCTTCTTTCCCACTGAGCTGACCGCACCTGTATATGAGAATCCCGAGTTGCTGGACAGGCTGGCTGCCCAGACCACCGTTGGGCGCAATGGCGTGCTTTCGGACCTGGATGGATTGACGGTGTTTCTGGCCTCGCCGGCCTCAGATTACGTCACCGGCCAGGTAATCCATCTCGACGGCGGCTTCACAGCGAAATAGGAACATACGTATGAAAGCACTCGTATATACAGACACGCTTGAGGTGCAGTACCGGGATGAACCGGACCCAGCGCCGGGCCCGGGTGAGGCGCTGGTCAAGATAGAGGCGGTAGGTATCTGTGGCTCGGACATGCATGCCTATCACGGCCATGATGCGCGTCGGATTCCACCGCTGATACTCGGGCATGAGGCCGTGGGTGTGGTGCAGAATGGTGCACAGAAGGATCGGCGCGTGGTTCTCAACCCGCTGATGACCTGCGGTATCTGTGATCACTGTCAGGGTGGGCGTTCCAACTTGTGCGCAAAGCGCGAACTGATAGGCATGCGCCTCGCCGGTGCCTTCGCGCAATACATCACCATACCCGAACGCAATCTGCTGGATATGCCGCAGGATATGGATCCCGTGATCGCCAGCCTTGCCGAACCTGCAGCTACTTCGCTGCATGCGATCTATCTGGCGGAGAAGGTATTGCATCGGCCGCTTTCAGAATGTCGCGCCCTCGTGCTGGGCGGCGGTTCTATTGGCGCCTTTGCCGCGTTGATGCTGAAAGAAAAGGGTTGTATCGAAATCTGCCTTGGCGACACCAATCCTCTGCGAAGGCATACGGCGGAAAAGCTGGGGTGTTGCACGGTCTATGACCCCTTGGGGGATGACCTGCCTGAAGCGAATAGTTTCGAACTTGTTATCGATGCCGTCGGCAGTGGTCGAACACGCGCAGCGTCGTGCAGCTTTGTTTGTTCGGGTGGCGTTATTTCACATGTTGGCCTGCAGGATAACGAGCCGGGTCTGGACACTCGCAGGATGACCCTCGAAGAAATCACCTTCCTGGGCAACTATACTTATAGCGCCGTTGATCTCCGTGCCGCTATTCATGCTCTATACCGTGGTGCGCTGGGCCCACTGGACTGGGTCGAGACTCGACCGCTGTCTGATGGTGCGGCAGCGTTTCGTGACATCCACGAAGGCAAGGCGGCCGCGCCGAAAATTGTCCTGCGGCCATGAGGCTGGAACAACTCTCTGACTGCGCGCAAAAACATCGGGCAGGCTCATTTGGAAGCCGCCTTTATTTCGCGAAAGGCAAACAGCATGGCAATTAAGAATCTTCTCATCGCATACAGCGGCTCTGAGTCATCTGACGCCGCCCTGGATGCCGCGCTATTCATGCGTGACAAGTACGACGCACACCTCACCGGCCTCTTGGCCCACAATTTTGCGCCGGTGAATCCCAACGTGGGTAGTTGGATACCGGAAGACGTTCGGGACAGTATTAAGAAAGCGCAGGCGCAGGCCACCAAAGATATTGAAGCAAAGTTCAAACAGCGTGTCGCGTCAAACTCGGCCCCCGACAAGATTCACTGGATATCGAAGCGTGGTGACGGCAATGCCACGGTAGCGACTTATGCGCGACTCTTTGACTTGACCATTATCGGCCGCTACGACGCGATACGCGGGGAAGATGACGAGTTGCACCCGGACCTGGTTGCGATGGTCAGCGGCCGACCGGTCCTGCTGGTGCCCCGGGAATTCGACATGGCGACATACAATGAGCATGCCGTGCTCGCCTGGGATGGGAAACGGGCTGCGGCGCGCGCGGTCGCGGACGCCATGCAGATTCTCAAGACCAAGAGCCTGGTGACGATCATCACCGTTGCTGACGAATACTCAGAATCGCTGCTGCCCGAAATCAATGTGGAAACCGCTTTACAGCGTCATGGCGTTAAGACCGAGCATGTCAATATTAAGCGCAAGGGCAAATCTGTCAGCTACCGCATACTGGAATTTCTCGAGAAGGCGCAACCCAGGTTGTTGGTCATGGGTGCCTATGAGCACAGCAAATTCCGTCAGTCAATTGTGGGTGGGGTCACCAGTAGCGTGCTTAGAAAAGCGAAGGTCCCGATCTTTATCTCCCACTGATCGGCGATCGACGCATGGGGCGGGGTGCGTGGTCAGAACCGGCAGTGCCGTGGGCGACTACATGACATGGGGCAGGCGTGTTGGTGAGCGGATACACTATGGCCGGTCATATAAAATGGATGAGCTGGGTTACGGGTGCAGTCCCCATGCTGGTTGGTGGGAGAGGCCTCTAACAAAAAGCCTGCAATTTGACCTTTTTCGAGTTTGATAACAATAGAGATGCGAGGAGATTAAGATGAAACTGAAGCAGTTTGCAGCGATCGCTCTGGCGATGATGATCCCGACTTACTCGGCGCTTGCCGAATATCCCGATAAACCGATCAGCTACATCATTCCATTCGGGCCTGGTGGCGAGTCGGACATCACGGCCCGACATCAGCAGCCGTTCTTCAAAGAAAAGTTCGGCCAGGATGTGGTCATTTCGTACAAACCCGGTGGCGGTGGTGCGGTTGGCTGGGCACAGCTAAATAGCATCAAGGGCGATGGCTACACGATCATGGGCACCAACCTGCCGCATATCATCGTCAAGCCGTTGCAGAAGGATGTGGGCTTCAAGACCGACGACATCACCAACGTCTACATGTTCCACTACACGCCGGATGCGCTTGTCGTCACAAAGGACAGTCCATTCAAGACGCTCCAGGACTTGATCGACTACGCCAAAGAGAATCCCGGCAAGCTCACGCTGTCGGGGTCGGGAAAGGGCACAGCCAATCACCTTGCCCAGATTCGCTTTGACGGCATGGCCGGGGTCAAGTCCACATACGTCTCGTTCAAAGGCACGGGTAAGGCGGTGGCCGCTGTGTTGGGTGATCAGGTGAAGGCGAGTTGGGGCTACACCTCCGTGGGCGCCAAACATTCCGAGCAGGTACGCCTGTTGGCCGTGGCGATGGAGGCGCGCCATCCGAAATTCCCCGACGTTCCCACGTTTAAAGAACTTGGCTTCGACCTGGTCTCCGGGGCCTACCGGGGCATTGCGGTTCCGAAATCGACCCCCGAGGCTGTCCGTGTGAAGTTGTCTCAGATGATCGGCGAGATCAACGCCGACCCGGAATTCCGCAAGCGCATGGAGAATGACGGCATGGCCCTCCTGGATGTCGACTACGCCGGCATGGGTGCCTTCATGGAGGAAATGAAGGCGGTGTATGGCAAGGCGGCCCGCGAGGCCGGCATCATTAAATAGTCGCCACCGCGACTCTCTGATCTCTGGACCGGGAGGGCAGCTACCATGCCTGGCATCGAACACCTGCTGGAGGCCTTGACACCGCTCAACATCATGCTGGCGCTAGCCGGTGTGATTGCGGGAACGGTGATAGGCTCTTTGCCTGGCTTGACCGCCACCATGGCCGTTGCCGTCCTGGTCCCGATCACTTTTACCATGGCCCCGGCCTCGGCGCTCATCCTCATGGGGGCGATCTACACCGGGGCCATCTACGGCGGCGCCTACGCTGCCATTCTGCTGAATACGCCGGGAACGCCATCGGCTATCGCGACCACCTTTGACGGCTTTCCGATGGCCAAGCGAGGCGACGGTGACCTGGCCGTCACCCTGGCGTGCCTGGCGTCGGTTGCCGGGGGGCTCGTTGGCGCGGTGTTCCTGCTGATTCTGGCGCCACCACTGGCGAGCGTGGCTTTGGCGTTCGGGCCGGTCGAGTATTTCTGGCTTGCAGTCTTTGGCCTGACGCTGATCTCGGCGCTTTCCGAGGGCAACCTGTTGAAAGGCCTGATCGGTGCCTGTTTCGGTTTGCTGCTGTCTTGTGTGGGCATTGCCGAGATCAGTGCCGACGTACGCTTCAACTTTGGCAGCCAGACCCTGCTGGGCGGCATCGAGACAGTCACCGCGCTGATCGGACTGTATTGCGTCCCGGTACTGATCGATCTGGTGGCTACACCGGACAAGCACCTGAAGGTCACACACGAGCCGCGCGGTTTCCGCCTGCGGGAAGCCCTGCGTATATCGTGGAAGGGCAAGTTCAACCTGGCGCGCAGTTCCGTTATCGGCACGCTGGTCGGCATCCTGCCCGGGGCAGGGGGGTCGATTGCGGGTCTGGTCGCCTACTCGGAGGCCAGACGGAGCTCCAACCGTACCGAACATTTCGGCCATGGCGAACCGGAGGGTGTTCAGGCGACGGAGTCGGCCAACAACGCCACGGTGGGCGGCGGATTCATACCGACCCTGGTTCTGGGTATCCCGGGTACGCCGCCGGATGCGGTAATCCTAGGTGCATTGCTCATCCAGGGAGTGCGCACTGGTCCGAACCTGTTCGCCGACGAAGGGTCGATTGTGTACACCTTCATATACGGCCTGTTTCTTGCGACCATCCTGATGCTGCCGGCCGGCCTGGTGATCGGGCGGTATGCCTACAAGACTATCGTCACGGTACCCAAGGCCATGTTGGTCCCGACGGTGGCCTTTATGACCATGATCGGCACCTTTGCCATCCGCAACAATGTGTCCGATGTGGTCATCATGATCGTATTGGGCGTGATCGGCTGGGTGTTGAACCGTTTTGGTTTCAGCCCCTCACCAATCGTGTTGGGTCTGATCCTGGGGAGTATCGCCGAGCAGGGCTTCGTCCAGGCCTGGACGATCGGCGCCGCAACCGATGATCTTGCGGCCATGTTTTTCGGACGCCCGATCAGCTTGGCAATCATAGCGCTCATCCTGTTGGCTTTGTTCTATCCTTTGGTCCGGGCGCGCTGGCTGGGTAGGAGGAGAAAAGTCAATGCCGACTGACTCGGATGCAAAACAGAGGCCGCGCGATGTGCCCGGCATGTTGATGGCGGTGGTGTTTATCTTTGTTGCGGCTTTCGCCCTCTGGGATACGACCAACATGGCCGACTCGGATTCCTACGTCTTCCCAAGTGCGGTAGCGATCGCGATGATCGTGTTTTCGATCGCACTGATTGTCTGGAACCTCATATATCCGTCTGGCAGTAATGGCGAGACGATGCCCGGTGCCTCAACGCCAAGGCGTGTCGCGCTGGTGGCAGCGATGCTGATCAGCACGGCCTTGATGCCTTACCTTGGATTCCTGATATCCGGCGTGGCCGCCTTTGCCGCGATCATGCTGATTGCGATGTATGACCCATGGACGCGATACCGAAAGATCGTCTATCCCCTGGTTTGCGTCGGCGTGGTGGTCGGCTTCTACACGATGTTCGCCAAGGTACTTCTGGTGCCGCTGCCTGCAGGTCTGCTGTTCGAATAGCCGGCGTCTTTGTTTGTTCATAGTTCATCTGGGCAGGAGGGCATCCGTGGCTGATATTGTGATTTCCGAATTCATGGACCAATCAGCCGTGGACGGCCTGGCCGACGAATTCGACGTACTTTATGATCCGAACCTGGTAGACCGTGCGGACGATCTTGCAGCGGCCGTCGCTGATGCCCGCGCCCTGATCGTCCGCAATCGGACACAGGTGAGTGGTGCACTGCTAGCGGCGGCCCGGACGCTGCAGGTTGTAGGGCGGCTCGGTGTCGGCCTGGACAACATCGACCTGGAGGTCTGCAAGCAACGTTCTATTGCGGTGCATCCAGCCACCGGGGCCAACGATGCGGCCGTGGCCGAGTATGTCATCGCGACCGCAATGATCCTGATGCGTGACGCCTACGCGGCCGGTCCGCAGGTAATTGCCGGGGACTGGCCCCGCCAGCGCTGCATGGGGCGAGAGATCGGTGGCAAGGTACTGGGCCTGATCGGCTTCGGTGGTATCGCGCGGGAAACGGCGCAGCGCGCGCGCGCCCTGGGGATGTCCGTCATGGCGCACGACCCCTTCGTCGCCGAGACGGATCCTGCATGGAAGGGCGTTGAGCGGTCGGAGTTGAATGAGCTGATGGCGAACGCCGATGTTGTCAGTCTGCACCTGCCCTTGACGGACGGCACCAGAGGGCTGCTCGATGCACAGATGATCGCGCGGATGAAAAAGGGTGCTGTTCTGATCAACACGGCACGCGGTGGCATCGTTGACGAGGATGTCGTTGTCGAGTCACTGTGCGCGGGGCATCTGGCTGGCGCCGCCTTGGATGTCTTCGGGACCGAGCCGGTGAAGGCCGCTGCCGGGGGGCGTTTCGCAGGCGTGAGCAATCTTGTGTTGACGCCGCACATCGCCGGGGTGACGCAGGAATCGAACGTCCGCGTAAGCGCGGTGACCGCCGAGAATGTTCGCAAGGCGCTGAGCAAAAAATGAGTACGGTCACGCTTGGCCTCGCAGATGCAGAGTTGCTCGCCAAAGACATCCTGGTCAGGCATGACACGAGCGAGGCCAACGCGGAATGTGTTGCGCGCGCGCTGGTCGCAGCAGAGGCCGATGGTCAGAAGGGGCACGGGCTTTCGCGCCTGCCCTCCTATGCGGCCCAGGCCGCCTCTGGCAAGGTCGATGGCCATGCCCTGCCGACCCTCGAACAGGGTGCGCGCGCTGCATTGCGCATCGATGCCAGGAACGGCTTTGCCTTTCCAGCCCTGGCGATGGCGGTCGATCGGCTGTCGTCACTGGCTGCGGAAACGGGGATTGCAGCCGCCGGTGTGCATCACTCACATCACTTCGGGCAGGCCGGTTATCACGTCGAACAACTGGCGGCGAGCGGCCTGATAGGACTGGTCTTCGGCAACAGCCCCAAGGCGATCGCGCCCTGGGGCGGCAGCGAGGGCGTGTTTGGGACCAACCCGGTTGCCTTTGCGGCGCCGCGCCGAACCGGGCCACCCCTGGTGATCGATCTGAGTCTGAGCAAGGTGGCCCGCGGCAAGGTCATGGTGGCGGCCAAGCAGGGTGAGCCGATTCCGGAAGGTTGGGCGTTGGACCGACATGGCAATCCGACGACGGATGCCGAGGCGGCCTTGCAGGGCACCATGCTGCCCATGGGAGATGCCAAGGGCGCCGCCCTGGTATTGATGGTCGAGATCCTGGCGGCTGCATTGACCGGTGCAAGGTTCGGATTCGAGGCCTCTTCATTTTTCACCGCGGAAGGGGAGCCTCCGGCCGTCGGCCAGTTTCTCGTCGCGATCGATCCCCGCGTTTTCTCGGGGGATGCGTTTGCACAACGACTGGAAACCCTGATCGGCGCCATCCTCGAGCAGCAGGGAACCCGTCTTCCGGGCGCGCGGCGTCTCGGGCTGCGTGCGGAATCCGCCCGCAACGGCGTAGTTGTTCCCGCCGCGCTTTATGATGAGCTGAAAGCGTTGTCGGCGACGGCCTGAGTCTTTGCCGGCCGTCCCTCAGGCGGCTTCGGTGTGGAGGATTTACTTTGACAAAGAACTACAGGGTCGCCTTGGTGCCGGGCGACGGGATTGGCCGCGAGGTCGTTCCTGAGGGTGTGAAGGTGCTGGAAAAGATCGCGGATCGCTTCGGCATTGCGTTCGCCTGGGATGAGTTCGACTGGTCGTGCGAACGCTTCGACAAATGCGGGGCCATGATGCCTGAAGACGGTATCCGGCAGATCGCCGGCCACGACGCGGTGTTCCTGGGTGCCGTTGGCTTTCCGGGCGTACCCGATCACGTGTCGCTGTGGGGGTTGTTGATTCCGATCCGCCGGGATTTCCATCAATACGTCAACCTGCGACCGGTCCGTCTTTTCGAGGGTGTGCCGTGCCCACTTGCGGGACGCGCGCCCGGGGACATCGATTTCTACATCGTGCGGGAAAACAACGAAGGCGAGTATTCCGAGATCGGTGGGCGGCTGTATGCGGGTACCGCGCACGAAACCGTGGTGCAGGAAAGCGTTTTTACCCGCCAGGGTGTCGATCGTGTTTTACGCTATGCGTTCGAACTGGCGCAAAGCCGCGCGGCCAGGCACCTGACGAGCGCCACCAAGTCCAATGGCATCATCCACACGATGCCGTTCTGGGATGAGCGGGTCGAAGAGATGGCCACAGCCTACCCGGACGTCTCCGTCGACAAGTTCCACATAGATATTCTGACTGCGCACTTCGTGCGTAACCCGAATTGGTTCGACGTCGTCGTAGGTTCAAACCTGTTCGGCGACATCCTGTCCGACCTCGGCCCGGCCTGTACCGGTACGATCGGGATTGCCCCGTCGGCAAACCTAAACCCGGAACGTGAATTCCCGTCGTGTTTCGAACCTGTGCATGGTTCGGCCCCCGATATCGCGGGCAAGGGTATCGCCAATCCGATCGGCCAGATCTGGTCGGGCGCCATGATGCTCGACCACCTGGGGCACCGGGACGCGCATGATGCGATCGTACGCGCTATCGAAAGCGTGCTCGCCGATCCGGCCGCGCCGCGCACGCCGGACATGGGGGGCATAGCGACCACCGCGGAGCTGGGTGACGCCATCGCTGAGCTTGCCTGACCGGGCCATGGATGGCAGCGACTCCTGCATGCAAAATGCAGCTTAGTTCTCTCTTGTCGGTCCTGCTCAGCCGAGCCCGTAAATCTTGGCCCACTTGAGGGAATCTTTGGTTGCGTCTGAATGCGTGCCATGGGGGCGGTATTCGCAGCCGACCCAGCCCTGGTAGCCGAGCTCGTCGATCAGTCGGAGGAGATAGGGGTAGTTCATCTCGCCTTCGTCGGGTGGCGTTCGGCCCGGCACACCGGCGATCTGCATGTGCCGGACGAGGCCGATGTTTTCGGTCAGTGTCGCGG
>Ga0316194_10003720_pt1 | contig 10606 bp, 8 predicted proteins | sample CroRivsedime1_MG_FD_204936 | JGI IMG/M metagenome (GOLD analysis project Ga0316194, IMG submission 204936) | Coastal sediment microbial communities from Maine, United States - Cross River sediment 1 | ecosystem: Environmental > Aquatic > Marine > Coastal > Sediment | place: USA: Maine... | reverse complement strand
TTTCTGAAATTATGGAGTTTATGAAAACATCTGATGAAAGTATTGAGACCATAGACGCTCAATTAAAAAACGCGTTTAAAGACTATGATGAATCTTGAATGCAGGGGATAACATGTCTGAAAAAATCCTTGAAGAAATAACCGTTGGCCTATCGGACGCGGAAAAAGATGATCTTGAAGAAATGATAAAGGCGTTCAGAAAAAAGCAGTCTGCCGCATCAGAAACTCTGGTTTCAGAAGATGGACAAAAACAGATATTGCCAATAAGTGAAAATCTTGCTCAATATGCTGATATTTTGCTGAAATTCGATACGAAATTAAAATTACTATATGGAATTTTACGCCTTTCGGATCAAAAGAACAGGATTATGAACCAGCGTATCGACGCAGTAATAGAACTGCTCAAAGGGCAAAAAATTTTAACTGAAAAATAGGGTTTTCTGTTATGTATTAACAGGAAGGTGGATAATGATTGACCGAATTGATAGACAAGACAGTGTGGTCAACCGCATCATCGACGGTTCTATTACCATCGATTCTATTGAAGAATTCGAAGACCTTCTCAAAGCCTTTCCAAATGACCCGCGACTCCATAGAGTCTTTGCTGACCGACTATTAGAAGTAAAATCAATAAATGCCGCCGAAGAATACAAGACGTCAGCCAAACTTTTTATAGAAGCAGGCATGCCATTGCAGGCAATTACATGCAAAATCTTTGAGTGGCAAATCACCAAACCGTCCAAAGAAGAAGGATTGGCCTTGCATTCAGCCCTTTGTGAATCCAACCCACAAAATTTAGCGGTGCAGGAGTTCTTCACCAAGCTGGCATATGAGGAAATGATCGATTTAATAGCTAAAATTGTGCCTCATAACTATCCTGCCAATACCATGCTGAGAAAATTTGGTGATGAAGTAAACGAGTTGTGCTTTGTCGTATCCGGTGCATTGGAAGAGACCAATTTCCATCGCGTTGAAGCAGATGAAAAGATCCAAAAAAAATCTACGATAAATCTGATAGAAAGCGACATTTTTGGCGAGATCTATCCGTTTGAGGAGGATAAATTATCTGAATCAGAAATTGAAACCATCACTCGCGTTGAACTGTTGAAAATCTCCAAATTAAAACTAACTGCACTTTGCGGAGAACATCCGAACCTTAATCTTCTAATGCGGAACCTGTGTAAATTTTGTTTTGAATCTAACCGCGAAAGTTATTCAAGAACGGTCAGAAAGGCAACCCGGCATCAATTACCCATGCAGGTCAATCTGAAAGTTTTTCAAGAAAAAAACGGGAAACCTCCTTTAAATCTATCCGGATTTACAGACGATATTTCTATAGGTGGGACCTGTGTTGTCTTGGGGGCGAAATATCAAACCGGTGATATAGCCCATTTAACCGGAAAAAGTGTTAAGATTCAAATGAGTTTACCCATAGAATCTATCAGTCTCAATATCTTGGGCACTATTGTCTGGGGCAAGGAAATTCCTGTCGAGGGTAAAAAAACAGCCATCGTTGGCGTTCAATTTAAAGAGATAAACCATGTTGACCGCGGAATATTGAAAGGTTACTGCTTTGGATCCGAAGCAGAACAAAATCTGATCTGGAGCTTATGGAATTCGCTTATGGAAAAGTAGTTTAAAATTTAATGCTTCGGGATTTTTACGACCCCATCGAAATTAAGGATATTATTACCTTTCAAGCTCTAAATAATGGAATATCGGGGAATAAAAATGGGGCAAGGCGGACGGGAGCAGCACAAGCTAAACTCTAACCCTAAAAGATCGATTAGGGTCTTGCTAATGTTCAATAAATAAGGTGCCAAGTGAAAGAGGAACTAAACACGGAAAATAAATCAACACCCAAGATATTGGCTATCGGCGGGGGAAAGGGTGGTGCCGGAAAGAGTGTCTTCAGTACGATTACGGCATTTTGGCTGGCCAGAATGGGCAATCGGACGGTTCTAATGGACGTCGATCTGGGCGGCGCCAATCTCCACACCCTCCTTGGAATCAAAAGCCCTGATAGGACGCTAAATGATTTTATTACAAGAAGATTCGGGGAATTAGAAGATATTTGCATTGATACCAGTGAGAAAAACCTTCGCCTCATCAGCGGAGCCAGTGATGTTCTTTCCCTGGCAAATCCTCACTTCAGCCAAAAAATCAAACTCATGACCCACCTGTCAAGACTGGATGCCGATTATGTTGTGCTTGATCTTGGAGCTGGAACTTCCTTTAACGTTTTGGATTTCTTTCTTATCGCCCACAAAAAAATTGTCGTCCTTACTCCGGAACCAACATCGATTCAGAATGCATACATATTTGTTCGCAATGCAGTCTACCGAAAATTAAGCAGACTTTCCAGTAAAAATCCATCTCTCCAGGCTCTGATAAAAATGGCCATGGACCCCAAAAATGTTCTAAAAATCCGTACAGTCAAAGAACTTTTTCAGTTTATTGAGGAGTCCGATGAAAAGAATATCATTGAGGTTCTAAAAAAAGAAATCGGAGATATCCATCTGGAAGTCGTTACCAACATGGTTAAAAATGAAAAAGAAGAAAACGCGGGTCGTATTGTTCAGATCGTCGCTGAAAAATACCTGACCTTACCTTCCACGGATTTGGGCTGCGTCACTTATGACAAACACATCCGTACAATGGTTTCCGATATGGTCCCTTTAATCAATCCGGACCAGTCAAGCCAGGCTTTTGGCAATGTTTATGAAATTGCCACCAAGTTGTCGAAAGATTAACCGGGTGGACGAGCAAACGCCTTTTAATTTCTACACCTTATCGAAATAAAAAGTCTTTTAACGGCATTTCATTCATGCCGCTTGTATGGAAGAATGGAATGCTGGAATATTGGAAATAAGAGCGGAAACAACCTATTTAAATTGTCAAAAAATCCTTCAAACCCATCATTTTTATCCAGTGAAACTTTCTTCTATTTCACCGGGACCATTATTCCATTATTCCCTCCGGGGCGTAGGCCCTACGAGCCGGAGGCCAATTAGGCGAAGCCCCTATTTCATACATACTTTCCTGATCTGCAACAGGTCGCAATGTCCACTGAAAATCTTGGCAATGCCGTCCTGCTTCAGCGTATTCATGCCATCTTTTTTTGCCTGATTTCTGATGACTTTTACCGGTGAACTGTTTTGTATCAGCTTTTTCATTTCATCAGTTCCCAACAACAGTTCGTGAAGCGCCATCCGGCCGGCATATCCTGTATTGTAGCATCTTTCACAACCTCTGGGCCTGTAGAGAATCAGATCATCGGTATAAGGAATATTTATGTGCTCCTCAAACTGATTATAAGAACCATATTCACGAACGAGTTCTTCATACGCTTCTTTTGATAGATGATACGGTTCCCTGCAATGGATACAGGTGGTGCGGACCAGACGCTGGGCGAGAATGCACAGGATCGCATCTGAAAAGTTAAATGGATCCATTCCCATGTCAAGAAGCCGGGTGATGCTTTCAGGAGCACTGTTTGTGTGAAGCGTGGAAAGTACCAGGTGGCCTGTTAAAGATGCCTCTATGCCAATGGATGTCGTTTCTCTGTCCCGCATCTCACCCAGCATGATCACATCGGGATCCGATCTTAAAAACGCTCGCATTGCAGAAGCAAAGTTGAATCCAATCTTAGGCCTAACCTGTACCTGCCTCAATCCTTTCTGGCTGATTTCCACAGGATCCTCAGCGGTCCAGATCTTGGTGTCGGTGGTATTGATATACGCTACGGCCGAATGAAGCGTGGTTGTTTTTCCTGAACCGGTTGGGCCGCATACAAAAACAAGGCCATGGGGTTGTGTTATGGCACTGACAAAATTATTGTAATTGCTTTTTGAAAAACCTATCTTGCCCAAAGGGAGCGGCTCACCGGCATCGAGTATTCGCAGAACAACATCCTCCACTCTCCCTTGGGTTGGTATCGTGGCCACTCTGAGTTCGATATCGGGACCACCATATTTTTTAAATTTGATTTTACCATCCTGGGGCTTGCGTCGTTCAACAATATCAAGATCCGCCATGATCTTAATTCGAGACACGATTTTATCTCGAAGAGTATAAGGAATGCTCTCAAACAACCTGCAAGCGCCGTCAACCCGTATCCGAATCCGTGTATTCGTCTTTCCTGGATAGGGTTCTATATGAATATCGGAAGCTTTATATTTGTAGGCATCGATAATAATTTTGTTCACAAGCTGTACAATAGTACTGTCTTCTTCATACAAAACGGATTCTTCATCTTCTATCTCTACTTCCCTGGTTTTAAGGTCAGATAAGATCTGTGATCTGGAAGCCAGTTTTCTTTCTTTCCGCGCAAAACGCTGAATAAAAGCAAGGATATCCTGTTTTAGCGCCACGTTGAACGAAATGGGTTTGTTTGAAAAAAGCGTCTTGATTTCACCAATCTTTTGAAGATCGCCGGGGTTGTCTATTGCAATAACGATCTTCCCGTCTTCTATCTTCAGCGGAACCCAGACATTGTTGCGCATGAAAGGTACTTTGAGATTGCTTAGAAGCCTAACCGGTATCGGTATATCCGGATCATATTCTGCAAATGGTACCTTATAGAATTGACTAAAAGATTTTCCGATTTCCTTTTTGGAAATCTTAAAATCAGACATTAAAACCGTTTCCACAGTAGCTTTTCCTGCTCTGGCGTCGGCAATGGCCTTATCCAATTCTCTTTGGGTTAATATATGGTTATGAACCAAATAATCGAACTTGTTCGGCCTTGCCTTTGCCATCCGTTTCTGATTATACAGTGCAATCCCGAGAATATTGCCCATCTCAGTTGCAGATTGCTCATCAATCGGGGTAAACGAACCACCGCCTTTTCGATTAATCAATTGAATGACGCCAAGAAGATACTTTTTGAAAATAATCGGGACTGCTAAAACCTGTTGTGTCCGAAAACCCATCTTCTCGTCCCAGCGTTTATCAAATTTAAGCTCAGGATCGATGGCGGCCAACTCTGATTCATCATATACATTTTTAATATTGATGAGTTTTTTCTTAAAGGCCGAGCACCCGGATATACTGCTATTTGACATGGAGATTCGAATTTCTTCAATTTCATTTCCGGATTTAAACCGCGATACCAGTTCTCGCTTTTTCCCGTCAATTACATAAACGGTCAATCTTTCGGCTTCAAAAAGCCGGGTAATTTCATCCTTCAAATCCACCAGGATCTCGTCAAGCTTCACAGCAGCATGGATTTTGTTGCAAATATCCTGGAGATTTTTCCGGTAATCTATCTCGGATTTAAGTTTCCGGCTGTTTGACTTCTCGTCATTAACTATACTTGCTTTATTTAACATTTTCATTTGCTTTCGCCCGAATGTTGATCATCTTTAAATTCTACTCTCATTATGTCAGCAACGTTCGTGCCAAAAAAAATGTTTCTTTAACAAAGCGGTATTTAAGATGTATTTATCGTTCCTGAGATCTTCGTAAAGGCATGATTTACAGGTGTTCCGGAATATTTGGAAAAGTACTATTATTTTATTCTACTGCAAATAACAATAAGATGAGAGGGATTGATGAAAGAAGATAACATCGAGATATGCACAACAAATTGTGCATATCTGCACAGTTTATTGTGCATGCGAAGAAAGACCGTCAAGCTTAAACCTTAATTGAAATTGAGGAAACGGACAGTCAATTTACCTTATTTTTAAGTTGAACAAATACAAAGCATTATTATTCAGTCTCTAACTTAACGTCTGCAATGCTTTATTTTTCTTTTTGAGCAAGCCATTTGAAAAATAAGCCCACACAATCCGGGCAAAGTTGGGTACCGCTGGCATCTTCAATAATTTGAAGCGCTTTTCCCTGAACCATTCCCTTGCGGTAGGGTCTGTCACTTGTCAAAGAATGATAGGTGTCGGCAACAGCAGCCATCCGCGCCCATAAATGGATTTTATCTCCTTTAAGGCCTTGAGGGTATCCTTTGCCATCAAGACGCTCGTGGTGAGACAAGACGATTGGGATGACATCCGAAAAACTTGGAATGGACTTTATAATATTGGCGCCGATGACCGGGTGTTTTTTTATGTGAGCGAACTCTTCTTTTGTCAATCTTCCGGGTTTAAGAAGGATTTCGTCTCGGACGCCAATCTTGCCGATATCATGCAGTCTTCCGCCGATGGTAACGGTTTCGATTTCCATCGCGCTGCCGCCGTCCATTCGTAGCATTCCGGATACTATTTTGCCGACGGCCTCAGAATGCCCTTTGGTATAATTATCTCGAGCTTCAAGCGCGGTGATGAGGCTGGTAATGCTTGCAATCATCAAATTCCGTTCGGAATCCAGACGCTCTCTTTCCATTAGCAACATGTGAAACTGATCAGACAGCATCTTTTCAACGAGGATGACAAGTTCATCGATATTGAATGGCTTGCAAAGATAAGCCGAAGCACCATTTTGCATCATCCGCTTCATATAACCGCGGTCGGTTTTAGAACTCATTGCGATGATCGGTATCGAAGATAAATCGGGATTTGTGTGAACAGCCCCACAGAAATCAAAACCGTTAATATCCGGCATTTCGATATCGCTGAGAATAAGATCCGGCTGGATGGTATCCAGCAGGTTCAAAGCTTTTTTACCGTTTTCGGCAGTGATTACTCTAAATCCAGCTTCCGCCAGACCTTTTTCGACAATCCTGAGCACAACCTTAGAATCGTCCACAACCATGACAAGGCGATCACCTTTAAACTTGGATTTTGACAAAACACTTTCTACGGTTTTAAGTAAACGGCTCTCTATTTCATACTTTGATATATACGCTGATGCTCCTGCTTGGAACCCCTTGTCGACATCGCCGTCAGAATCAAAGGTGCTCACCATAACCACAGGGGTTCCCTGGGTGGTTGCGGTTTTTTTAAGAGTGCGACACAATTCAATGCCGTTTATTTTTGGCATGTCGATATCGCTGACGACAATATCGAACTCTTCTTGTAATGCCAAATCGAGGCCCTCTTGTCCGTCTTCCGCTAAAATGATTTCAGCGTTCATGGACCCCAGTATTTTTTTCATGCTCATTCTAAATACGGCACTATCATCAACAATTAGAATTCGGCGGGTACTCATCATAGGTTCCATTTATTCACCACGAACAGGCCATTTGCAAATTGAATTCCAACCAGAATTTCTCCTGAAAAATGTATCTGACGAGCGAATCGAGCTGTTAAGATATCCGGGCTATTTTTTTATCGGGATCTTATTCTATACTATATCGGTAGATTTGAAAAAAAACTTTAATCGTCGCCGAAATTTATGGAATATGTGAGTCAGATTTGAATGGGCTAACTTTTTCCTTTTGACTCTGCTTACTACCTTGTAAACAGCCAAGATTGGTACGCCCAGTTGTTGAACTGCTTTACATAATAATTAGAGGGCAATTACTTTCTCATCTTTTTAAAAAAGCAGTATTTGAAAAGAGTTGTCGAGCGTGGAAATCACGCAATGCGAAGATATAAGAGACTTCAGACAACCTTGATAAAAATACATTATTTCAAATATAGATGGATAAGATAAGATGAAAAGCATTTTCAGAAGAAGAAAAAAGATGCAAATGTACAGAAAACTGTGCATTCAGATTAAAGGAGTGTCTCAAATAAGACATATGCTGAAGCTATGATTTAAGTTTCGCACCCATTATCTTCGTAGGTGTTCAAGGGGAGTGCGAAACTTGTATTACCTGAATTTTTTGTAATTTCCATAAATCTTTTTCAAACCGCCGCCGACAAGAAGAACACCCATAAGATAGAAACTAAAACGGATAAAGCCAATCACCGATGAAAACTGTTGTATCTGTTCGACTTTGGGCATAACCTGGGGTATCCTGTAAAACACACCTATGCCAGCAAGGGTCAACGCAATACCATAGATGAACTGAATAACCGGTTTGTTTTTAAGCATAGAATCTTTTTGGCTGTTGTCCAATTTTTCGGAATTCATGATGTTGTCTCAAATTCAATAGTCACTGATAGTAAGTTAGATGCTAGACATAATCCTCAGCAATGGCAATGGTACCGAAGCCTTTCATAAGTGCCTAAAGCTTGAAGTGATCTAAAGTGCCTATTTATCCCGAATTCATCGGGGAAGTTAAGGTAGCGCTAACGCGCTGTCAATCTGATAAAAAATTGATAGAACACCTTAACCCTGGCCCATACCGATCACAATACTCTATACTCAATAAGTCATGTTCGTAATAAAATCAAGAGATGATCAATTCGCAATAAAGCGAATATTCGCTCATTGAGAATAAAATTAGTGTCCATCCATAAATGAGGATTTTTGTTCGAGATCAAGGCATGCGAAAAAAATGACCACAGGCATATGTATTATATTCCGAGGATTATTTTTTGAGCATAACGCAGAAATTGAGCAAAAAGACCATTTATGGATAGACACTAACTATCCACCCAGATATACTTCTTTCACCCTGGGATTGTTCAGTAATTCGCCGGCCAGACCTTCCATTACAACTTCGCCCCTTTCAAGGACATAGGAGTGATGGGCCACTTTGAGGGCAGCCCGTGCATTCTGTTCCACAAGAAGGATCGTCGTCCCGGATTCATTAAGCTGTTGAATGACGTTAAATATTTCGCGAACGATCAATGGGGCGATGCCCATGGAGGGCTCATCCAAAAGAAGCATTTCAGGCCGGGCCATCAAAGCACGGGCAATGGCCAGCATCTGCTGCTCGCCGCCGGACAGTGTACCGGCGATTTGTTTGGAACGTGTTTCAAGGATGGGGAAAATCTCATAAATGCGATCAACGCGTTTTTTTATTTCAAGGCGGTTGTTGCGCTTAAAGTAGAGATAGGCTCCAAGATGAATATTGTCCAGAACGCTCAGATGGGCAAAAATCTGCCTTCCTTCGGGCACTTGAGATATACCCAAACCTACGATCCGGTTAGCAGGCATTCCGGCAATATCCTTGTCTTTATAAAAAATGCTCCCTTTGTTGATATTCATCAAACCGGAGATCGACTTCAAAAGGGTCGACTTGCCGGCCCCATTGGCCCCGATAATGGAAACTACCTTTCCTTTCGGCACCTTTAGGGAGACATTTTTAAGCACCTGGATACTGTCATACGCAGCGTTTAAGCCCTCAATCCTTAGCATGTTTTATATCTCGCTTCCCAAATAAGCTTCAATAACCCTACGATTATTTTGTATCTCTTGGGGCGATCCTTCGGCAATCTTCTGCCCATAGTTCAACACCGCGATCTCATCGGATATGTTCATGATCACTTTCATATCGTGTTCTACCAGTAGAACGGTAATCCCCTTTGCATTGATGGCCCGGATCAGAGAAGATGCCACGTAAGTTTCGGTCTCATTTAAACCGGCTGCAGGTTCATCCAGACACATCAGTTCCGGTTCACTGGCCAGGGCCCGCCCGATCTCGAGTATCTTTTGCTCCCCTAAAGGCAAACTGTCTGCAGGGTCATTGAATTTATCGACAAGTCCGATAAATTTTAATATCTTCATAGCGCTTTCTTTAACCTGTGCTTCTTTCCGTCTGAACTGCGGAAGTTGAAACCCCGAAGACAAAAAAGATGATCTTACTCTGGTATGACAGCCGAGCATCACATTTTCCAGAACCGTCATATTACCGAACAGCTCCACGGTCTGGAATGTCCTGGAAATACCCCGCTCCGCAATCTTGTGGGCTTTGAGATGTTCAATGGGCAATCCCTTGAACATGACCGATCCTTCTGTGGGCGGAAAAGAACCTGTAATGATATTGAACAGCGTTGTCTTGCCTGCGCCATTGGGACCGATAATGGCTTTGATCATTCCCTTTTTTACCTGAAAATTAAGATTGCTGAGCGCCATCAACCCACCAAAGGCCATGACCACTCGATTTAGCTCCAGAATATTTTCTTCTTCAACAAAATTCATTGGATTTCTATTCCCTGAACCAGCCCTTTACGATTCCCGGCACTCCAACCAGTCCTTTGGGGAAAAAAATGGTGACCAGAAGCAGGATGGCGCCATATACGATGACTTCATATTCTTGAAAATAATAGAGCCATTCATAGCTTAAAAAGGTGATGAGGCCGGCGCCGATGATCGCGCCCCAGATATTGTACATCCCTCCCAGCGCAATCATGATAAGAAGCTTGATGGAAAAGAAAAGGTCGAAGGTTGATGGGTTGATAAAATTAAGATAATGCGCATAAAGACTGCCCGCCAAAGAGGCTAAAACCGCTGAATAGACAAAGACCAGTATCTTAAACCTGGAAATATCCACACCCATGGCGCTGGCCGCCGGTTCACTGACATGAATGGCCCGTAAGGCACGCCCTATGCCCGATTGAATTATATTGACGGTAAAGATAAACGCAGCAAAGACAAAAATCCAGACCAAATAATAATACTTTTTAACAGAATCAAATTCAAATCCGAACAGGCTTAATCCGGGAATGCCGGTCATACCATCCGGGCCGCCGGTCCAGGCCGCCTCTTCATTGAAAATGATATACACAATAATCCCAAAAGCCAGCGTTGCCATGGCCAGATAATGACCCTTTAGCTTGAGAGAAGGTGCTCCCACCAAAACGGCAATCACCGCC